>LKMJ01002202.1_pt1 | contig 17755 bp, 19 predicted proteins | sample 643391 | NCBI WGS metagenome assembly LKMJ01 (sample SAMN04112250, study PRJNA286221) | soda lake metagenome | biome: soda lake; feature: Kulunda Steppe; material: water; isolation source: sample PL-Br10 brine of Picturesque Lake | place: Russia: Kulunda steppe | collected 2010-07
CAGCCTGCGCCATGGATTGCAGCCGGGCCCGGAACGCGGCGAGCCCGGGCAAGGCGGCGGCGACGGCGGCGCGCTCATGGTCGTCGGGCCGGCTGCGACACAGCGCGGCATCGATGAAATCGGCCGCGAAACGCGTGCGCCGTGCCGGCGCGGGCGCCACGTCGAGGAATGCCGCAAGCCGGTCGAGGCTGTGTGCCGGCGCGTTCAGGATCGCGGCGTGATCGATCATGAGCGCGGGCACCGCGCCCGCGCCGTCGAGCGCCTGCGCGCTGTAGGACATCCACAGCGCAGCCCCCTTGGCGAGATTTTCGCCGATCGCGTGGTCGTCGGGATCGGCGCGCCGGCACAGCTGTCGTGATTTCGCGGCTTGGGCGGCGTCGCGCGTGACGTGCACGATGCGGATCGCGTCGGCGCGATAGCCGGCGCGCTGCAGGAGCCGCAGCCAGACCGGCAGCAGCAGGCACAGCCGCGGATCCCGCGCGGCGGCGAGCGGTGCGCCCGCGCCGAGCCGCGTGACGAGGGCGGCCCCGTCGTCGATCCACTCATCGAGCGCGCCGCGGTCAAGCCCGGCCGCCGCGAGCGCGGCCGCGCCGTCGAATACCGGGCTGTCCCAGCTCGTGCCGAGACGGGCGAGCAGCGCCTCGTTAAAGGCGACGATTTCGGGATGCTCGAGAAAGCCCTGTCGAGTCCCGGCGCCGGCGTCGTTCCCACCGACGGTGAACGCGGCACCGAGCGCGTCGAGAGCGGCGGCCACCATCGAGATGCCGGACCGATGCGGTCCCAGGCACAAAACGAAACGTCTGGTCATCGGACTGCGCTCAGCATCCGTGGCTGTCCCTCTTCAACCAAGGGCTGTGTCGCCCCTTTACCGGAAACTTGCATCGGGGCGGGCGGCTTGCGCAAGCGTCGCGGCACATCTGCCCTTGACCCAGGTCAATGCGCGCGCTCCGTCGGGCTGTCAGGCTTGCAGCTTCGGAACACTTCAGGGAGGAGTGTGTCATGGCGCAAAAGTCGACGCGTTCGCTGCCCGCGCCCGACATGGCCGAGGCGATGAAATCGCTCGCGGCGGCCGTGCCGGCGATGGTGCCGGCGGCACGGCTCGGGTTTCATGCGCAGGACCGCGTGCTCCGGGACATGGAGCAACTCACGCAGCACTGGATTGATCGGCGCCACGAAGCCTTGCGCAGCGCTGCCGAGCTGGCGGGCCGTATGTCGAATGGCGAGCTCGCTGACCCGGCCGCGGCGGCGCAGGCCTTCAGTGCCTGGCAACAGCAATCTGCGCAGCGGATCGCGCATGATCTGCGCGAGGGCACCGAAGTCGCGATGCGCTGCGCCAGCCATCTCGCCCGCGGCGGGGCCGAGATGGGCGAGCAGGCTCTTGCCAGCGCCGCCCGCAATGCCGTGCCGCACAAGGGCAAACCGCGCCGGTGACGGCGGGATCAGGCCGCTTGCGCGAGCGCGCGGGCACCCGGCGCTCGCGCGCCCGGCAATACGCGCGAAAGTTGCACAATCGGGTTGCAGTCAATCTGCCGGCCGGTCGGCTGGCCGCTGCCGCGAGGAATTTCTTGAGCGGCGGCACGATTCCTGTAACACCTCTGTGAATGGCACCGAAGATGCCGCGGACAGGGAGACGGAATGCAACGACAGAGCTTCTGGTCGGGACTCGTCGTGATCGCGTTTGCGCTGCTGGCGCTGAACTGGATCATCCCGGAATACGCGGGCGTCAACCCGCAGGCGCAGATGCCGCCCGAGCTGGTGCCGAGCATCGCGTCGTGGATCATGCTCATCAGCGGGGTCATCATCGTGCTTCGCAGCGTCGTCGGAATGGCGCGCACGGGGCAGATGCCGGTGACGCGGGAAATCAACTGGTCCGCGCTCTCTTGGGCCGCGTGGCCGTTCCTGTATGTCGGCGCCGCGATCGTGGTGCTCGACAATTTCGGTCTCATCGGGCTCGGCCATCTCAATATCCTCGGGCGTGACGATGTGAAGCTCACCTATGCCGGTGCGCCCATGATCATGGGCATGCTGTATCTGCTGGGAGAGCGGCGCTGGCACGTCCTGCTCGGCTGTTCGCTGGTGCCTGTGGCGCTGCTTTACGGCCTGTCTGTCCATCTGATGCGCGTGGGGGTGATCTGAGCCATGGATTTCGCGATGATCGGCGCCTCGATTCAGGAGGCTCTCACCCTCAACGCCCTGATCGGGATCGGCGGCGGCGTGTTCATGGGCTACGTGATCGGTGTGATACCGGGGCTGTCGCGCTCGGTCGCCATCGCCATCGCGATCCCGCTGACCTTCTACATGTCGCCGCTGGTGGCGATCTCGTTTCTCATCGGGCTGTCCAAGGGCACGGCGGCGGGCAGCGCTGTCTCTGCGATCCTGCTGAATGCGCCCGGTGAGGCGTCCTCGGCGGCCACGGCGCTCGACGGCTATCCGCTGGCCAAGTCCGGCAAGCCCAAGACGGCGCTGCAGGTCGGGCTCGTGGCCTCGGTGGCGGGCGATATCCTGGCGACCATCATCCTGATCTTCGTGGCGATTCCCTTCGCGCGGGTGGCGTTGATGTTCGGCCCCTACGAGATGGCTGCGATCCTCGCCTTCGCGCTGGTGTTCATCGCCGGGCTGTCGGGGGGCAACATCTTCAAGGGGCTCGCGGCCGGAGCGTTCGGCATCTTCCTGGGCACGATCGGGCTCGATGCGCAGACCGGGCTGCCGCGCCTGACCTTCGGCTACACACAGCTCATGGACGGGGTGCCGCTCATCGCGGTGGCGATCGGCACGCTCGCGCTGTCGGAGATGTTCGTGCAATCGGAGAAGTTGCGCTTCCAGCGCGAGACGATGGCCGTCAAGCTCGAGCACCGCGCCGACGATCACATCACCTTCCCGATCCTGCGCCGCATCATTCCCACCATCCTGCGCGGCACCGGGATCGGCACATTCGTCGGCGCGCTGCCGGGTCTGGGGCCGTCGGTTGGCTCGTGGATGTCCTACGGGGTGGCGCAGAAGTGGTCGAAGACGCCGGAGAATTTCGGCAAGGGCGAGCCGCAGGGCATCGCCGCGTCCGAGTCGGCCGACAACGCCGTGATCCCGGCCGCGCTGATCCCGCTGTTCGGGCTGGGGATTCCGGGCAATGTCTCGGCTGCGCTGCTGATCGGGGCGTTCGCGATCCACGGCATCACGGTGGGGCCGCTCCTGCTGCGCGACGAGCCGGAGCTTCTGTATTCGATCTTTGCGGGGATGGTCGTGGCCAGCATCTTCATGCTGATCCTCGGCTGGTTCGGGCTGATGGTTTTCGCGCAGATCACGCGGGTGCCGCCGCATGTGGTGATCCCGATCGTGATCTTCTTCTGTCTCGGCGGCATCCTGCTGCAGGGCTACGGGACCTTCGGGCTCGTGATCCTGATGGGCTTCGCGCTGCTCGGCTACCTGATGAAGAAATACGACTATTCCTTCGTCACCTTCCTCGTGGCGTTCATCATCACGCCGATGCTCGAGTTGAACCTGCGCCAGAGCATCATCCTGTCGCGCGGGGAGTGGTCGATCCTGCTGGACCGGCCGATTGCGATCTTCTTCATTGCCTGTACGATCGTCGCCCTCGTCATGCTCGGCCAGCGCACCCTGCGCGGCAGCCGGGAAGTCGAGGCGGTCGCCCAGACGTGACGGATGACTGCATCGCAAAGCATCGGGGGGAGACAGACGTCATGAGACCATTCGCCTTGCCCATCGCCGCCGCGGCGCTCCTCGGCGCGCCTGCGGCGCTCGCCGAGGAGTGGCCGTCGGGGCCTCTCACGATGAAGATCGGCTTTGAGGCCGGCGGTTCGACCGACATTCAGGGCCGGGTGCTCGCCAATGTGTTCGAGGAGCATTTCGGCGTGCCCGTCAATGTCGTCAACGAGCCTGGCGCGGCCAGCGCGGTGGCGCTCACCAGCCTCAAGAACACCGAGGATGACGGGCATACCTTCCTCTACGGCCCTCAGATCGGGCTGACCTTCTCGCCGATCGTGTCGGATGTGGAATACGATATCGACGATTTCCGCTATCCCGCGCTCGTGGCGCTCGGCCAGAACGCCATCGTGACATCGGCGGAGCAGCCCTTCTCGACGATGGAGGAGCTGCTCGATTACGGACAGGACAACCCGCTCACCTATGCCCAGCAATCGCCCATCGATCAGCAGATCATCGAGACCGTCGCCGGGGAGGCGGGGCTCGATCTCGCCATCGTGCCCACCGGGGGCGGCGGCGGGATGGCGCCGCTGGTGCTCGGCGAGGAGGTCGATTTCGCCTTTTCGGGCGGCACGCACGCGCAATACACGCCGACCGGGGAGATGGAAATTCTTGCCTTTCTCGGTACCGAGCGCAGCCCCTTCTACCCGGATGTGCCGACGCTGATCGAGGAGGGGTTCGATCTCGCGATGGAGGATTACCGCGCCCTGGTGCTGCCAGGCGATGTCTCCGACGAGGTCGTGGCGCGCTTCGAGGAGGCGGCGCGCGTGGCCACCGAACACGAGGAATTCCGCAGCACCGTGGAGGATGATACCTTCCTGCCCGTGGAGTTCTTCGGCACCGCAGACAGCGAGGAGATGGTGCGCGATATTCGCGCCGGCAATGAGGACCTCATGGCTGGCGCTGACTGAAACATGCGCGCGGCGCGGCCGCGCCGTTGCGGCGCGCGCATGCTGGCGCCGTTCGGGACGCAAGGGAAGGCCGGGGAGAAGGGTGGCTCCGGCATCCCGGGGGCACAGCCCCGAGCCCCGGACGGCACGATACCAACCATCCGAATGAACGGGAGTAATACCATGAATAAGACAGCACTCGCGATCGGCACATCGGTGTTCGCGCTCGGCGCGGCGACCGCCGGGATCGCCCAGGCCGATGATGAATGGCCCACCGGCCCGCTCACCATGGTGATCGGCTTCAACCCGGGCGGCTCGACCGACATCCAGGGCCGCGTGCTCGCCGATGTGATGGAGGAGTATCTCGGCCAGCCCGTCAATGTCACCAACCAGCCGGGTGCGGGCAGCGCGGTCGCGTATACCAGCCTTGCCAATCTCGACGATGACGGCCACACCTTCCTCTATGGCGGCCTGACGGCGCTGACCTTCACGCCGATCATCCAGGACGTCGAATACGAGATCGACGATTTCGAGTATCTCGCCGCCGTCGCGATCGCGCAGAACGCCATCGTCACCTCGGCCGAGCAGCCCTTCGAGACCCTCGACGAGATTATCGAATACGGCCAGGAAAACCCGATGACCTATGCCCAGCAGACCGCGCTGGACCAGGCCATCATCGAGAACGTTGCCGAGGAGGAGGGGCTGGATCTGTCGATCGTGCCCACCGGCGGCGGCGCGGGCATGGCGCCCCTCGTGCTCGGCCAGGAGGTCGATTTCGCCTATTCGGGCGGCACCCACGCCCAGTATACGCCCACCGGCGAGATGGTGATCGCCGCGTTCCTGTCGGCCGAGCGCAGCCCCTTCTACCCGGACACGCCGACGCTGATGGAGCTGGGCTACGATTATTCGATCGAGGATTACCGCTCCATCGTCGTGCCCACGGGCATTCCCGACGAGGCCCGCGAGAAGCTCATCGAGGCCGCGGAATACGCCTCCGAGCACGAGTCCTTCATCGAGACCACCGAGGAGAACACGATGTTCCCGGTCGTCTTCATGGGCAATGAGGAGATGGAGGAGACGGTCCGCGAGATCCGCGCCGCGACCGAAGAGGTCATGGGCGACTGATACGGCCCGCGCAGGCGGCTGCTGTGCGGCCGCCTGCGCAAAAGAAGAACCCCGCCGCGCGGCGGTCGCGCGGCGGGGTTTTTCATGCGTCCGGCGCGGCTCAGCGCGTGGCGTCGTCGGTGTTGGCGACGTCGTCCGGGCTCAGGATGTCGTCCTCGCCCGCAGCACCGATATCGTCGAAGAGTTCGTCGATCTCGAACTGCGCGGCGGCCTCCTCTTCGGCGGCCACGTCCTGAATCGACTTGCCGGCGGCCTGAACCTCGGCCTCCTCGGGCGAGCGCGCGACGTTGAGCGTGACCGCGGCGCTCACCTCGGGGTGCAGGGTGATGCTGACATCGTGCAGACCGAGCGCCTTGATCGGCTTGTCGAGCCAGACCTGGTTGCGCGTGACGCCCACGCCGCCCTCGCTCACGGCCTCCGCGATGTCGCGGGTGCTCACCGAGCCGTAGAGCGCGCCCGAATCGGCGGCGGCGCGGATCATCACGAAGGTTTCGCCGTCGAGCTTCTTCGCGAGCCCCTCGGCCTCCTTGCGCTGCTCGATGTTGCGCGCCTCGAGTTCGGCCTTCTGGGCCTCGAAGGCCTTGATGTTGGCGTCGCTCGCGCGCAGCGCCTTGCCCTGCGGCAGCAGGAAGTTGCGTGCGTGTCCGTCGCGAACCTTCACGACCTCGCCCATCTGGCCGAGCTTGGCCACGCGTTCCAGCAGGATGACTTGCATGATGCGCTCCTTACTTCACGGCGTAGGGCAGAAGGGCGACGAAACGCGCGCGCTTGATCGCCCGCGACAGCTCGCGCTGCTTCTTCGAGGACACGGCCGTGATGCGCGAGGGCACGATCTTGCCGCGCTCCGAGATGTAGCGCTGCAGCAGCTTGGTGTCCTTGTAGTCGATGGTCGGCGCACTGTCGCCCGAGAAGGGGCAGACCTTGCGGCGGCGGAAAAACGGTTTTGTGGCCATGGTTGTCTCCTGTCCTGCGGGCTCAGCGGCGGCGGTCGCGCTCTTCGCGCTTCTGCATCTGCACCGAGGGGCCTTCCGTGTGCTCGTCGACCTTGATCGTGAGCACGCGCATCACGTCGTCATGCAGGTGCATGAGCCGCTCCATCTCCTTGACGGCGGGGGCGGGCGCGTCGGTCCGCAGGAAGGCGTAATGGCCCTTGCGGTTCTTGTTGATCTTGTAGGCCATCGTCTTGACGCCCCAGTACTCGTGATCGACGAGCTTGCCGCCCTGATCGGCGAGTACGGCGGAGAAGTGTTCGATGAGCCCCTCGGCCTGCGTGTTGGACAGGTCCTGGCGTGCGATGAAGACATGCTCGTAAAGCGGCATGGTCTCTCCTGGCTTTTCGGGCGCACTTCACCGGGCGGGGGATATCCTTCCGCATCCCGCCCACGAGAGGTCGCGCCGGTTCGATACTGGCGCGGAAGGATGTTGCCTTATACAGGGGCGGCGCGCGGGTTCAAGGGCACGCACGCGGGCGCGGTGCGATTGCGCGGCCGGGTGCGCGCGGGTATTGCAGGGCGGGCAGGACGCAGGAGGGGCAGATGGAGCGGGCATTCGTATTTCCGGGGCAGGGGGCGCAGAGTGTCGGCATGGGCCGCGCACTCGCCGAGACCTACCCGGCCGCGCGCGCGGTGTTCGACGAGGTCGATGCGGCGCTCGGCGAGCCGCTCTCGGCGTTGATCTGGGAGGGCGAGGCCGACGCGCTCACCCTGACCGAGAATGCCCAGCCCGCGCTGATGGCGACCTCGATGGCCGCGATGCGCGCGCTCGAAGCCGAGGGGGTGGAGGTCACCGCGGCGCGCTATGTCGCCGGGCACAGCCTGGGCGAGTATTCGGCGCTCTGCGCGGCCGGGGCGCTCGGGCTGGGCGATACGGCGCGGCTCTTGCGCATTCGCGGCCGGGCGATGCAGGAGGCGGTACCGGTGGGGGCGGGCGCGATGGCGGCGGTGCTCGGGCTCGATCTCGAGACGGTGCGCACGATCGCCGCCGAGTCGGCGCAGGGCGAGGTCTGCGAGGCCGCCAATGACAACGACCCCGCGCAGGTGGTCGTCTCCGGCCACCGCGCCGCCGTCGAGCGCGCCGCCGAGCTCGCAAAGGAGCGCGGCGCCAAGCGCGCGATGCTGCTGCCGGTGTCGGCGCCGTTTCATTGCGCGCTGATGGAGCCGGCGGCGGAGGTGATGCGCGCGGCGCTCGCGGAGGTGGCGATTTCCGCGCCGCGCGTGCCCGTGGTCGCGAATCGGCGCGCCGCGGCGGTGAGCGATCCCGGGGAGATCCGCGCGCTGCTCGTCGAGCAGGTTACCGGCACGGTCCGCTGGCGCGAAAGCGTGGCGTGGATGGCCGGGCAGGGCGTCGGCGAGTTCTGGGAGATCGGCGCGGGCAAGGCGCTTTCGGGGATGATCAAGCGCATCGCGAAGGGCGCCGCCACGCGCCCGGTCGGCACCCCCGAGGAGGTCGCCGCGGCGGTCGCGGGCTGACGCAAGCCGGCGCCGCGGCTTTGGCTGGGCTGCTGGCGGTGCGCGCCGCAGGCTGCTAGGAAGTGGCATCACCTTGAGTGGAGGACACATGTTCGATCTGACGGGCAGGCGGGCGCTGATCACGGGCGCATCGGGTGGAATCGGCGGCGCGATCGCGCGCGCGTTCCACGGCGCGGGGGCCGAGGTCGCGCTGTCGGGCACGCGCGAGGGACCGCTCGGGGAGCTGGCCGAGGCGCTCGGCGGCCGCGCGCATGTGCTGCCCTGCGATCTGACGGATTCGGCGGCGGTGGATGCGCTGCCAGGGCGCGCGGGCGAGGCGATGGGCGGGGTGGATATCCTCGTCAACAATGCCGGCATCACGCGCGACAATCTCTTCATGCGCATGTCGGACGCGGACTGGCAGAGTGTGCTCGACATCAACCTGACCGCGCAGATGCGGCTGTGCCGCGGCGTGATGCGGCCGATGATGAAGGCGCGCTGGGGCCGTATCGTCAACATCACATCGATCGTTGGCGCCACGGGCAACCCGGGGCAGGCGAATTACGCCGCCGCCAAGGCCGGGCTCGTGGGCATGTCGAAGAGCCTCGCGCAGGAGGTCGCCACCCGCGGCATCACCGTCAACTGCGTCGCGCCGGGCTTCATCGCCACCGCGATGACCGACAAGCTGAGCGACGATCAGCGCGGGCAGATCCTCGCGCAGGTGCCCGCCGGGCGCATGGGCGAGCCCGACGAGATCGCCGGCGCGGTGCTGTATCTGGCAAGCCCCGTGGCGGCCTATGTGACTGGCGCGACGCTGCATGTGAATGGCGGCATGGCGATGTTCTGAGGCGCCGGCGGGGCGAAGCGAAAGCGTTTGCGCTGTCCGGTGACTATGCTATAGGCGGCGACGATTGAGCGGGGGGCCCGACGCCCGCGCCGGTCGGTGACCCGCGGCAAGCGGGGGACAAGCCGCTCAGGAGAGCGGGGCACAACACAGACGGGGCATCATCCCGTGGAGCGAATGAGGACCTGACATGAGCGATATTTCCGATCGCGTGAAGAAGATTGTCGTCGAGCATCTGGGCGTCGAGGAAGACAAGATCACCGACAACGCCTCCTTCATCGACGATCTGGGCGCCGACAGCCTCGACACGGTCGAGCTCGTGATGGCGTTCGAGGAGGAGTTCGGCATCGAGATTCCCGACGATGCAGCCGAGACCATCCAGACCTTCGGCGATGCGGTGAAGTTCATCTCCGAGCAGAAGTAAACCCTTCCGGCGCAGGCGCGCAGGCGGGGCCGACAGGGTCGCATCCGCGCGCGGGCATGTCGCGCGCGGATTTTGGCAACGCGGGTGATGGCGATATGATCGGGCTTCAGCGCCCGGGAGGCCATCATGATCATCTATCCCATCATCGAATTGCAGGCGGGACGCTGTGTCTCGCTGAGCAGGGGGCGGCTCGCCGAGCCGATGATCTGGCATGCAGACCCCGTAGAGAAGGCCTGCGAGTTCGCCGCCGCGGGGGCGGAGTGGATGCAGGTCACCGATTTTGACGCCATCACCGGCGAGGGGGACAACCGCGCCGTGATCGGCCGGATCATACGTGAGGCGGGGCTGCCGGTGCAGGTCGCCGGGGGGATCAGGACCGAGGCGCGGCTGCGCGAGTGGCTCGATCTGGGGGCGGGGCGCGTCGTGGTGGGCACCGCGGCGGTGACGAACCCGGATTTCCTGGGCGCGGCGGCGCGGTATCACCCCGACGCGGTGGTTCTGGCTGTCGATGTGTCCGCGGGGCGCGTGATGTGCCAGGGCTGGCGCGAGACGACGGCCTTCGCCCCCGAGGACTTCATCGCGCATTTCGAGGACTGCCCGCTCGCCGCGCTGCTCGTTACCGATATCGACGCCGATATCGGCGACAGGGATGCGACGCTCGGGTTGATCACGGGCGTTGCCGAGCAGACCCGCACGCCGGTCATCGCGAGCGGCCTGGTGCGCGAGATCGATGACGTTGCGCGGATCAAGTATCTGGGCACCATCGCCGGCGTCGTGATCGGGCGCGCGCTGTTCAACCGCAGCGTGGATCTGGCCGCGGCGCTGGAGCTTGCCAGGGGCACGGCGGAGCCGAATCCCGACTTTATCTGAGCGCACGGGTTGCAGCGACACCCCGCCCGGCCGAAGATGGCCGCGGCGGCCACGGGTGGTGCGATATGGCGACGATCGGCAGCATGTTCGGCGGTGGGGCCGACACCTTCATGGGGGTGCCGGCCTGCGCCGATCCATCCGGGGCGAGTGCATGCGCGGCGCTGATCGGGGCGCCGCTGGCGACGCCGTATGCTTCGGTCGGGGCGTATTGCGCGGGCGCGCCTGCGGCGATCCGGGCGGCGGCATCGGCCTATGCGGCCAATCGCGGGCATGTGAATTTCGATCTGGGCCGCGCGGCGCTGCCGGACGGGACGCTTGTCGATTGCGGAGATCTCGGGGGGGATCCCGCGGATCCGGCGGGCAACCGGCTGCGCATCCGCAACGCCGTGGCGGCGCTGCTGGGTGCGGGGGCGGTGCCGGTTGTGCTCGGCGGGGATGATTCGGTGCCGATCCCGGTGCTGCAGGGCTATGCGGGACAGCCCGCAATGACCGTGCTGCAGATCGATGCGCATATCGACTGGCGCGAGCAGGTCGAGGGTGAGCGCTGGGGCCTGTCATCGACGATGCGGCGGGCTTCCGAGATGGGGCATGTGGAGTCCATCGTGCAGGTCGGCGCGCGCGGGATCGGCTCGGCCCGGCCCGACGACTTTGCCGCCGCTTGCGATTGGGGCGCGCAGTTCGTGACCGCCGAGCGGCTCGCAATGGACGGGGTCGCCGCCGCGCTCGAGATGATTCCGCAGGGCGCGGATGTCTTTGTGTCGCTCGATGTGGATGCGTTCGATCCGGCGGTGATGCCGGCGGTGATCGCACCGACGGCGGGCGGGCTGAGCTACTGGCAGGTCATGGGGCTGATCAAGGGCGCGGCGTCGCGCGGGCGCATCGCGGGCTTGGCGATGGTCGAGTTCATGCCAGACCACGATGAGCAGGGGCGCGGGGCAGCGCTCGCGGCGCAGATCCTGACCAGCGCATGCGGGATCATCGCCGAGGGCGTCTGAGGCGCGCATGAAGGCGCCGAGCCGGGTGAATCGCGTCGGGGTTGCGCCCTTTTCGAGGCGGCGAAAGGCGTGTATCACCACGCCTAGTGGTCTGTTCGAGGAGTCCGCGATGCGGCGAGTTGTCGTGACAGGGTTGGGGCTCGTGACGCCGCTGGCCTGCGGTGTCGAGGAGAGCTGGCGACGGCTCCTGGCGGGGGAGTCGGGTGCCGGGCCGATCACGCGCTTCGATGGCGGGCACTTGGCGACGACCTATGCCTGCGAGATCCCGCTCGGCGATGGCCGCGACGGCAGCTTCAATCCCGATGACTGGATGGCGCCCAAGGAGCGACGCAAGGTCGATGATTTCATCCTCTACGGCATTGCCGCGGCGGATCAGGCAGTGCGCGATGCGGGATGGACGCCCGCCGACGAGGAAGCGCGCCGGCGCACGGGCGTGATGATCGGCTCGGGGATCGGGGGGCTGTCCACGATCGCGGATACCGCGGTTCTGATCCGTGAGCGTGGGGCCAAGCGGGTCTCGCCGTTCTTCATCCCCGGCGCGCTGATCAATCTCGCTTCCGGGCAGGTGAGCATCCGCTACGGCTTCAAGGGGCCGAACCATGCGGTGGTCACGGCCTGCTCGACGGGGGCGCATGCCATCGGGGATGCGGCGCGGTTGATCCAGTTCGGCGATGCCGACGTGATGATCGCCGGGGGCACGGAGAGCCCGATTTCGGAGATCGGGATCGCGGGATTCAATGCGTGCAAGGCGCTCTCGACCAGGCGTGGCGCGGCGCCCGAGACGGCGAGCCGGCCCTATGACGCCGATCGCGACGGCTTCGTGATGGGCGAGGGCGCGGGCGTTGTCGTGCTCGAGGAATACGAGCACGCCCTCGCGCGCGGGGCGCGGATTTATGCGGAGGTGCTCGGCTACGGGCTCTCGGGGGATGCGCATCACATCACCGCGCCGTCGGAGGATGGTGAGGGTGGTTATCGCGCGATGGAGGCGGCGCTGGCGCGGGCGGGGATCGCACCGGCGGATGTCGATTACATCAATGCGCACGGCACCTCCACGATGGCGGACACGATCGAGCTTGCCGCGGTCGAGCGGCTGATGGGGGATGCGGCGGAAAAGGCGACGATGAGTTCGACGAAGTCGGCGATCGGGCATCTGCTCGGCGCGGCGGGGGCGGTGGAGGCGATCTTCTGCATCCTCGCGATCCGCGACCAGGTCGCGCCGCCGACGATCAATCTCGACAATCCGGCTGTGGAACCCCGGCTCGATCTGGCCGCGAACAGCAAGCGTGAGCGCGAGATCGGCGTAGCGCTGTCGAACTCCTTCGGCTTCGGCGGCACCAATGCGTCGCTGGTGATGGGGCGGGTCGCGGGGTGATGCTCAGGCACCTGGCGTCCGGGCTGCTCACGGCGGCGCTCGGGGTGGGGGCGCTGACGGCGGCGCTCGTCACTTGGGGCCAGCACGAGGCCACCCGGCCGGGGCCGCATGAGCGCGCGGTCTGCCTGCAGGTGGCGCAGGGCGAGACGCTGCGCGATGTCGGCGCGCGGCTCTCCGAAGAGGGGGCGATTCGCTCAGCGCTCGCGCTGCGGGCGGCGTCGGCGGTGCATCCGCAGGGCGGGCAGCTGCGCTTCGGCAGCCATCTGATCCCGGCGGGGGCTTCAATCGCGGAAATTGTCGGGATCATCGGCAGCACCGGCGGGCCGGGGTGCGGCAACGAGGTCGCGCTGCGCATCGGGGTGACGTCGGCGCAGATCGTCGTGCGGGGCTTTGACGATGACGCCGGGGGCCTCGCGGAGGTGGCGCGCTTTGCGCCGGATGAGCAGGAGCCGCCGGAGGGCTACGCCGCCGCCGCCGAGGCGCCGGAGACGCGGTTCCGGGTCGTCGTGGCGGAGGGCGCGACGAGCTGGCACATTGCGCAAAGCCTTGCGGCGGCGCCGTTTCTGGAGGGCGAGACCGAGGATGTCCCGCCCGAGGGGCGGCTCGCGCCGGCGAGCTATGATGTGACCACGGGCGCGTCGGTGGATGATCTGCTTGGGCGGATGCAGGCGCGCCAGCAGCGCATTCTCGAGGATCTCTGGGAGGAACGATCGGAGGCGGCGCCGGCTGCGGACCCGGAGGAGGCGCTGATTCTCGCCTCGATCATCGAGAAGGAGGCGGGGCTGGCGCAGGAGCAGCCGCTGGTGTCGAGCGTGTTCGTCAACCGGCTGGCGCAGGGCATGCGGCTGCAGATGGATGCCACCGTGGAGTACGGGGTCACGCTGGGTCGCGAGCCGCTCGGCCGGGGGTTGCGGCGCAGCGAGCTCGATGAGGTCACGCCGTACAACACCTATCAGATCGACGGGCTTCCGCCGACGCCGATCGCCAATCCGGGTGCGGGCGCCATTGCCGCCGCGCTGGCGCCGGCGGACACGGATTACCTTTACTTCGTGGCCGATGGCACCGGCGGGCATGCCTTTGCGGAGACCCTGGCCGAGCATAACAGCAATGTCGCGCTGTGGCGCGAGATCGAGGCGCAGCGTAACGCGGAGTAACCGCAGCGCACGGTGGGGCGGCGCAACCAGAGCGAAAGTGCTTGACTTTGCGTGCGCTCTGAAGTAGAGAGCCGATCAAGCTGGACGAAGTGTAGGAGCGGCCCGGGGCATCCCCGCGGTCGCTTTTTGCGTTTCGCTCGTGCGGGGCAGCATGAGGCAGGCAGCACCATATGACAGAAACGCCGCCCCGGAGGGGGACGACGGCATCGCGGGATCTCATCGCGGTGACGGATGAGCATTTCTCGGCTTCGGTCGAGGCGCTCGGAAGACTGATCGAGGACATCAAGGCCGGCAATTTCGGACCGACGCGGGAAATGGCGTCGGTTCTCGCCGGTGTACGCAAGGCTTTGGAGGCCGCACTCCATGAACGAGCACGCATCGCCAAACTCAATCCCGGGGTCGACACCCCCGAACCCGCCCTCGACCTCGACGCCGCCCGACATGAGATCGGCCGCCGCCTGGCTTGCCTGCGCGCCGCGGGAGACGGTGGAGGAGTTCCTGGGCAGCCTGAGTGACGGCGCCGTCGCGGCGCTGCCGTGGCTGTTCGAGTTCTGGGCCGCGCCGCATCAGCTGCCGCCCGAGGGGGACTGGCGGTCCTGGATCGTGATGGGCGGGCGCGGAGCGGGCAAGACGCGCGCCGGGGCCGAATGGGTGCGCGCCGAGGTCGAGGGGGCGCGCCCGCTCGATCCGGGGCGGGCGCGGTCGGTGGCGCTGGTGGGTGAGACGTTCGACCAGGTACGCGACGTGATGGTGTTCGGCGACAGCGGGATCATCGCCTGCGCGCCGCCCGACCGGGTGCCGCGCTGGGAGGCGACGCGGCGGCGGCTGGTGTGGCCCAACGGGGCGGTGGCGCAGGCGTTTTCGGCGCATGAGCCCGAGGCGCTGCGGGGGCCGCAATTCGACGCGGCCTGGGCCGATGAGCTCGCCAAGTGGAAGAAGGCCGGGGAGACCTGGGACATGCTGCAATTCGCGCTGCGGCTCGGGGCGCGGCCGCGGCAGGTGGTGACCACGACGCCGCGTAATGTGGGCGTGCTCAAGGGGCTGCTCAGGAGCCCCTCGACGGTGACGACCCATGCGCCGACCGAGGCCAACCGGGCCTGGCTCGCGGCGTCGTTTCTCGAGGAGGTTCGCGAGCGCTATGGCGGCACGCGGCTGGGGCGCCAGGAACTCGACGGGGTGCTTCTGGAGGATGCCGAGGGGGCGCTGTGGACGACGGCGGGGCTCGAGGCCGGGCGGGTGCGCGATGTGCCGGAGCTGTCGCGCGTGGTCGTGGCGGTCGATCCGCCGGTGACGGGGCATGCGGGTTCGGATGCCTGCGGGATCGTCGTGGTGGGGGCGGTCACGGACGGGCCGCCTTCGAATTGGACGGCCTATGTGCTCGAGGATGCGACGGTGAGCGCGGCGTCGCCCGCGGAATGGGCGCGTGCGGCGGTGGCGGCGGCGGAGCGCCACGGGGCGGACCGGGTCGTGGCCGAGGTCAACCAGGGCGGCGACATGGTCGCGCATGTGCTGCGGCAGGTGGAGGCGACTCTGCCGGTGCGCAGCGTCCATGCCCGGCGCGGCAAGACGGCGCGCGCCGAGCCGGTGGCCGCGCTCTACGAGCAGGGTAAGGTGGCGCATGCCGGGGCGCTGGGCGCGCTTGAGGACCAGATGTGCCGCATGACGGTGCGCGGCTACGAGGGCGGGGGCAGCCCCGACCGGGTCGATGCGCTGGTCTGGGCGCTGCACGCGCTGATGATCGAGCCGGCGGCGGAGTGGCGCCGGCCGACGATTCGCAGCCTTTAATCACGTCGAGGACGATCCGATGGCGGCCCGCGCGAGCGGGGCGGGCGGAGTCTGCGGAAAAGAGGGGATTTCACATGCTGTTTGACAGGTTTCGCCGCGCGCCGGCGCCGGAGGAGGCCAAGGCCTCGGCGGCCGGGCATCTGACGACGGGGCCGGTCGTGGCGTGGTCGGGCGCGGGGCGCGCGGCCTGGTCGCCGCGCGACACGGTGTCACTCACGCGCAGCGGTTTCCAGGGCAACCCGGTCGGGTTTCGCGCGGTGCGGCTCATCGCGGAGGCGGCAGCGGCGCTGCCCATGGTGCTGCAGGATTCGGAGCGGCGTTTCGAGACGCATCCGGTGCTCGACCTGATGCTTCGGCCCAACCCGGCGCAGGGGCGCGCGGAGCTTCTGGAGGCGCTTTACGCGCAGATCCTGCTGTCGGGCAACGGCTATGTCGAGGCGGTGAGCGCGGACGCGACGCTGCCGGTGGAGCTGCATGTGCTGCGCTCTGACCGGATGCGGGTGGTGCCGGGGGCGGATGGCTGGCCGGTGGCGTATGAGTATGTCGTCGGCGCGCGCAAGCATCGTTTTGATATGACGGGGGGTGCGCAGCCGGTCTGCCATATCCGCAGCTTTCATCCGCAGGACGATCATTACGGGCTCTCGCCGATGCAGGCGGCGGCCACGGCGCTCGATGTGCACAATGCGGCCTCGCACTGGTCGAAGGCGCTTCTGGACAATGCGGCGCGGCCTTCGGGGGCGATCGTCTACAAGGGCGCTGACGGGCAGGGTGCGATGAGCGCGGATCAGTATGACCGGCTGGTGAGCGAGATGGAGTCGCATCACCAGGGCGCGCGCAATGCCGGGCGGCCGATGCTGCTCGAGGGCGGGCTCGACTGGAAACCGATGGGGTTCTCGCCCTCGGACATGGAATTCCAGAAGACCAAGGAGGCCGCGGCGCGGGAGGTGGCGCTCGCCTTCGGGGTGCCGCCGATGATGATGGGGCTGCCGGGCGATGCGACCTATGCCAATTACCAGGAGGCGAACCGGGCGTTCTACCGGCTCACGGTGCTGCCGCTGGCGATGAAGGTGACGGCGGCGCTGTCGCACTGGCTGCAGGGTTTCACGGGCGAGGCGGTGACGCTCAAGCCCGATCTCGACCAGGTCTCGGCGCTCGCGGCCGAGCGCGAGGCGCAGTGGCAGCGCATCGGGTCGGCGGATTTTCTCACCGATGACGAGAAGCGCAGCCTGCTCGGGCTGCCGCCGAAGCCGGAGGGCGCATGAGCGCGCGGCGGGCCGTGGGCGGCTCGCGCTACCTCTATGACAGTTTCGACGTGGCGCAGGCGCGCCTCGATGCGAGCGAGCGGGTGGCCGAGGAGCGCTGGGCGGGGCTGGAGAACCGGCTTGCGCGGATTGAGGCGGCGCTGGAGCGCACGGAAAAGCGGCTCTGGCTCGCGGTGTACGGAGTGGCGGCGACGCTGCTGGCGCAGGGGGGGCTGGCGCTCCTCGCGCAGGGCAATCTTTGAAAGGACGCAGCATGAGCGAGACGCTGGAGCACAAGTTTCACCGCCCCGAAGCGGGGCTGGTGGTCACGGAGGATGCGCGGGTGGCGGGGTATGCCTCGCTGTTCTCCAAGCGCGACAAGGGCGGTGATGTTGTGATGCCGGGGGCTTACGGCGACTCGCTGCGCGCGCTGACTGCAGCGGGCGGGCAGGTGCGCATGCTCTGGCAGCATGATCCGAGCCAGCCCATCGGCGTGTGGGAGGAGGTGCGTGAGGATACGCGCGGCCTTTGGGTCAAGGGCCGGCTGCTGACCGAGGTGGCGCGGGGGCGCGAGGCGCATGCGCTGATCAAGGCCGGCGCGATCGACGGGCTGTCGATCGGCTACCGCACGCGGCGCGCGGAACGCGACAATGGCGGGCGCCGGCTCGTGGAGATCGAGCTTTGGGAGGTGTCGCTGGTGACCTTCCCGATGCAGCCCGAAGCGCGCGTGGGCAAGGCCGAGGCGCATGACGAGGCGCTGCTCGCGGAGCTTGCGGCGACCTTCGAGGCCGCGCGGCGCAGCCTGGCGGCGCGCTGAACGGCGGAAATTCCGGCGCGCGCTGCGTGGCCGGAGCGGGCGGGACGCACGCGCCCCGACCGATGCCGCCCATG
>LKMJ01002203.1_pt1 | contig 17755 bp, 15 predicted proteins | sample 643391 | NCBI WGS metagenome assembly LKMJ01 (sample SAMN04112250, study PRJNA286221) | soda lake metagenome | biome: soda lake; feature: Kulunda Steppe; material: water; isolation source: sample PL-Br10 brine of Picturesque Lake | place: Russia: Kulunda steppe | collected 2010-07
ACGGCACCGCAGAGGGTCGCCAGGCCAGCACCGAGCGCAACCGTGGTGTCGACAGTCGACGTGGCAGTCACGATTACAGCCGCAGTTGCAGCCGCAATTGCGAGATTGAGAAGCGTACAGGGCGTGCATCGGTTCTCGCCCGTGTATGCAGGGTTTTTCAATGTCGAGAGCGACGCCAGTACGCGCTGAACGGGTGTCATAGGGGACTGTTGGTCTAAACGAGCGTAGTTGTAGTCTCCCTACCTCGTGAATCGCCTCGGGATCGAGCCCTAGGGCTTTCGCCTCGACCGCCGGTGAAACGCTATTCGAAAACTGGTCACTCGCGTCCCGCCGTAGCTGTCCGGGGTGATCGATGGCGAACGACGATCGAGGGTACGTTGCGTTCCCACCAGGGCAACGCGATCGATACGCATCCGACGTGTCGGAGCAGTGGACTGTGTGCGTGCCGATTACAGCAATTTAAGACGAGCGGGCCAGAACGGTCGTCACCTGCGTTACTACTCCCCGAATACATATCCTATAAATTATACATATGGCAATCTGATGTGAACGGGATAATATATAAGCCAAGCAACCATTAGGAGCACGTATGGAGGGGCCGCGAGAAACAAGCAAAGTAGTGACCGAAACGGAGTCACCGACGGGCTCCGGGTCGACGGACGACGGAGAGTTGTCGAGGGATACGATATTCAGGACTCTCTCGAATCGACGACGTCGTCTCGTGCTTCGATATTTATCCGAGAGCAGTGTTGACGGGGACGCGGTTCGGCTTCGGGATCTCGCCGAATGGATTGCCGCTGCAGAGAACGACGTTCCGATCGAGGAGGTGACGTACAAACAGCGAAAACGGGTCTATACCTCGCTGTATCAGTCTCACTTGCCAGCGCTCCACCGGGACGGCATCATCGAATACGATCGGCCGCGAGGGACTATCGTACTGACCCCGATCGCGACGACGTTCGAGACCTATCTCGGGTTCGTTCCGAAGGCCGATCCAACCTGGTGTGTTTACTGGCTCGGACTCGGTGCCGGTTCGGTAGCGATCAGCGTCCTGTCCTGGCTTGGCGTCGTCCCCGTCCTTCCGTCCGGTCCCCTCCTTGCAGTGGTGCTCTCGCTCGTGGTGTTCGCCTCCGCCATTGCGTTCGCCAGAGCCGGCAGCTACAGCGAACGGTGATCGATCTGGCAGAGACGGACCGGTTGTAGCTTCCGACACCGTCGCCTGCCTCCGGCCCGAGGACGGTTGGGTCCAGGTCTCCCACCGGCGTGATGGCAGCACTCGATCGCAGTCTGAGGAACCGAAGCCGTAGACGCGTTCAGGTGTGAGATCTTAGCGCGTCGGCACCGCCGAGACTGCCCGCCAATGAAAGATGCTCCGCCGCAGATATCCGTTCTAATTTAAAAGGTGCCCAAATACAGGCACGCGACAATATCAACGTACCAGCACAGTCATGGTAATGGCCCCACAGCGCGACAGCAATGAGAGCCGGCTCAGCCGGCGATCGCTTCTGTGTGCGGTTGGTATCGGCAGTGGCGCAGCGACGGTCAACACCGCAAGCGCGTACGTCCACGGCCGGGACGAGGATACCGACGGTGACGGGATTCCCGACAGTACGAAGCGATCCGGAACGTTTCATCGCCAACTGGAGGAGACGTTCGGTCCGGAGCAGTTCGAGGGCGTCGCGGTCGGACGTCAGGATCTGCTCATCGACGTCCGGTACGTCGGACCGACGGGAGTCTTTCCGGCGACGAAACGGGCGATCGTAGACCGCTTTCGTCGTCACGGGATCTACGCCCAGTGGCTCGATTACCCGGGCCGATACGACGCCGACCTGGTCGACGAACAGTACGGATCGACGGTCGAAGACCTGCTGTGGGGGCGGCGCAGTTTTTACGACGGAGAGATCGAAGCCGAACTGGAGAACGTTGCACTTCAGTTGCTAGTGGTGCCGGGCGAGACGGCCCCGCCGCATGCGGGACGGCTCTACAGTCGGTGGATGGAGACGACCGGCGGCGGGACCGACGGCTACGTCAACGGGTTTAGTGTCGGCAACCGTGCAGTCGTCGCGAACCGGGAGAATCACGAATCGGAAGCGCGGCTCGTGTTCCACGAACTGACACATCTGGCACTCTGTCACGACGACGACCCGGAGAACACGGGGTCGATGGGGACAGGCGAGGAACTCGACCTGATGGACCACGAGTGGGACCGCCTCCGCGAGGGGCTCTCGAACGTTCGGGAGACGACCGGTTACGACGTGGGCTTTCGACCGTGTCTCTGGGACGAGCATCTGGCCCCCATGTTCAACGGGGGAGTCACCTGACCGCGGTCGGCTGTCGGTGACAGCACCCACAAGACGAGAGGCGCCGTGGACTCCCAGGGGCGACACCAGCATTATTCTCGCCCGACGCGTAACCGATCGTGATGGCTGACGACGACACGTTCGACTGTGAGGGCTGTGGAGCCGTCGTCGACGCTGGTGACGCACGTCGGGCAAAAACGATGGGTGGGCTCGATCCGACGTCGTGGCAAACGCTTTGCTGTCCGAACTGTGGGACGCGGCTGAAGACGGTGTACGTCGGCGAGTAGTGGGCCACGCCGATCGCTCGATGAGAGGAGGAAGGAACGCTGAAGGGGCTCGCTCCGAATCGACTACACGATGACAGACGCGACAGCGTGGAGCGACGACGAGACGGAGACGCAGCTTCGACGGCTGTTTGAGACGGCCAAAACGCTCGACGGCGGCATCGAGTTCATGAACGTCGAGTTCGGAGAGACGGCGCCAACCTATCAGTTCATGAACGGCTGGCACAACGTCACCGGGCTGGACGAGGAGATGGCCGCGTCGATGACCGAACTCGTCGAGACCTACGATCTCGATATTATCCACGAACAGGAGACGACGAGCGGTTCATCGATCGCCGCTGCACAGGGGGAGCTGGCGAGCGTCGACGAGACGTACACCGTCTTCACGGAGATCTGTGAGACCGTCTACGGCTGTGAGCCCGCCGACGCGATCGACGGCTACATCAATCCGGTCGAAGAAACGGCGATATCCTGGCGGGACGTGTAGCTGACATGCCGACAGGGACGGAGAGACCGACTACTGGAAGTCGGTCACACGAATTGACCAGCGACGATCTGATGGGAGTCGATTGCTCGAATCGACCAGCGACGATCTGATGGGAGTCGATTGCTCGAATCGACCAGCGACGATCTGATGTAACTCAGTCTGCAGCCCCGGTGAGCCGCTTTACCTCGTCGTCGCTCAACGACAGCTGTGAGGCGGCGACGTTGGATTCGAGGTGATCCGGATCCGACGTTCCCGGAATCGGGAGTACGACGTCCGATCGGGCGAGGTGCCAGGCAAGCGCAACCTGTCGCCGCGTCGCGTCGTGGTCAGCAGCGATTTCATCGAGGAGGTCGCCATGAGCGTCGAGGTCGTCGCCGTCGATCGGTGCCCAGGGCATGAACCCAATGCCGTGCTCGCCACAGACGTCGAGAACGGCGGCGCTCGATCGGTCGGCCACGTTGTACCGGTTCTGAACGGTTGCGACGTCGACGTACTCGCGAGCCGTCTCGAGTTGCTCGACGGAGACATTACTGAGACCGACGTTCCGGACGAGGCCGTCGTCTTTGAGGTCGGCAAACGTCTGGACGGACTCCTCGAACGGCGTCTCGGGGTCAGGTTGATGGAACTGGTAGAGGTCGATCGTATCGGTCCGGAGTCGATCGAGGGAGGTGAGTACCTGATTGCGGATGTAGTCGGGGTCGCCGTTGGCGAGCCACTCGCTGTCCTGATTGCGCAAGAGGCCGGCTTTCGTCGCGATCAACACGTCCTCCGGATCGCCAATCGCCTCGCCGATGAGGCGTTCGCTCACACCGGGGCCATAGGAGTCGGCCGTATCGATGAAGTCGACGCCGAGATCGGTCGCCTGCCGGAGGACCTCCCGGGCCCCGTCCTCGTCGTCTGGCGGCCCGATAATGCCGCTGCCGCAGAGTCGCATCGCACCGAACCCGAGCCTGTGGACGGTCTGTTCGCCGATACCGAACGTCTCGCTCTCGTTTACGATCGTCTCGTTGCTCACACGACGTGTACAGACCAGCGCCAGATAACGGTTGACCGGTCAGCCGCCAGGATTCCGGACACGTGCATCGAGGGAGGCCGACCGATCGCGTGCGAATCAGCTGACCGATCAGGGAGACGCCCCCGACACTCGCCTGCGAATCGGCTGGCAACGAGAGACGGAGTTCGGACCGAAACCGGTTCCAGGCCGTCCGTGAGAGACCGACCACTCCGGAGACAGTTCAGCTGGCTTCAACAACGCATACGGAGACGGCATACATACACGTCGGTATGCCAACGGTTCAATTTCGCGATCGCCAGATCGAGTGCGAAACGGGTACAATCCTTCGTGAGGTGCTACTGGCGGCCGGCGAGAGTCCTCACAACGGGTTCTCCGACACCGCGAACTGTCGCGGGATGGGAACCTGTGGCACCTGTGCCGTCGAGGTAGACGGTGAGATCAGCGAGCCGACCGATCGAGAGGCACGACGCCTCTCGTTCCCGCCGCACGATCCCGATGGCGGCCTCCGACTATCCTGCCAGACGCGCATCGAGGGTAACGTCACAGTAACGAAACATCCGGGCTTCTGGGGCCAGAAAATCACGGACGACTGACTGAGACAGGTGCGATCGTCCTTCCGTGGAGCCGACAGCGATCCTCTCTAACGTGGTCGGTTCCCTAACCTGCTCGAAGCGAGCCTTAGCCGCTGACCACTGCCCACTCTCGGGTTGCAGTACTGGCCGGGATCGAAGTTCGGTCAAAAGCTGAGCATACCGCGGCGAGGGGAGCGAGCCGCGGTTTCACCGGACGCGACCGGAGGAAGCGTCCGGCAGTTTTCGCCCACGTTTTTCGAGGAGCGGTCGCCGTCGGCGACCCGACGATGAAAAAGGTGGTATGCCGCCTCCCAGCATTCTAGCCGGTTCTTTTAAATACTATTTGTATCGCTCACTGCTGTTGAGCGTCGTCTGCTGGAGTAGCCAACTACCCTTTCATTTGAGTCCCTTTGCTGAAACTGGTGAGGTCGTCGATACGCTCTTCAAGCGCTTCGATTTCTTGACGTAGTTCGTCGGACTCCGCATCGTCGCTGGCAGCTAATCGGTCCTTCAGACCCTGTAGACGTGACTCCTTGACATCTTCATCGACTTCGGCTTTCCGGACATACTCGCTTTCAGATATCTCATAGATATCCGACTCGGCTATCTTAGTCACGTCCAGGGCTTCGGCCACTTTGTTCGAATCGACGCTCATGACACGTTCACGCACAATCCCAGCATCTTCCAGCAGATCCAGCACGTCGTCCTCGTCTTTGAGTGAGCGATTTCGGCGTGATGTTCGCTGGACCGACCCGTATTGTCCGTGGACCGGTTGGTCGTGATGGAGCCGGTCGAGGAGCACGTCGGCGACATCCTGTCGGAACTCGTTTGCGTTCCGTTGCACATCCGAACAGAGCGTGTAGATGTTCACGAGAGCATTCGTCTCTAGCTCGGTGAGATCTGACACGTTGTGTCGCTCCAGTGCATCGATGAGGAGTAAAGCATCGGAGTAGACGTCCAGTCCATCGGGTTCGATACGGTCACTTTCGTCGGGAGACGTGTCATCGTCAACCAGTTGTGTGTCTGTCGGTCCCTCTGTTTCGATGATGACTCCTCGGTCACCGTCAATCTCGAACCGTGGGTGCAGGCTCATAACTGCGGGATACGGGTCAGCGTCGGCCGGAAGCCGGTCAAGTGCGAACCCGTCGTCCGAATCTTGAATCCGTCGGTAGAGCGTCTCGAACTGCTCGCGCTGGAGTGGTTGTCGCTCACCTGAATCATCGAAGGAGATGACGACACGCTGTTCCTGCACGTCGGCAATGCGGAATCGGTCGTGAGAGAGTGGCGTAATGAGTTCTGTCCCCTCGGAGAGATCGTCAAGTTCGTCGAGTAGCGTGTGCCAACTGACACTGAATGGCATGGGAGGCAGTACGATGGCTTCGGATAAAATGGTCAGGACACGAGTCTATATCACTATATGCGATTGCCTACGTAGTAGGCCATAGTGGACGAGTTCGTCGACTGGGTCCGGAACCGCGAGTACTACACCGACCAGATACAGTTCCAGCGAGCGGCATCTGCCCGCAGCCCAGAGACACGGCCCTGTGAGATGGATTCTGCGGTTACCGGACAACTCGCTGACCGGGGTATCGACGAACTCTATGCGCACCAAGCCGACGCTATTGAGGCAATCCGTCGGGGCCAGAATGTCGTGCTGGCAACGCCAACAGCGAGCGGCAAGAGTCTCACGTACACGATTCCAGCACTTGAGCGTGCACGCGACCATGATGGTCGCACGCTGTATATCGGCCCACAGGTCGCGCTGATCAACGACCAGGAAGCGACACTATCTGAGTTTGCCGCACCGTTCGATGATATCTCCGTCACCCAGTATACGGGCGCTCTCTCCTCGTCTGAGCGCCAGCAGGCTCGTGACGAGGACCCGTCACTCGTGTTGACGACCCCTGATATGCTCCACTGTGGTCTGCTCAGTCACGCCGATGATATCTGGCGGGCGTTCTTCGAGTCACTTGACCTCGTGATCGTTGACGAGGTCCACGAGTATCGTGGGGTGTTTGGAAGCCACGTCGGTCTCGTCCTTCGTCGACTCACGCGACTTTGTGAGCGGTTTGATGCGACCCCCCAGTTTGCGTGCTGTTCGGCGACAATCGGTAACCCCCGAGAGCACGCGGCGACGATTACTGGCCAACCCACGGATTCGTTTGCCCTCGTCGACACGGATACCAGTGAGACCGGCCCGACCCATTGGCTGTTCTGGCAACCGCCGAAATACGACGAGGGAGACGCACCTGCCGGAGCGGGTCAGCGTCGCTCCCACCATGGGGAAACGATGCGTCTGTTCGTAGACCTCGTCCAGCGCGGCTACCAGACGGTGGCGTTTACGCGCGCCAGACAGACTGCAGAACGTTATGCGACTATCAGCAGTGACACCCTCGCCGAGCGGGGCAAGGGCGACCTCGCAGAGAATGTTACAGCGTACCATGCGGGTTTACGCGATGATCGGCGTGGGGCTATCGAGACGGCGTTACACACCGACGAGTGTGCCGGTGTCTGGAGTACCAGTGCACTCGAACTAGGCGTCGATATCGGGAGTCTCGACGCTGTGCTGTTGGACGGCTACCCGGGCACGCAAATGTCGACGTTCCAGCGGGCCGGCCGCGCCGGGCGTGGGACCGACCCAAGTCTCGTCGCCCTTGTCGCCAGCGAAGACCAACTCGACCAGTACGTTATCAACCACCCCAGCGAGCTGTTCGAAGGAACCCCGGAACGCGCCGTCGCTAACCCGTCGAACCCACATCTCCTTCGACTGCACACTCACGCGGCAGCCATCGAACGACCGCTCCGAACCGTTGACCAAAGGTATTTCGGTCCGACGTTTCCAGACATCGTCAGTACGCTCACCGACGACGGCGAACTGACCCGCCGGCAAACAGCCGATGGCCTCGAATGGCGACGCACGACCAGCGGCCGGACGGTTAATCCCTACGAGCGGGGACTCCGCACGATCACCGACCGTACTGTCGTCCTCAGGGTACGGGGCGGCCAGTCCGATGAACTCGGGGAATTGCCTCTCGACGCCGCGCTTCGGGATGTCCATCCGGGTGCAATCTACCATCACCAGGGTCAGAGCTACGAGGTGCAATCGCTTGACCTTGACCGTGACGTAGCGTGGCTTGCACCGACAGAGAGCGACCATCAGACCCGCGTCCAGTTCGAGGAGTCGATGACGATTGAGGAAGACATCACCACCAAACCACTGGCGACCCGCGAGGATGTCACCGTTCACTTTGCGGACGTAACTCGTCGAAAGCAAGTCACAGGCTTCCAGCGGCGTGACCACCGAACGGGAGAGATTATCACCGACGAATCACTCGACCTGCCCGAGACGACGCTGTCGACCCGTGCGCTGTACCTGACACTCCCGCCAGGCCTCGAAGGACTCATGCAGACGATGTCCGGCTCGTTCGAGGGCGGCCTCCACGCAGTCCAGCATGCCCTCGTCGCCACGTTCCCGCTCGTAATTCTCTGTGACCGCCGTGACGTTGGGAGTGTCTCGACGACCGACCATCCACAGACGGAGACGAGCGCGCTGTTCATCTACGACGGCTACCACGGTGGCGTCGGGCTGGCCCGGAACGGATACGACCAGATCGAGGGACTCCTCCAGCACACGTGGGGATTGCTCGCCGACTGTGGCTGTGCGGACGGCTGTCCGGCCTGTATCCAGTCGCCCCACTGTGGGCGGGCGAACGAACCGTTAAATAAACGCCTCGCAGTGACACTCACGATGGCGCTTGCCGACCCGAACCGGCAGGGCGATACTGTCGAACCGAAATCAGATTAGACCTGACCGCGAACGATGGGATATGAACGTCGACGAGGAAACCATCCGAAATCGGAGCACGGACGCCGTGTTCGAGCGGGGAGAAACGTACCGCAAGGAGGGGCGCATTCAACAGCTTGACCGGTTCGACGACCTCGTTACCGCGGCCGTCAGCGGGTCGAAACTGTACGACGTGATGATCAAGTTCGGTGGGCGAAGCCTCGACACGAAGTGCACCTGTCCATACGACGGTGGTGGCGACTGCAAACACGTCGTCGCAGTGTTACTGGATATCGCCGCCGGCCCGCCAGAAGACGCGAGCGAGAGCGTTGAGGCAGTTCTCAACGATTTGTCAGCCGACGATTTGCGTGGGTTCGTCCGTGACGCACTCGCCGAACACGCTGAATTACGCGAGCAGTTTCTCGCACAGTTCGGCGACGACCACAAGTCAGTCGAGGAGTACCGTGAGGAGATAGCACAACTGTTCGAGCAACACGCTGACCCGGTTGTTTTCGAGGCACTCGACTTCTCACGGTTTTTCGATATCGCCGAGCAGTACCGTGATCGGGGTCGATATCTGGCCGCCGCGACAGTGTATCGGGCCGTGTTCGAAGAAGTCGACGAGAAATCGAACTGGATTGATGGAGCCTACGACCACTACGCGAAAACCATCCAGACCGCAATCGAAGGATACGCCGACTGTGTCTTGGCAACCGACCCAAGCCCCGAGGAGTTCGACACATACGCCGGCGTACTGGAAGCACGAGCGTCGACAGAGCCGCCGATTAACAACGAGCAGTTCTGGCGCGAACTCGACAATCTTGAGGAGCGATACGATGAGTGAGACAACGGATCGTTTTGTGATTGAGATCGGGAGTGGGACAGTAGCGCATATCATTGATATGGAGTCGAGTACGTCGGAAGACGGCAATCGCTTCTCGCTTGGCCCCCGTTCGTCCGGCGAAAAGATGTGCAGTAGAGGCTACCGTTATCCTGGCGGCCAATGCCTTTCGTTTGCTGAGTTCACAGCCCACCATGATATCGATAAAGATGGCTTCGGGGGCGATGCTCCGGACGAAATCTGCTCGTATTGCTGGTCAAATACACGCGAAGCAGTCGGGGAAGCGCAGGAGCGGGGTGGTGATGACATATCCGAGATGATTGGCACTGTTGGATATCGGCTCCGGTGGAAGCAGAAAGGCCGCGCGCGAGACGAGTGGTACGATATCGTCGTCAAACCGGAGACGACGATGGCAGAACTGGACAGACTCGTCTGTCGGTTCACAACGCTCGATGATTTTCACCTCCGGATGTACGGGCTCGAAGACGAGTACCTGGAGTCCAGTCTCAACGTGCTTCCCGACCACCAGTACGAGGAAGCAGGCGACCGGTCGTACACCAGAGCAAGTGAGATGACGATTGCAGATGTCGCCGAACGTACGGCGCTCTGGGACGGCGACAGACTCAGCTTGGTCTATGATTTCGGTACGCCGTCGCACTACTACTGTATCGTCAAGGATGTCTACGGGCTTGAGGAGGTTGATGAATTTCTTGAGAGCGATGACGTAATCACGGCGACTGACACAGCTGCAATTATCAGGGAGAAGCGATCATGACGGGGGAAACCGATGAAGAGCGAGACGAGCGCTTTCGAAACGAAATAATCGTCGATGCGTACACCGCAGATGAGATGGCTATCAGTTGGTGCTACCATCTCGAACGTAAGCTATCCTTCCCATTCCAAGCCCGCTGTATCGAGGAACGAACAATCTCGCCACTGCGAGAGGACGAAGAAGTACCGGTCGTTGGAATGACCGACGAAGTAGTCAGCAGCCGGGAGATGTTCGTCCTCGTGGAGTGGATGGACCGGGAGTTTGGTGTCCCGTTGTCACAGCTCGAAGTACTCGACGTGGACAGCGATACCAGAAAAGCGGTTGACGACTGGCACTACTGGAACGGCGACGGCAGTCGATTGGGCTGACGATGCGATCAACCGCTCTTCGTTTCGCTGTCGGACGCGTACGCCTCGGCTAGCTCGACCACGTCGTAGACGTGAATCCCGCTTTTGAACCACAGGACGCGCTCCGCCGTATCTCCGAAGTCCTCGCCGGCACAGTCGAGTCGCTCCGAGACCGCAAGCACGAAATTGTCGGCATCGACCTGCCGAATCTTCGCCAGTTTCGACTGCAAGTACTCCGGGGTCCAGAATCCCACAATCTCGATAATCGCCCGTCTGCCATCGGGATGTTCGATAGCGAAATCCGGAATCATCACCTCCGCGCCGAGGTCGAAGACATCGTCCTCACGCGTGAGTTCCCAGTCAGTGTTCGATCGCTCCCACTTCCGGGCGAGTGTACGTTCGATATCGCTATCGAACTGCTGGCCAGTGCTGTAGTGTGAAACGAGGCCATCGGTGTGGTCGAGTGTGAGGCGGTTGCTTCCGCTAACTGTATGGTCGTCCAGAATCTCTGCGTTCATCTCCCAGCGGTCACACAGCGGCAACGCGGGGAGGAAGTTCGCCATCCGAATGCCGTACTTCTGTGATTTGCGAAATAGCGAGGCTGGGCCATCGAGTTCGGCCTCGTAGCCCGCTGCAAGGTCTGTACTCGAAACGCGGTTGCCGTCTCCACCGATGGGATAGATCCGATGCATCAACCCGAACAGCTTCATGTAGCTGAATACGGTTCCGAAGTGGTCCCAGACCCGTATCCGCATGTTCGAAGCGTCGTAGAGAACGGCTTGGGCCAGCGCTAAGTTGTACCGTGCCAGTAGCCAGTCGACGGTCTGTGCTGTCTGGTCGTACTCCTGCTTGCTGTTGCCCGTCAGCTTCGTTGTTGACGTGGGCTCATCAGTGTCGTAGTCCTCTACAGTCTGGTCGCCGAATCGTACCAGGAGCTTGTTATCGTCCAAATCCGCGTACATCCCCCGGTAGCATTCTTCGAGGGAGATACCGAGTTCGTCAGCGACGGCACTGTACACTTCGAGTTTCTGTGTGTCTTCGCCGAGTGTGGGTTGGCGCACGATCGGATAGCGCTCGTTCGCGCGCTCGAACAGTCGCTGGCGGATCTCCTGAGGGTCGACTGCGGCCTGTTGTTCAAACTTACACTCGTCTTTCAGTAGCTTCGCCAGTCCGTGGACGATTTTGTAGTCGGTATTTTCGACGGTTAGGTCGTCGATGGCAGCTTCGAGCTCGCCTTTCGGTTTGTCGAGATGTCTCTCAAAGAGATCAATGAGTGTGGCCGCAGTCGAATGATACCGCTCATCGGAGATATCGATGAACAGCGGGCGAACTTCTCCGTCACGTGTGCGCGACCGTGCGAGGTCAGCCGTCAGCACTACTACTCACCCCATCTCGACGTCGCTGCGAAACGTATGTCTCCATCGTGTCGGTCGTGATAATCTCGTAGAGTCGGGCTGGCTGGCGGTCGTCGGTTGGTCGGAGGATTCGGCCCAGTCGTTGGGCGTACTGTCTTTTGGAGGCACTCCCGGAGAGGATGACACCGACATTGGCCGCGGGAACATCGATCCCCTCGTCAAGCACTTGGGAGGTGGCGAGCAGGGAGTACTCTCCTGAACGGAACCGTTCGAGTATCTCGGTACGTTCGTCAGTGTCGGTCTGATGCGTGATGCAAGGGAGAATGAACTCCCGGGAGATATCATAGGCAAAGTCATTGTTCGCAGTGAAGACGATGACGCGGTCATCGTGATGACGTTTGAGGAGGTTATCGAGCGTGTCGAGTTTCTTCGTCGCCGTGCGAGCGATGCGTTCCGCGCGTTGCTTGGCGATGAGAGCGCGGCGTCCCTGAGGGTCGTAGGATGTGCGTTTGAGAAACTCCGCGTAGCCCTGTTCTTTCCACAGGTCGAAATCGTGACTGTCGACGTAGTCTCTGTATAGCTGGTACTCGTCGTCGTATTCAGCTCGTTCCTCGCTGGTGAGTTCGACTGACATCTGGATGGTTTCGTACTCGCTCAGGAATTTCCCGGCGAGGTCGTCGACGGCTTCCTCGTAAACGACCGGCCCTATACGATCTTCAAGCAATTCTTCGCGGCCATCCGCGCGTTCGTAGGTTGCCGTAAGCCCGAGTCGGTACGGGGCAATCGTCATCTCTGGGATTTGCAGGTAAGTTTCGGCGGCCAAGTGGTGGGTTTCGTCGGTGATGAGCAGCCCAAACCGGTCGCCATACTCGTCGATGTAGCGGTAGGCACTGTCGTAAGTGGTCACAGTCAATGCGGCAATCTCGTGGCTCCCGCCACCGAGGACACCGACCTTCTCCGAAAGCTGGTCACCGAAGGCATTCGTCAGCGTGGCATGCCACTGGTTCATCAAATCTATTGTCGGTGTGACGATGAGCGTACTGACGCCGGCGTCGGCGATGGCCTGCAATCCAAGGAAGGTCTTCCCGCTGCCAGTTGGAAGGATGACGGTGCCCTGTCGATCGTGGGCACGCCACGCCTCAAGCGCGGCCTGCTGATAATCACGCGGTTCGATCTGGAGTTCGGGTGTCAGAGCGAGGTCGGGATACTCCCGGGCAACGTCTGCAACGTCGTGACTGAAGCCATCTCGGAGTGTGGCTTGGCCGTCACTCTCAGTCCACTGGCCAGCCCATTCCAGGAGCGCCCGGTACCGGTAGGCTTGCGTGCGGTACTTATCGACACGGTCGTCCCACTCCGCGTATGGGACGGTTTCAGGTGCGTCGTGGAGTAAGAGTGTGCCGTCGTCAAATTCGATCCGCATTCAGTGTGTGAACGCACGGGTGTCGGACGATTCAATCTGTTGGGTCCCTTGCTCTATGCAGTCGTCACACGTAACAGGCCGCCACGTGTGGTAACGCGATCAATGCACCAGCGATGTGTTCACATGGATCGAGTGAGCTCTCACAGAAACACTCGTGGTCGACGATTTCCCCGTTCTCGAACCAGAGATTGAAACCGATACCCGACTGCGGGTCATAGCCATCCGCGTCGCTCTCGTGTCCACCCGCGTGGTCGGTCCGGATACGGCCAGCATCAACCAGTGCCTTCCCGTGGCGGTATGCTTGATCCGAGACGTACGCTCGAATCTGTTCATCTGTGATAGCTTTGTCGGACAGCGATACGTGTCGCGCAACGCCATCATCCTGTCTGGTGACCGCGGGCGCATCCTCGCGTGGTACTGGCGCAGGCCCCGGACGTCCCCGCTCTCGTATTGCTCGCTGCATAGCTTGTACAGAGACATCCGAGGGGTCGTAGGTCCAGTTGCTCGTGGTCTGGACGATCGGGATGATATCCTCGATAAACTCGACTGCGTCACTCTCGAACAGTCCGTCGACGACGATTCGCTGCCGGGGGCGATACTGCCGCAATGCTCGGGAATCAGTCACCTCGAACTCGACGCCACCCTTGTTGTCCGACTGCGTGAACGCACGTGCTTCGTAGTTCTCGAAGACGTCCCGAAGGTCGCTGATAGCGTTTTCTGTGAACTGGTAATCGACGTATTTGAGTGTGATTGTGACTGTGACGTACTTGCGCTTTGCTTCGAGAGAGATGTACGGACGGCGGTCGATCCGTGCAGCTGACTGTTGGCTTGCTTCGTCACCGATTACGACGATAGGTTCGACCTCGTCGGCGAGTCGTACGTAATCGGTGAGCCTCACATCATCGTCGTTATCAGTAGCTGTACTGTTGTACAGGGCGGCACAGATCTCGCAGACGAGTGTGTCTGTGCGGGGGTCGTGGACGAGCGTCTCCACGTCACTCTGACACCATCCACAGCAGTCTATGGCTCCGTCGTACTCACTCCACTCGATGTCACGATACGTGGTTGCGACTTTCCAGTGTTCGATCGGCTTACTGGCTTGCGCATATCGCTCAGTGACCGTGTCACAGCAGACATCACACCACGTCGGGTCGTCCACAGCAGGGAGACAGAGACTGATCTCACTGTCAGTACGCGTGAACCCAGCATCAGAATCAACGTTGACGGCTTCGTCGACGGTACCACCATACCCACAGTTGGCTGCCACGAGATGCCATTGATCGTCGTCCCGGTGTTCGAATTCCATCTTTGGTTCGTATTGACTTCCCTGAGACCTAACGGCTTTGCAACGGAACAGAGGTACGGGCAAGCTCGGATCCATCGATCAACAGTCGGTAGCTCTAGCGAGTGGTCGATGATATCGAAGACCGGCGGTGACACTCCAACACTACTCTTTCGGGTTCGCCCACCCTAATGGCATCCATGGACTATCCGACCCGGGAAGAGATTCGGGGCCTCTGTACCGAACAGTCCTTCGAGCGAGGTGTCAATTATTGGAAGAACGGTCGGGTCCAAGAGTTGGATATCGACGGTGGGAGAATCAGGGCAACAGTTCGCGGCAGCAACGATTACGACGTATCTATTGACGTGGCAAACGACGCCATTCGCACCCACTGTAGTTGCCCGTACGACTACGCGGGCGACTGCAAGCATATCGTCGCGGTCCTGTTAGCTGTCGAGGACCGGGATATCGACACGGACACAGATTCCGGCGATGAATCGACCGAAAATATTCCGGATTCGGTGGACGTCGAGTCGCTGGTCGAGCAAGCGACCGCTGACGAACTTCGAACCTTTCTGCTGGACGTCATCGAAGACGACAGCGATCTCAGCGATCGCTTCGTCGCGTTTGCGGGAGAAGATGCTGGGAAGACGGTTTGCGACTACAAACAGGATATCGACCGGCTGTTCGAGGGCGCCGCTGGCCGCAGGGGGATGATCGGCTACAACACCCACATCGACTTCTCACAGTACCACGACCTGGCAGAAACGTACCGAGAGCGTGGGCACGTCGATGCGGCGACGGACATCTACCGGGCGCTCGCCGAGACGATCCGCGAAAACATGAATCGGATCGACGACAGCGGCGGCTACTATGGCCGCGAGTTGGAGCGCGCTCTCGACTTCTACGGAGAGGCGGTCGCCGAGCAGGAGTTCGACCATGAAAAAAAGCGCCCTTACGTCGACTACCTCTTCGAAGAATTCGTCGATGCTGACTACCACTTCGCCAGCGAGGACTACGACGACGCTTTGCGAACCGTCTGTACAACGAGACGCGACCACGAGTACTGGCTCGACCGGTTGGACGAGTACGTCTCGGGCATCAGCCTCGATCCGACCGACCTCGCGGACCGCGCAATCGGGCGAACGGATCGTGAAACGGGCCGAAAGGAGAACCGGGCGTCGTCGGACGAGGACGAATCCTCGTCGAACGGTGAACATGAACCGGAGGATGCTCAGGACCGGACCGAGGACGTCCTCGCCGTCTCCGATTTCACCGACGGCCCACTCGCCGTCGAAGACTTCACCGGCAGCGCTCTCAACGTCGAGCATTTGGCAGTTGGGCCACTGGAATTGAAATACTTCGTCGGCGACGCCTCCAGGGAGTTGCGTGTCGACGATCCGACGACCATCGAGGAACACACGGTGGATGTCGGATCGGGCGAGTCGAGCGGTAGCGGGACGGAGATATCCTCGTCGCTACGCACGCGGGCTCTCGTCTCGACGTGTGCCCACTTGCTTGAGGAACTCGATGAGGAGAAGGCACTACTCGGATTATACGAGGAGACCTATCTCGAAAGCAGCCGATTCTGCAAGCAGTACGCCCAGCGGTTGATTGAGGAAGGGAATGAAGGCCGTGCGATCGATGTTATCGAAGACGGAATCCATACGTTCGGATCGCCTGCTGAACTCCGCTGGCTCGCTGCTGATCTCTATCGGGATCGGGGCCCCGAAAAGCACCGTGAGACGCTAAAACGACTGTTCCTCGACCACTCGGAGTGGGACGCTTACGACGAACTGAAAGAGTCGTGCGACGACGAGGAGTGGCAGTCAATCTACGAGGAGTTCGAACGGCATTTCGAGGAGACCGATCGAGAGCAACTCATCTCCATGTACGTCCACGAAGACGAACTCCAAAAGGCGTTTGCCGAACTGGAAGACAGCGAGAATCTCTCGTTGCTTCGCCGATATCGAGACCCGGTCGCAACCGTCGATCCGGTTGAATACTTCGAGATCTACCGGGAACGGCTCGTCCCGTTTGCTGCCGACGAGACTGGACGGCGACACTACCGAGAAATCGCCGACCATCTGGACGAGATGCAGGAACTCGTCCCTGAGGAGCGATTCGAGGAGTTCGTCGACTTCCTGAAAGAGAAACACTCGAACCGGCCGGCGTTTATCGACGAACTGGAGAAGGCTGGGTTTTGATTGCGACAGTCAACGTAGTCGGACCATCCGTTCTAGCTTAGCGGCTGACTGAGACGGCGATCACGCCGAAATTGCGTTGAGTCTGACCGCGATCATTCCGAGATAGCTGCTGTTCCAGCAAACCAGCCGGTTCTTGGTCATGTCTCCCGTCGAAGGCGGCGCACTCGCAGTCGTGAGTGCGCCGCCGTTTTAGAGCCGTCACTGATCAGCCCGGGCGATCTAGCCCGTCTCGTCAGGCGAGTTCGTTACCAGAACTCGCCTGACCCCACCTGTTCACGTAACCTCGGACGGTGTGGATTTGGATCTCGTGACGACCACAGCAACAACGAATCGAGATCCGGTAGCTCGTACCCCAGATCCAGCATCAGGTACAACTGGATCAGATGCGCGTGCCGTTCGACGGCGTGTGAACACCGTCGTCGAGGGAGCCGCGTCGACGACGCCTCGGCGTCGTCGGCGCAGTCTCGCTGTTTTGCGTCCAGTTTCTGGAGTTCGTCGACGATAACCCGGCTCAGCAGCAACGAGAGTGCTGCCATGATGATCAGTGCCTGGATGATGTAGGTGTCGGTCGTGTTGATCTCGTCCAAACCGAACCGTGATTTGAGTTCTTTGAACAGCAGTTCGATCTCCCAGCGCGCCCGATAGAGCTGTGCGATATCGGGCGCGCGGTAGTCCTCTCTGTCCAGATTCGTCAGGTACAGATGGTACTTGTCGCTGTCGTCGTTGCGAACGCCGACCAATCGGAAGGTTCGGGTCGTGCTGACGCCCGACCCTCGTTTACGGTCGAACGAGAGTGTGATCCGTACGTCGATTTCCTGTCGCTGCAGGTCGTCGAGGACGGCCTGCAGCGACTGGCCCTCCAGTGGAATGCTGTTCCCTCGCCACGTGCGGAGTTCTTCGACGATCTCGAAGTCTGCGTTTTCTTTGACGCGAGAGACAAACCAGCCATCATTGGCGTCAATGCGGTCGAACAGCCAGAAATCGTAGTAGCCGAGATCGAACAGAATAAGGGCGCCAGCTACCCACTCGTAGTAGTTAGCGAATCTTATTGAGGAATCCACTGAGGTGGTTGTCGATCCACGATGCAGC
>LKMJ01002204.1_pt1 | contig 17753 bp, 13 predicted proteins | sample 643391 | NCBI WGS metagenome assembly LKMJ01 (sample SAMN04112250, study PRJNA286221) | soda lake metagenome | biome: soda lake; feature: Kulunda Steppe; material: water; isolation source: sample PL-Br10 brine of Picturesque Lake | place: Russia: Kulunda steppe | collected 2010-07
CGTCAGTGCGGTAAGGATTGTTTTCTGACTTGGAGTTAGTTCGATTGATGACATGCTCGGTGGTTGGGTGGGACTACTGATAAATCCGATGGAAAACTAGTAACAATGCGACTAGTAAATTTCATTTGCTGACAGTTCGAACATTTCTTTTTCAGATCAAAATAAAATACCGCTAAATCTGTCCCGTGTGTCAAACTGCGCTCGATGGTAGCGAAACACCGCAGGGCGCAGATACGGCTAAGTGTCCACGACGAGGTGAATCAGCTATGACACAGTCTGTCCGCATCATCGGTGCGCCGACCGACTACGGGGCAAACAGACGCGGTGTTGATATGGGCCCCTCAGCCATCCGGTATGCCGGGCTCACCGACCAGCTTCGACGAGCGGGTGTTACAGCCATTGATACCGGGGATATCCGTGCACCCAGAGCAGAGGTGTGTGATCCAGATACGACCCCACCAGCCAGTGGCAACGCGAAATTTCTCAATGAAACCGAAGCAGTCTGTCGACGACTTGCCGAGACGGTTGACCAGACGCTTACAGAAGGACACACACCACTGGTTCTCGGCGGGGATCACTCGGTTGCTATCGGTTCGGTTGCCGGCTCAGCGCGCACACGCTCGATTGGTGCAATCTGGTTTGACGCACACGCCGACTACAACACGCCTGCGACGTCCCCCTCCGGTAACGTTCACGGGATGCCGCTTGCTGCACTGCTTGGAGCTGGCGAATTCGCTGCAGCCGAGTGGGCCACCGCCACTGGTCTCAGTGAGGAGCACGTCGTCCTCGTTGGGCTTCGAAGCGTCGATTCGGCCGAAAAACGGCTTCTTTCGGACAGCGAGGTGACGGTGTTTACGATGTCGGAGATTGACCGACGGGGGATCACAGACGTGACTGCGGAAGCACTCGATATCGCCACCGATGGCGTCGAGGCACTCCATATGAGCCTTGATCTCGACTGGCTTGATCCACGGGAGGCACCCGGTGTTGGAACACCAGTTCGTGGCGGTGTGAGTTACCGCGAAGCCCATGCAGCGATGGAACAGGTTGCCAACACCGGTGCATTAGGCTCACTCGATCTCGTTGAGGTCAACCCAATTCTCGACCAGGCGAACGAGACGGCCGCTTTGGCGACGGAGTTGGCCGCCAGTGCGCTTGGCAAACGCATTCTCTAAGCACCACTTCACGACGAGAGCCGTTCATGGACCAGTGACGCGACGGCCGATCTGAATCCCGATAGCTCGACCGCCGGATCGTCTCCACACAGGTGGTGGTGAGAGTCACGGAGTGCCTGTTCAACTAGTCGTTTGGTGACGACCTCGACAGTCACTGGCTGATTTTTGTCGGTGAGGTTGCTACTGACAGTGGTGAGTCGTGACGGAGTAACATACTGTGCGGCCAATTTGTCGGCAGTCTGGGTATCCCAAGACCGCCCAGTAGCCGAAACTGAATTCGGCTTCTCAGCAGCCGCTGGATAACTCAATCGCGCCCGTTGATCCCGTTTGTTTCGAATCACGATGCCCGCAGCAGGACCGTCGTACCAGGCCGACTCGGGGACGGGATACTTGTCTGGAGAGAAGTCTCGGGCCGGAAGCTCCTGTTCAATGGCATTGACTGGGCTGAGACCGAGCTGTCGGAAAATGCCATCAACGGCGTCTGGGGGACGGAATCGCCCCGTCTCTGAAGAAAAGACATCGGTCCCGAGAAACGGCGGGAGTTGATCGAAGTCATAGGGGACCGTCTGGCGAATCGTTGCGGTTCCGAAAAAGACGATATCCTCGACGGACTCGACTGCCTCACGAAGTGCTTCCCGGTCGAGATCGTCACGGATGTGACGAACCGTCTGTCGGTAGGCTGCGGGCAGCGCCTCGGTGTCGTCATAGACCTGGGTTTCGTCACCAAATCGGAGATAGCCGGACTCGTGAACCTGAAATCGCACTGGGGCGCCGTCGACTGCTTCGAGAAGCCACAGATGACCCCGAAAGAGACCATCCGGGGCGTTTGAGAGGTCTGGTAGCGGTGGAAATGGGTTCATCAAAACGATGCCGCGAGGGTTTAGCTGTCGGTGGATTCAGTGTCTTGCTCGGCAGCAACTGCTTCCGCATCAAGGTCGACGTCGGCTTCGGATTCGGCGGTCACCATCTCGCGAGGAATAACATCGAGACAGGCAACCCGATCGCCCACGTCGAGATCCATGACGATGACGCCCATCGTGTTGCGGCCGACCGTCGAGATGCCTTCAACTGGCGTCCGCATGATCTGGCCGGACTCGCTCATGACGACAAGGTGGTCACCCTGACCGACGGTCTCCATTGCGCAGACCGGGCCGTTTCGTTCGTTGGTCTTGATATCGATCAGCCCTTTTCCATTCCGGGATTGGACGCGGTACTCGTCGATATCCGACCGTTTTCCGTAGCCGTTTTGCGTGACAGTGAGCACCCAGTTGTGACGGTCTGTGTCGACTGCTGCCACACCAGCAACACTATCGCCATCCTGTAAGTCGACACCGCGAACCCCGCGAGCAGTTCGGCCCATCGATCGGACGTCGCTTTCGTCGAACCGGATGGCCATGCCGCCTGCGGTAGCGATAACGAGCGTCCGTTCGCCACTGGTCACTTCGACATCGACGAGTTCGTCGCCGTCTTCGAGTCTGAGCGCGCGAATACCCGTCGTCAGGATATTTTGGAAGTCGTCGACAGCCGTCCGTTTGATATAGCCATCGCGGGTAACCATCGTCAAAAAGTGCTCGCCGTCAAGCTCGTCGCTTTCGATATCGTCCATATTGACGACGGCTGTGAGTTCCTCGCCGTCATCGAGGTCAAGCAGGTTGACTGCGGACTTCCCGCGGGCCGTACGACTCATTTCGGGAATCTGGAAGCCACGGATCTTGTAAATCTGGCCGTGGTTCGTAAAGCAGAGTAGATAGTCGTGGCTGTTGGCGACGAAGACTGACGAAACCGAATCTCCTTCCTTGAGATCAGTCCCGATAATCCCTTTCCCACCGCGGTTTTGGGCCTTGAACGTCGACAGCTCCATCCGCTTGATGTAGTCGTCTTCGGACATGACGACCGCGATATCTTGCTCGGGGATGAGGTCCTCGTGGGCGACGGTGCCAGTGTCCTCGATGAACGAGGTACGACGTTCGTCGTCGTACTCGGCCTTTATGTCGAGGAGTTCGCCCTCAATCACACCGAGCAGTTCGGATTCGTCCGTGAGAATTTCGGTGAGCCGCTCGATCCGCGCTTGGACCTCCTCGTACTCGTCTTCGATTTCTTTCGACTCCATCGAGGTCAGCGAGCCGAGCTGCATGGCGACGATGTGTTCGACCTGTGGTTCGCTGAAGTCGAAGCGCTCGCGAAGCGCCGCTTTTGCCGCATCGCGGTCTTCGGCATCACGGATTGTCTCGACGACGTCGTCGACGTTGTTGAGGGCGGTGAGCCGGCCTTCGAGAATGTGGGCGCGATCCTCGGCCTCGTCAAGTTCAAACTGTGAGCGGCGGCGAACGACCTCACGACGATGATCAAGGTAGTGTTCGATCGTCTCACGAAGCGTGAGCACCTGGGGTGCACCGTCGACTAACGCGAGATTGATGACACCGAAAGTCCGTTCGAGATGGCTTTCGAGCAGCTGATTTTTGACGACATCGGCCATCGCATCGCGTTTCAGTTCGATGACGACTCGGATCCCGTCGCGGTCCGATTCGTCTCGCAGGTCGCGGATGCCCTCGAGTTTGCCCTCGTTGACATCGTTGGCGATCCGTTCGACGAGCCGAGCCTTGTTCTCCTGGTACGGCAGTTCGGTGATGACGATCGTTCCGGCTTCTTCATCGACCTCAAACTCCGCGCGCATCCGGACGCGGCCACGACCCGTTTTGTAGGCGCTGTGGACGCCTGCCCGGCCGACGATGTTCGCGCCTGTCGGGAAGTCCGGCCCCTTGACGTGGCCCATGAGGTCTTCGACCGTACAGCCAGGGTTGTGGATCAGGTGAACGGTCGCGTCAATAATCTCACCGAGATTGTGCGGCGGAATGTTCGTCGACATGCCGACAGCGATTCCCGACGAACCGTTGACCAAGAGGTTCGGAAACGCCGATGGAAGCACACCGGGTTCTTCGAGTCGATCATCGTAGTTCGGCTTGAAATCGACGGTGTCCTTCTCGATGTCGTTGAGCAGTTCCTCGGCCATCGGGGCCATCCGGGCCTCAGTGTACCGCATGGCTGCCGGTGGGTCGCCGTCGACCGAACCGAAGTTGCCTTGACCGTCGACAAGCGGATAGCGCATCGAGAAGTCCTGGGCCATCCGCGCGAGCGTGTCGTAAATTGCACTGTCGCCGTGGGGATGGAAGTCACCCATCGTCTCGCCGACGATGGACGAACTCTTTCGGTGCGCCGACCGCGAGGAGACACCGGCTTCGTGCATCGCATAGAGGATGCGCCGGTGAACCGGCTTGAGTCCGTCACGGACATCGGGTAGTGCACGGCCGGCGATGACCGACATGGCGTAGTCGATATACGACTGTTCCATCTCGTCTTCGATCCGGGCGGTTTCGATTCGGGCGGCGTCTACGTCTGGGGAATCGGGTAAGTCTGCGCTCATTCGATCAACTCCTTAGATGTCGACCCACTCGGCGTCGGTCGCGTGGTCTTTGATAAACTGTTTCCGTGGCTCGACCGCATCGCCCATCAGCACCGAAAACATCCGGTCGGCGGCGGCGGCGTCCTCGATCGTAATCCGTTTGAGAATCCGGTTTTCGGGGTCCATCGTCGTCTCCCACAGCTGGTCGGGATTCATCTCACCGAGGCCTTTGAAGCGTTGGACCTGCGTTGGATTGCCGTTGCATTTCTCTTCGACAATCCGGTCGCGGTCCTCCTCGGTCATCGCGTCGTATGTTTCACCGCGGTACCGAACCCGGTAGAGCGGCGGCTGGGCCGCATACACGTAGCCTGACTCGATAAGCGGCTTCATGTGTCGGTACAGCAAGGTGAGCAGCAACGTCCGAATGTGTGCGCCGTCAACGTCGGCGTCCGTCATGACAATGATTTTGTGGTATCGTGCCTCATCAATATCAAACTCTTCGCCAATTCCTGCGCCGATAGCAGTGATGAGGGCTCGAATTTCGGTGTTTTCGAGGATCCGATCCAAGCGATGTTTCTCGACGTTGAGAATTTTGCCCTTGATCGGCAAAATCGCCTGGTTGTGTCTGTCACGACCCTGTTTGGCCGAGCCACCGGCGGAGTCGCCCTCGACAACGAACAGTTCGCTATCGGCGGGGTCGCGGGTCTGACAGTCCGCGAGTTTACCGGGCAGTGCCGTCGATTCGAGGGCGCTCTTTCGACGCGTGAGCTCTTCGGCCTGTTTGGCCGCTTTGCGGGCGCGTGCGGCCTCGGCAGCTTTCATCACGACCGCCTGGCCCGTTGCGGGGTTCTCCTCAAGGAAGGTTCGTAGGTGTTGGTGTGTTGCGCTCTCGACAATACCCCGGACTTCGCTGTTGCCGAGTTTCGTTTTCGTCTGTCCCTCGAACTGCGGATCTGGGTGCTTAATCGAGATAACAGCAGTCAGTCCTTCGCGGACATCCTCACCTTTGAGATTTTCTTCGAGGTCGTCGGTCAGGTTGTGCTCGTTAGCATAGTCGTTGATAACGCGGGTCAGTGCCGTTTTAAATCCCGTTAGGTGGGTTCCACCCTCGCGAGTGTTGATATTGTTCGCAAAGGCATGGACCGAACCCTGGAGTTCGTCGGTCGCCTGAATCGCGATTTCGACCTGAATATTTTGATCTTCGTCCTCAAAGTAGATGACATCCTCGTGCAGGGGCGTTCGCGTCTCGTTGAGATAGGTGACGAACTCGCGGATTCCGCCTTCATACATGAAGACCTCGCTGTCACCCGACCGCTCGTCAGTAAGCGTGATTTCGACCCCTGAGTTGAGAAACGCAAGCTCTCGGAGCCGGTTTGCGAGCGTCGAATAGGTAAACTCGGTCGTCTCGAAAATCTCGTCGTCAGGCCAAAACCGGATCATCGTCCCGGTTTCCTCCTCGGGCTCAAGCGGCCGAACCTGCCCGAAGGACTCAATGTCCGGTTCGCCATGATCGAACTCGTGCGTCCAGAGATGCCCGTCGCGTCGAACCTCGACTTCGAGCACCTTCGAGAGGGCGTTGACGACGGAGATGCCGACACCGTGGAGTCCCCCCGAGACCTGGTAGGATTTGTTGTCGAACTTCCCGCCGGCGTGCAGGACGGTCATGATAACTTCGAGGGCGGGACGGTCATACTTCTCGTGAGTATCGACCGGGATGCCACGCCCATCGTCTGACACCGAGACCGACCCGTCGTCGTGAATCGTCACTTCGATATGGTCACAGAAGCCCGCGAGTGCCTCGTCAATCGAGTTGTCGACAACCTCATAGACGAGATGATGAAGCCCACGGCCGTCCGTCGAGCCAATATACATCGCCGGGCGTTTTCGAACGGCAGCGAGCCCTTCGAGGACCTGAATCTGTCCGGCCCCGTATTCGTTTTCGCCTGACATAGAACTAGTTGTGCCTAGTTGTCCACATAGCATAAAGCCCTCGCACGCGCGGGCATATCACGTCTAAGCGTTCCCGCTACCGCAAGAAAAGTTCGCCTCAGACCAAGCGATATTACGGTGTTGCAACCGGCTGGGACGGTCGGCTCGCCGTCAACTGATTTGACCGTCGGCCCGCCGAACAGGTTTTAACGGCTCCGTCGAAAAGACATCGCATAGAATGACGTCATTCCAGGCAGAACTCGGTGCCGATGAGGGGATTGCCGAAGAGTTGGCCAAAGGCCAGCGCGAGATCTCTATCGCCGAGTTCTTCGAGAAGAACAAGCACATGCTCGGCTTCGACTCGGGCGCTCGTGGGCTAGTAACAGCGGTCAAAGAGGCCGTTGACAACGCCCTCGATGCGACCGAGGAAGCCGGAATCCGGCCCGACATCTATGTCGAAATCGCCGAAGTCGGTGACTACTACCGACTCATTATTGAGGACAACGGCCCCGGCATCACGAAAGCACAAGTTCCCAAAGTGTTCGGGAAACTGCTCTATGGCTCGCGGTTCCATGCCCGCGAACAGAGCCGTGGTCAGCAGGGAATCGGGATTTCGGCGGCCGTGCTCTACTCACAGCTCACAAGCGGCAAGCCCGCGAAAATCACGAGCCGAACGCAGGGCTCCGAGCAGGCCGAGTACTTCGAGCTCATCATCGACACCGACACCAACGAGCCCGAAATCCGCGACTCGCGAGCAACCACGTGGGACCGGACTCACGGCACCCGGATCGAGTTAGAGATGGAAGCCAACATGCGGGCACGCCAGCAACTCCACGACTACATCAAACACACGGCTGTCGTCAACCCGCACGCCCGGCTCGAACTTCGGGAACCTGGACTCAGCGAACCACTGAAATTCGAGCGCGGAACCGACCAGCTTCCGGCCGAAACAAGCGAAATCCGGCCCCATCCCCACGGCGTCGAACTCGGGACGCTCATCAAGATGTTGGATGCGACCGAGTCGTACTCGGTCTCGGGCTTTTTGCAAGAGGAGTTCACCCGGGTCGGCAAAAAGACCGCCGCCAAGGTGATCAACTCATTCCGCGACCGACACTTCGGCCGTGAACTGTCGTGGCCGACGCCCTCAACGGGGGCCGATATTGCCGCCGCCATCACCGAGGCTGTCTCGAACAAGGGTGCGGAGGCGACCGACTCGTTTGCGACAGAGATTGAATCGATCCTCGAAAGTCGTGAGCGAACCGCACATGCTGAACTGGCTGAGATTGTCGATAATGTCGCCGACAGCGTCGAAGCCGAGACGGACCGGACCTTTGGGACGACCGTCAGAGAAAACGCTACGGCGGCAGCCTGGGGCGAATTAACGGCCTACGAGGGCGACGCCGCCGAAAATGGTGAGGATGCCCGCGATGTCCGTACCCCGGCACTCTACACCCTCGTCGACGACGCGACAAGCACGCGAAAGGATGATGCGACGATCCAAGCGATTGCCGAACGGCTTGCCCGCCGACTCGACGCGCTCGACGATCCAACCTTCCGGCTGACCCACAAAGCGTTGGTGGCGATGGTCGACGACGTTGGCGACGCAACTGCCGAGTACGACGGCGTCACCGTTGGCGAGACCGCCCGCGAGAACATCGTCGAGGCGCTCTGGTCGGTCTCGCGGACGGTTCCCGATGCGGTCCCGAAGGTTCGAGAAATTTCAGGCGACCGCGACACGTCGAGTGAACTGTTAGAGGCGATGCGCGAGACCGACATTCTCGCCCCGCCAACGGACTGTCTCTCGCCGATTACGGCCGAACTCGTCGAAGCCGGGCTTCGCAAAGAGTACGACGCGGACTTCTTTGCGGCCGCAACCCGCGATGCGGAGGTCCACGGCGGCGACCCGTTCATTGTCGAGGCCGGAATTGCCTACGGCGGCGAACTCAAAGCCGAGGGGAAAATCGACCTGCTTCGCTTTGCCAACCGGGTTCCCTTGGTCTACCAGCAGGGTGCCTGTGGCTCGACCGACGTGGTCAAACGCATTGGCTGGCGCAACTACGGCCTCGATCAGCCCGGCGGCAGCGGCCTCCCGAACGGGCCAGCCGTCTTGATGATCCACGTCGCCTCGACAAACGTGCCGTTCACGAGCGAGTCGAAAGACGCCTTAGCGAATATTCCGGCGATCGAAGACGAAATCGAACTCGCCATCCGCGAGGCCGCCCGCGAACTCAAATCCTATCTCAACAAGCGTCGGTCGCTGCAGAAACGACAGGAAAAACAGAGCGTTCTCAGCCAGATCTTACCTGAGATGGCCGACAAAGTCTCGGAGATCACGGGCCGACAGCGGCCCGACATCGAGGGGGCGATGGGCCGAATTATGAACAACCTCTGTATCGACCGCGAAATCAACGGCGGAACGGTGACACTGTCGGTCGAAAACTACTCCGACCGGGCTGAAACCCCTGAAATCACCGAAATCGTCAGCGTTGAGCCACAAAAACTCAACGGCGATGCGAGCGTCGTCGACCTCGACGGCGAGTGGTTTATTCAGTGGTCGCCTGCGGTATCGGCCGGTGAAGAAGCCGAACTGACCTACAGCATCGATGACGAAGCCGACTTCGAAATCACCGTCGAAGGCGTCGACGCCGAAAAATTGACTGTCAACGCCTGAGCGTCACAAACCCAACACTACCTACAAAAATGAGTTCACAATCCAGCGAATCCCGAGCCCGAGAACAGCTCATCGACCTTGCAGCGGAGTTTTACGACCAGTTTGCCGGCGGCCAGATTCCGGAGATGACGCTGCCAACGCGGACGAAAAGCAACATCGAATACGATCCCAACTCCGGGGTCTGGGTCTACGGCGACCGAACCTCGAAACGGAGTGCGAACTCGGTTCGCGGAGCCCGAAAACTCCTCAAAGCCGTCTACACCATCGAATTCCTCGCCCAACAGCTCGACGAGGATCGTTCCTCAACCCTGCGTGAACTGTATTATCTCTCCGAATCGTGGGACAACACCGAGGCACACTTTTCGGACCAAGACGAGTCGAATCAGCTGGTCGAGGACCTCGAAATCGTCTCAAAAGTCACTCGCGAGGATTTCCACATGCGGCCCGAGGAATCGGGAGCGACGCTCATGGGGCCGCTTCTCCTCCGCGAACAGACTCGCCGCGGCGAACGCGAAATCCACTGTCAGAAGGACGTCGGCGAAGGCGGCTACCAGATTCCGAACAATCCCGACACGATTGAATTCCTTGATGCCGACATCGACTTTGTCCTCTGTGTCGAGACCGGCGGGATGCGCGACCGGCTGATCGAAAACGGATTCGACGAGCAGTATAATTGTCTGGTCGTCCATCTTAAAGGCCAGCCCGCACGGGCGACCCGGCGGATCACAAAACGCCTCCACGACGAACTCGACGTGCCAGTGATGGTCTTCTGTGACGGCGATCCGTGGTCCTACCGGATCTACGGTTCGGTCGCCTACGGCTCGATTAAATCCGCACACCTCTCGGAGTATCTGGCAACGCCGGAAGCGAAGTACGTCGGCATTCAGCCCGCCGATATCGTCGAATACGATCTCCCGACCGACCCGCTTGCGGATTCGGATATCAATGCACTTGAGTCCGAACTCACCGATCCGCGGTTTCAGACCGACTACTGGAAAGAACAGATCGAGTTACAGCTCGAAATCGGCAAAAAGGCAGAACAGCAGGCCCTTGCCGCGCGCGGCCTTGACTTCGTCACCGAGATCTACTTACCTGAGCGACTGACCGCGATGGGTGTGCTCTAACCAAAACGCATTCGGTGCGTGTCACGCAAAAAATACGTATCCAAATGAATATATGGGCCATCTGAATATGAGCGACCAGCACAATGAGCAAACCGGTAAACGGGCCGTCCGGACGGGTATAGTGGAGTCACGAAGCCGCTCGCGAGCGTATTTGTCGACGGGAGCGGCAGAACATGTCCGGTGAGGGGTTTGTCCATCGGTACGCGGATCAGTATCTGAAGCGAGGGCTCTTTGTCGCGTTCATTCTTGGGTTTCTCGCGCTCGCAGTCCCGGCAGCTATCGAACCAATGACGTTCTGGACGGGAATCGTCCTCGGCGACTACGCCTATCCGATGCACGAACTCCATCACTTTGTGCTTGCAAGCGTGTTTACACTCTTGCTTCTCGGGGTGGTCACCCAAGCGATTCGCCCCGCACGCCGGGTTGGAGCGCTGCACAGTTCGGTACTTATCTGGGCCTCACTGACCGTTGTCTTCGGGGCGACTGGTAGCTTCTCACCGATACACCTCGTTCTCCTCGGTGCACTTGTCGGCGCGGTGCTCGCTCACCCCGCCGGACGGAGTCAGCTTCCTGATACGGCGTCGGTATCGTCAGTGATGGCCGCTGTCGCCGGGCTGACCGCACTCGGCGCGCTGGTTTTTGCTGGCATGGAGGTGAACACTCATCTTTCGTCGACGGACAGTCACGCTGCACTCGGGCATTATCAGTTCATGGGGACGACCGGAGTGAGCATCGCGGCGCTCGCACTGTATGGCAGTCTCCGCGGGACCGGCTGGCGCTTTCCCGTCTACGGGGCCGCAGCACTACTCGTGGTCATCGGACTCGCGTCGATTGTTTACCCGGGGACCGAACAGGGATCGAGTCTGGGCGTCGGCCTCGGCGCGGTCGTCGTGGGGTGGGCCGTGCTGTTCGTACTCGTTGCTGAGCGGGGCGACGCGCTTGTGCAGTAGACTAGTAGACTGGACGACGAGCGAGCGGCGATTCACGCTGTGTGTGGGTTAGATCGGGACCGTTTCGGCCTCTTTGAAAAGCGTCTCGAAGACTGCGTCGCCCCACTCGACGGCTGCTGTGGTATCGGTGTCGACGAGAACCGAGATGATGCCCGTGTCGTCAAAGCCGTAGACCAGAAGGTGGTCGTCGAACAGCGCGAGGTCGAGAGCGACACCGTCGGCGATGCGTGCGGTCAGATTCTCTCGCCCCGCAGACCATTCGATCATCTCGGGGAACTGCTCGGCCATCCGGTCGACGGCATCAGGGCACCAGACACACGTACAGTGGACGCTTTCGTCGATTTCTCGCATCGCCGCCTTGACACCCTGTTTCGGGACGACGAACTGGTCGCCGACCAGCCGTTTCTCACCGGCCTCCGTGAACAGTTCGCTATAGCGCGAGAGCGGTGCGTAGGGATCGGTCGGGGTTGCCCGCGTCACGGTCGACTCTGAGATCCAGTCGGTGTCGAACTCGAGTGGGGCGTCTTGTAGTGCGGTCAGCAAGGGCTGCAGCGAGCTGGCCGTCTCGACGGTTTCGATAAAGCGCTCGGTTTCCGAAAACAGCAGGGCTCCGGCCTCGGTCATGACGATTCCGTCGCCCGTTCGTCTGAGCAGGTTCTCGCGTTCGAGCCCGCTGACGACGCGGTTGATCGTCGACACGGAGCTCTCGACCGCGCGTTCGAGTTCGGTTGCTGGGACGGGCTGTGTGTCCGAAATCGCCGCAAGTAGCATTCGGCGGGTGCAGACCTCAGCGGCGAGTTTCTCCGGCGCGTCGTGGCTCATGGCAGATACCCGGATAGTCAACTGGCGAATGCTTTACCTTATTGATGGAAAGACGCTCGATCCACGAACGCACTCTCTGGTTCTCAACAGTGTGTCCGGTTCCGTCGACAGAGCTGTCGGGGTCGTCCGCCCTTCCAGCGCGGTGTATTGCTGGCCTGCAGAGATATTGTGTTTCACACAGTGGGTGGACGAAATGTATTTTGTATATTCATTATTGGATGAACTATTTGAATGAGGTCATCGTCGGACTGTTCGATTGGTCTCTGGACATTGACTGCCCACCAGTCCGGCCATCAAGAGTATCGAAGTCGAAATCGTCGAATTCATCCGGAACAGTTCCTTCTGCAGCATAGATGTAGAGTGCGGTTTTCGCGATTCCGTGGACCGTCTGGCCGACGAGATAGGTTCCAACAAAAACGACACCGAGGCCGAGGACGACGACGCTGATGCCGACGGCGGGAACGAGCATGAAAAGTCCCCCACCGATAGCAACCACGATGGCGGCACCGAACAGGCCGATGCCGAGTTGGACGAGGCCGATTCCAAAGCCTGCTCCGAGGGTTTCACCCCACGTATTGCGGAAGGTTCCGGCGCTTTTCGAAAACATCTCTTTGGTCGAAACGTCCTCGAAGACGATCACGGGAATAATGAAGAAGGTTGTAATCGTCCAGCCGAGAGCGAAAAACGCACCAGCAATCCGGGCCAGCCCCGAATCCGAGTTTTCGAGCGCGTTGAGAAGCACGCCGACGACCGCCGAAATAACCGACCAGATCGCGAGCGGCCCTTTCATTCCCCATGCGGCGGCCATCCCGTTTCGGAGCGTCGGATTACGGCCATGGAAGGCGTCGTTGACCGAGTAGACCAGCGCCGCGGTAAAAAACGAGGCCAGAAACGTCGTGGCGAAATAAAAGACGAACAGCGCGATGTATTCGAGGCCACCGCCGACGACCCCACCGACAAACACGCCGAAGTAGAGGACGGCCCCGAACAGGAGACTCACAATTCCGCCGGCAAGCGGGAACAACATGAGGTCTGGGTGGTGTCGAAGCACCGCGAGGCTATCACGGGTCAGTTTGAGCCCGGTTTTGAGTCGGCCGAAGATGCCAAAACGACGTGTGGAGGACATACAGCAGCAATCGACACGGAACCTATAAAAATAGTTGGGATTCCGAACACTCAACGAATAGTGTACGTATGGCTACTTCGGCCCCAAGGGCGCTGCCTGCACCGTCGGCGTACCACGCTCATCACGGTAGCAGACGGTCCAGAATGGTGGGGCGGATCCAAACAGCTGTGTCGGAAGCAGCGGCAGCGGAGCCGGGCTATAGCCGGCCGCTCGCAGTTCGGCAACCGTTCCAAACGTGGCAACATGCGTCTGGTCAGCATAGACATGAAAGTGCTTGTCAGCCGGATCGCGGCGATACCAGTAGGGAAATGCGTGTTGTGGCGGCGTACAGAGTGCACTGACACCGCCGAGGACGGCAACGACCTCGTCGGCAACCTCACAGACGAGCCGGGTGTCACGGCTCCCCGATGGATCGCCCGGGACCGGACCGCTCGGCGTCACCGTCTCCCGCCAGCGAATTGCGTTTCTGTCGGCTGCAACAAGCCCGTAGCCACCCTCTGCGAGTGGAATTCGGTCAGGGCCATTGTAGAATGTCCGCAGGCCATTGCGACTGGCTGCACACAGTGATGGATACCCAAGAAGCGTCTGAAGCTGTGTCGCCGTCGACTCGTCTTCGACGACGAACAGTGTCCCACGGCCGTTTGTGACCGCCCTTGTCAGCCGGGCGCTGACGGTTGGTGGCGTAAGCTCGCTGTGGTGAAGCGCCTCAACAGCCACTGTTGAAGGTTGGGTTGCTGCTGGTGTCTCTGTGTCGTCAATGGCAAGTCGAGTGAGTGCCAGCGAGCGACCGTCTGTCGTATCGAGTACGCCAGCCGGGCCCCGATCTGAACCACCTGTCAACTGCCAGCCGTGTTGGTCAGCAAGCGCTCGCACACCCTCAAGCAACTCGTCAGTCCAGACCCCGTATGGCGAGCGTGTCATAGTAATAATTCGAGCTACGACAGTATGTGTGTTGTGTCGAAGCGAAAAACGAGTAGTCGATAATACCACTCCGTATCGCCGCCAGCCCGGAAGAATGCTAGGATACAGCATGCTTATATCGACGAAACGCAGAAATTTGTTAATGAGTAGTGAGATCCGTGTTCTTCACGTCGATGATGAACCGGAATTCGCTGCGCTCACGGCTCGGCTGCTCGAATCAATCGATGACCGGTTCGTTGTGAGTACGGCAGCAGGCCCCGATGAGGGCTGTCGGCTCGTCGAAACCGAGTCAGTCGACTGTATCGTCTCCGATTATGACATGCCCGGACAGAACGGCGTCGACTTTCTCCACCGGCTTCGGGAGGTCCGTCCATCGCTTCCGTTCATTTTGTTTACTGGCAAAGGGTCCGAAGAGGTCGCAAGCGATGCAATTTCGGCGGGCGTCACCGACTACCTCCAGAAATCTGCCGGGACAGAGCAGTACACCGTTCTTGCAAACAGAATTATCAACGCTGTCGAGCGTGTCCGTGCGAAAGAGACTGCCGAAGCAACCGAACAACAGCTCAGTGCTGTCCACGAGCGTATCGCCGATGGATTTGTCGCCGTCGACACTGACTGGATTTGTACCGACGGCAATGACACTGGCGCACAATTGCTCGGGACGACCCTGCGTGAACTCCGTGGGGACGCGCTTTGGGACGTCGTCCCCGCCCTGGCTGAGAGCTCTTTTGGCTCCGCACTCCGCGAGGCGATAGAAACACAGACGCCGATGTCGCGTGAGACGGCCTGTGAACCGCTTGATCGATGGTTTGCCGTGCGGGTCTACCCTGATTCGGATGGGTTGTCTGTCTACTTTCATGACGTGACTGACCGGCAACATCAACAGCAAGCACTCGCGGACAGCGAGGAAAAATATCGGTCATTTGTCGAAGATGTGCTCGACCTATCTCACGTTGGAACGTTTATTCTCGATGCAACGTTTTCGATTGTCTGGATAAACCGTGGGATTGAACAGTACTTTGGGATCGACCGCGACTCGGTAATTGGCAGAGACAAACGCAAACTCATCACCGAACAGATCAAACACCGGTTTGCAGCGCCCGACCGATTTGCCGAAACCGTGATTGCAACCTACGATGACAACACGTATGTCGAGCAGTTCGAGTGTCAGATTCTGCCGACGGACACCCGGGATGAACGCTGGCTCGAACACTGGAGCTATCCAATCAGCGAGGGCCCCTATGCAGGCGGCCGAATTGAACACTACGCCGATATAACCGAGCGAAAACACCGGGAACAAGAGCTCTCTGCGGAGCGTGAACTCCTCGATCGACTACTGAACACGAGTCCAATCGGAATCGTTATTTTCGATGCAGATGGCACCATTCTCCGCGCAAACCAGCAGGCAGAAGACGTACTCGGGCATACTGGACAGGATCTTATTGGTCGGACGTACGACGACCGGGCTTGGGAGATCTGCGACAGCACAGGGGCGAAAATCAAACGCGAAGAACTTCCGGTCAGTCGTGTCCTACAGACCGGCGAATCAGTCTACGGACACAAACAGCTCATTGCTGTCGAAGGTGGTGAGGAACGCTGGATTTCAGTCAATGCAGCACCACTTTCAACCCCAGAAGGGACGATCAGTCGCGTGATCTGTACCGTTTCGGATATCACTGCAGACCGCACAGCCGAACAGCGCCTTGCCCAACAAAACCAACAGCTCGCCGAGTTTGCGAGTATTGCCAGTCACGACCTCAGAAATCCGCTCAACGTGCTTGGTGGCTCGCTTGAATTAGCAGCCGAGACAGGCGATGAGGCCCATTTCGAGCGATCACGGCGAGCAATCGATCGAATGGAACAGCTCATTGATGACCTCCTCGTGTTGGCCCACCAGGGTGAACAGATCGATGCGACCGAATCGGTCACGATTTCCGAACTAGTAACGGACTGTTGGCAGCAGATCTCGACACCCGAGGCAACACTCCACGTCGAGACCGACCGGGTTGTCACCGCGGATCGGAGCCGACTCGTCCAACTGTTTGAGAATCTCTTCCGCAATAGCGTCGACCACGGTGGAGAACACGTCGTCGTCACAGTCGGTGACTGTCCAGGCGGAATCTATGTTGCGGATAACGGCCCTGGGATTCCATCGGCCAACCGTGAGCAGGTCTTCGATCGTGGCTACTCAACAACCCGAACGGGTACCGGTCTCGGGCTGTATATCGTCCGCCAGGTTGCCGATGCCCACGGCTGGCACATCGACCTAACCGAGGGCGATACTGGTGGCGCACGGATCGAGCTGCTGAATCTTGCGTAACGAACCAGTATCTACAATCAGCGACCCGGCCAACAACGAGTATGGCCCGTGTTCCACTCCCCGATGCGAGTACGATCGTCGCCGAGGCACCCCATCTGTTTGAAACGCTCGAACTCAGCGATCTCCATGCGGCTCGGGCAATGGGAAATGCCCCTCACGCGCTCGCGGGATTGCTCGATTATATGGATGGGCTCTATGGCTCGCTCGCGATCGAGCCTCGGGAGCTTGCAATTCTTACGACCGCACAGGCTGTCGATTGCCGATACGAGTGGCAACAACACGTTCCGGTCGCGATCGACGCTGGTATCTCAGCTGATACGATACGAGCAATCGGCACCGAACAGGACGACGAACTGTCCGACGAAACCGCAGCTGTCGTTGGATTTGTCCGTGCACAGTGTGCCGGAACGGTCACTGATCGCCACTATGCGGCAGTCAGCGAACAGTATACAACCGGCGACACGGTTGCGATGAGCATGCTTGTTGGTCATTACACCGGCGTTGCGCAGGTTATCGACGCGCTGGCCGTACCGCTCGAAGGCGAGTTTATCGGCTGGGCTCCCGGGCTGTAAGCACGCAAAAACGGTGTGAGGAACGCGACGACGCCGTTATTCGTACTGCCACTCGTCTGTGGCTTGCTCGTAGTCCAACAGCTCGTTTTCCTCGAAAAAGAGGTCGATCTCGCGTTCGTTCGAGCCCGGATCCTCGTGATCCGAGGCATGGATGAGATTCCGGCCCAGATCCAGTCCGTAGTCGCCACGGATTGTTCCCGGTGGCGACTCGGCAGGATCAGTTTCGCCGACCATCCGTCGGACCTGCCGGGTGGCATCCTTGCCCTCCCAGACCATCGCAAACACCGGTGCCGACGTAATAAACTCGACAAGCCCATCGAAAAACGGCTTGTCTTCGTGTTCGGCATAGTGTTCACTGGCGTGTTCCTCATCGAGTTGAACCGCTTTCGCCCCGACGAGCTTCAGCCCGCGGTGTTCGAACCGCGAGACGATTTCTCCGATGAGACCACGCTGTACGCCGTCCGGTTTGACCATAACGAAGGTTCGCTCGTCGTTGCTCATAGATTGTCGTTGTTATTCGTCCGCTTGCGTCTGCTGGCCACGGTTGCGGCGGCCTGCTTCGGTCCACTCGAGATCTCGGGCTTCACGGCCGAGCAGATAGTTTTTCTCGGCTTTCGAGTCCTTGAAGTGGAGGACGGTACCGTTTGATTTGACGAACATCGTGCCCGTACCGGGCTCGATCTCTTCGCCTGAGTAGTCACAGGTTCGTGTTTCAACCATTGTCGTTATTGGCCTCCGATCGA
>LKMJ01002205.1_pt1 | contig 17748 bp, 13 predicted proteins | sample 643391 | NCBI WGS metagenome assembly LKMJ01 (sample SAMN04112250, study PRJNA286221) | soda lake metagenome | biome: soda lake; feature: Kulunda Steppe; material: water; isolation source: sample PL-Br10 brine of Picturesque Lake | place: Russia: Kulunda steppe | collected 2010-07
AATTGCGAACGCCTGAATCTTGAACCAGCGCGTGTTCTTCCCCAGTGCTCGCGCGACGACCTCGTCCTCCCGGATTGCCTTGAGAACGCGGCCGTAGGGGGATTTGCCCATCCGCTGGAGCAGGGCATAGAACAGCGCCGCGACCCCCAGCAAGAAGATTGCATACAGTATTCCTTCCGCACTCGTTCTGCGGACGCCGATAACCTCGAACGCCGAGAGATACACATCGCCGAAAGCGTTCGGATCAGGCCGACTGCTGTAGGGATTCTCGTAGAGAACGAACTGGACCGGGTGGGGGAGCGTTCGCATGCCGGTTGCCCCACCGAATCCGAGTTCGACGCCGCCGATGTCGAACCGGGAGAGTTCGGAGAGTTCGAACGTTCGGCGAACGATTTCCGCGAAGGCCAGCGTGACGATAGCAAGATAGTCAGCACGGAGACGCAGTGCCGGAAGCGCGACCAGCGCACCGAACAGGCCGGCAACGAGGACGCCCCCGAAGACACCGACGGGGTACGGGAGTCCGAGCCCCGGCGGGTCGACAGTCGTTGGCGTCGAAAGCAACGCCATGGTGTACAGACCGATAGCCATGAACCCCGCAATACCGATGTTGAACAGCCCCGCATACCCCCACTGGAGGTTCAAGGCGAGGACAGCAAGCGCGTACACCACCGCGAAGAACGTGATTCGCTCGAGGGTCCCCACCGTCCCGCTGATGCCGAGACCGAGTACGAGAGAGAGGACGGTGAACAGCACGTAGATTGCACCCGCGACGACGAGCAGGAGACGGATGTCGCTCACCTCGGCCCAGGCCCAGAGACGGTCCATCCGGGTATCAGGCGGCGACGGCTCGGCATCAGTTTGCTCCACGTCCGGAGTGTCGTCGGCGCTCATACCGAGGTCACCCCCCCGAAGATGCCGGACGGTCGTACCAGCAGGATGACTATCATCACGATGAACGCAAAGGCCGGAGCGAACTGTGTCGGCACCCAGATTTGAGCCACCTGTGTGATAACGCCGATGATGAGGCCGCCGACGATAGCTCCGTAGATGGAGCCGATGCCACCGAGGATGACCGCAGAGAAGATGAGCAACAGGAGGTCCCAGCCGAGCGACGACTGGAGTCCGCCGGCTTCGAGTCCGACCAGGAACCCGGCCGCACCGGTGAGCGACCCACCGATGACCCACGTGTAAAAGATGATTCGCTCGTTCGGAATACCAGTCACCTTGGCGAGGTCCTCGTTGTCAGACATCGCCCGCATCGCCGTCCCGAGTTTGGTGTACTGCAGGAGGACGTGAACGCCAATCATCAGGATGAGTGCGATGATGACGACTGTCAGCTGGTGTGCACCGACGCTGACGGAGCCCGCTCCGAGGGGAATCGTAATCGACCCGACATCAGGCTCGAACGTCACCTGTGGAGAGGTCGGCTGGTAGATAACCTCGATAACGTGTCGAAGCGCCAGCGCGACACCGACGCTCGCGATGAGCAGTGCGACCCCGCTCTGATCGCGCATCGGGAGGAACACGAACCGGTCGATGAGCAACGCGACACCGGCCGTCAAAAACGTCGCCGCGAGGAATCCGATTGCAATCGCCACCGGGGTCGTCGTCACTGCCATGCCAAGCTCGCCGACCAGGCCACGCTCTGGCTCACCGACGAGCACGAGCGTTCCGAGAGCGTGCTCGCCGAATCCGGCGACGACGAACGCGACGCTCCAGCCGAGGAATGCGCCGACGGTAAGCGTATCCCCGTGTGCAAAGTTAGCGAAGTTGAGGATACTGTATGTCATTGCGAGCCCGATTCCAGCGAGCCCGATAATTATCCCGAAAACGACCCCCTCCCAGACGAACGTTCCCAGCGTCGACGGAGCGAGATCACCCCGTACGAGCTGGGCGAGAATCGCTCCGAGAAACCCCAGCGTGAGCACCGCAAAGGTCACCAGTAACGGACGCTTGCGGATGCCTGACAGCACGGAACTCGTGTTCTCAGCCATATATCCGATACAAAACGCATACTGCTAAAAGGTTGTCTATTATCAACATGATTGTTCGATGTATGGAATGGCTACAGAAGAGCGAATCCCGCGACCTCGGCGATCGCTAGTTGCCTTCCATCCCTTCCTTGAACCCCTGGGCGCTCCGGCGAATCAGCAGGAAGACGAAGAAGACGAACAGCAGGATGAGCGCGAGGACCGACACTACGATAATCGTGTTCATACGCGACCATTCGCAGGCAGGCCAAAAGAGTTTTCGACAGGTCCGGAGCGGGAGTTTATATTCCATCGGCAGACCAGTGGCCGTATGACCTGACAAACTGCCACGGAGCATACTGCGGGAGTTCGACACGGTGCTTCGTGGAACAGGGAGACGTGTCGGCTGTTCGCCACTGAGAGCGTCCAATCGCATCGTTTTTCGGGATTGCCGCCGTCGTCGTCGTATGAACGTCCGGGAGGGAGCTGTCGATCTAGTCGTGCCGGAACAGCAGGAAGGTGTCGGTGACGGCGTGTTCTTCAATCCGGTTCAGGAGCTCAACCGCGACCTGACAATCGCCGTCTTGCGTGCCTACCGCGAGCGCGAGCCGCGAGCGCGGACGTACCTCGATGCTATGACAGCGAGCGGCGCCCGTGGCGTCCGGGCGGGGAACGACGGCTGGGAAGTGACCTGCTGTGACGTAGACGAGGACGCCGTCGAGCTGTGTCGCGAGAATCTGGCCAGCAACGAGGTCGAGGCTACAGTCGTCAACCGGGATGTCAACGCGTTGCTTCACGAGGACTACTTCGACGTCGTCGATATCGACCCGTTCGGAACGCCGATTCCGTTCGCCGACGCTGCGTTTCAGGGGACGCGAAACCTCCTGTGTGTCACCGCGACGGACACTGCCCCGCTATGTGGTGCTCACTTCGAGAGCGGCGTCCGAAGCTACAGCGCCGTCCCGAGAAACACGGAGTACCACGCCGAAATGGGTGTGCGTATCTTGCTGTCGGCACTGGTCAGAACAGGCGCACGCTATGACATTGCGCCGCGACCGCTGTTGACCCACGCGACGAAACACTACGTCCGGACGTACCTCGAACTGGACCGCGGCGCGACGGTCGCCAACGAAGCGCTCGAACAGCTGGGGTACATTCACCACTGCGAGCACTGCCTGTACCGCGAGAGCGAACACGGACTGATTGCCAGCCCGCCGTCGTCGTGTCCGAACTGTGGGTACGGTATCCAGACGGCCGGCCCAGTCTGGCTCGACGGGACCTGTGAGCCGGAGTTCGTCGGGCTGGTCGGCGACTACCTGACCGACGAGCTGGGAACTGCCGACAAAATCGAGGAGCTGCTGGAGACGCTGGCTGCCGAGTTACCAGTCCCGACTCACTACGACCAGCACCGTCTGTGCAAGCGCTGGGGACGGTCCGCACCGGCGATGGCGGAGTTTCTCGGCCAGTTGCAGGACGGCGGTCATGCGGTCTCCAGAACACATTACGGTGGGACGACGTTCAAGACGACCGCGGCAGTCGACGAGATACGCGCGACCACCGGAGACTGAGCTTCCTGCAACCTGCCAGATTCAAGCAGTAGCGAGAGTGCGACCGACACGGGCGAGAACGCGGTAGACGAACCCATACAGCGGCGTGAGAAAGTAGTTGACCATTGCAACGAAGCCGGCGAAGCCGCCAAGCGTCTGGAGCTCCGCAGCAGTCGCAGCTGGAAACACAACGATGACGCCCGTGGCAAGAGCGGCTCCGAGCCAGAGGCTGGGCGCATATCGACCGATGTCGTAGCCCAAAACGGTTGGCGCAGTCGCAAGTACGTCCCGGACTGCACCCAGCGCAAGGGCAAGGACCCCTAGCACGGCAGCCAACACCACCGAGGCATCGATGCCGGCGAGACTGGGGAGAATGAGCGCAACGCTCGTCGCGAGAAGGACGACAGTTACTCGGCGTATCGCTACCAGATAGCGCTCCATACACGGGCAGTACGCGCCAACCATCTAAGGGCTTTCGAGGTACGTAGCGTCAACGCGTCGTTCGTACCGACCAGTGACTGAGCACCATCTCGCATGGTCGTCGCAGTTCTCGCGGTGAGGCCGCTGGGACTGTTCCAGAGACCGGCAACTACAACAGGTGTCAGGTTGAAAACGTAGATAACGAGCGACTATGGGCGAAGTTGATGGGCCGACAGATGACGATACGACCGACAGAAGAGACGAGGATGCTGAGCAACGTGACGAGACAGGTTCCACGCGGGACAGTCGCAGCCGGACGAGCAGAGCACAGCGCGAGCGTGAGGTCGTCACGCGCGACGAGCTGCGCGACCTCCAGGAGAAACTCGACACGTTCGAGGACGAAATCGAGGACCGGACCGTCCATCGGGCAGAGCTCGAGCGCGACCTGAAAGGGTACGTCCGCAACCGGGTCCGACGCGGCCACGCAACGGGCTGGGGACCATATCTCGTCTTGCTCTATGGAACGGCGATGACCCTCGGTGCGTTCTACTTCCTCAGCGGTCCGTGGGCGGTCCTCGCGATGTTCGTTATCTGGCTGTCGACGCTCGGGCTGTACACCCTGATGGTTCTTGTCGGAGTAACGATAACAGCCGTTGGTCTCCCCGGCCGAACGCTGGATAAAGTTCGCAATCTGCGGTGAGAGTGACCGAATTTCGGTCGCCTCAGAACGTTTCGAGGTAGCGGTCTATCTCCCACTGGGAGACGTCGACAAGATACTCCTCGAACTCCTGACGTTTCGCTTCGACGAACTTGTCGGAGGTGTGTGGACCGAGCGCGTCCATGACGACCTCGTCGGCTTCGAGTGCGTCGACAGCCTCGCCGAGGTTCGACGGCAGCGTCTCGATGCCGTACTCCTCGCGTTTCTGTTCGTCGAACTCGTAGATGTTCTCACGGACTGGGTCGGGACAGTCCAGTTCTCGTTCGATGCCGTCGAGTCCGGCCTGAATGAGGACGGCAAGTCCAAGATACGGGTTACAGGACGGGTCGGGAAAGCGAGCCTCGATGCGTGAAGCCGCCGGGACGCGGGCGGCCGGCTTGCGAATCAGTGCCGAGCGGTTCACGTCGGACCAGGCGACGTACACCGGGGCCTCGTAGCCAGGAACCAGGCGTTTGTAGCTGTTCACTGTCGGGTTGGTAACGGCAGCCAGAGCCGGCGCGTGGTCGAGAATGCCCGCGAGGAACTGCTTTGCCGTCTCGCTCAGGCTGAACTCGTCGTCGTCGTCGTGGAACGCGTTCTCGCCGTCTTCGGTGAACAGCGACAGGTGGGTGTGCATCCCCGAGCCGTTGATACGTGGGATGGGTTTGGGCATGAACGTCGCGTGGAGGTCGTGCTGGGCAGCGAGTGCGCGGACAGCGACACGGAACGTCGCGATGTTGTCCGCCGTCGACAGCGCATCCTCGTACTTGAAGTCGATTTCGTGCTGGCCCTCGGCGACCTCGTGGTGGCTCGCCTCGACTTCGAAGCCCATCTCGTCGAGTCCGTAGATGATGTCGCCACGAACGTCCTGTGCGAGGTCCTTCGGTGCCATATCGAAGTACCCCCCCTTGTCGTGGGTCGTGGTGGTCGCACGCCCGTCTTCGTCTTCCTCGAACAGGAAGAACTCGGGCTCCGGCCCTGCATTTATCGTATACCCCATCTCGTGGGCACGCTCGATTGCGTTCTTGAGGACACGACGGGGGTCACCAGCGAACGGCTCCCCGGATGTGGTGTCGATGACATCACAGATGAGCCGTGCGCTCGTCACGTCACCGTTGTTCCGCCACGGGAGGAGTGCGAACGTGTCGGGGTCAGGTTCGAGACGCATGTCCGACTCCTGAATCCGGACGAAGCCATCGATCGACGAGCCGTCGAAGTAGATTCCCTCGGCGAACGCTTTCGCAGCCTGGTCTGCTGGTATCGAGACGTTCTTGACCGTTCCGAGAATGTCCGTAAACTGCAAGCGCAGGAAGTCGACATCCTCCTCCTCGATGCGGTCGAGCACTGATTCGACGTCTCCAGAGAGATTTTCACTTGTCATCTTTCAACGTCTAATTCAGCGCTCTACACGTACTAAAACCCACCTATTCTGAGTAAATCTTGCACGCCAGCTCTATAATTGCATATTCGTAAAATTCTAATGGGTGGCGGATGTTGTTCCAGTTGATGACGTACGAAAATTTAGACGAGAAATTGGTGAATGCACTTCTCGGTGACGGTCGAGCGAGCCTCCGGAGTCTCGCGGAGGACCTCGACGTGTCGGTCACGACCATCTCGAACCACCTCTCGGACCTCGAAGACCAGGGCATTATTCAGGGGTACACCCCGAAAATCGACTACGACGCAGTCGGCTACGACGTAACCGCGATTTTGCAGTTGAAAGTCGAAGGGAGTGCGCTGGTCGAGGTGACCGACACGCTCAGCCAGCACCGGCAGATGGTGAGCGTCTACGAGACGACGGGCGACCACGATATCGTCGCCATCGGCAAGTTCAAAGACACCGATGACATGAACGACACTATCAAGAAACTCCTGACGGACCCGGAAATCAAGGAGTCGAACACCAGCGTCGTCCTCAATCCGGCCAAGGAGCACGAACAGTTCGAGCTCGACGTGGAGTAGCGCAGTCAGGTCTTCTCACCCGGTGGTCACCGCAGTAGCGAGACTGTCGTCTTGCAGTCAGCTGGGGTCAAAAAACGAGCGCAGTTAGTCAGTGAGCGAGCGGAGCAGAGTGGGGCTGGTTGGTGGGTTACTCCGGCAGTTACATCATGCCGCCCATGCCGCCGCCCATACCGCCCATGCCGCCGCCCATACCGCCCATGCCGCCTGGGCCGCCTGGGCCGCCTTCTGGTTCGTCGTCGTCACTGCCGCCGCCCTTGAGGTCGCCAGCAGCGATGACATCATCGATGCGGAGCAGCATGACAGCTGCTTCGGTGGCGGACTCGATTGCCTGCGTCTTGACGCGGAGCGGTTCGACGGCCTGGTCGGTCATGTCGGCGACACCGCCGTTGTTGGCGTCGAGGCCGTAGGTGGTGTTACCGGCATCGTGCTCGCTGCGGAGTTCGACCAGCGAGTCGATTGGGTCCAGCCCGGCGTTCTCGGCAAGCGTACGTGGGATGACGTCGATTGCGTCCGCGAAGGCCTCGATGGCGAGCTGTTCTCGACCACCGACGCTGTCGGCGAAGTCACGCAGCTGCAGGGAGAGCTCCGTCTCGGGTGCGCCGCCGCCAGGGACAACCTTGCCGTCCTCCAGCGTCGCCGAGACGACACCCAGCGAGTCCTCGATGGCTCGCTCGACCTCGTCGACGACGTGCTCGGTGCCACCGCGCAGGATGAGCGAGACAGCGCGAGCGTCCTCAACGTCCTCGACGAAAATCTTCTCGGAGCCGTCGAGCTCCTTCTCGGTGACGGAGCCGGCGAAGCCGAGGTCGTCAGCAGTGATGTCGGCGATGTTCGAGATGATTCGCGCACCCGTCGAGCGGGCGAGCGCCTTCATGTCGGACTTCTTGGCACGGCGCACGGCGAGGATGCCCTCCTCGGCGAGGTAGTGCTGAGCCATGTCGTCGATACCTTTCTGACAGATGACGACATCGGCACCGGAGTCGACGATGGCGTCGACGAGCTCGCGGAGCTGTTCCTCTTCCTGGTCGAGGAACTGCTGGAGCTGTTCGGGGTCGGAGACGTTGACTTCGGTGTCGAGCTCCGTCTCGGGGACCTCGATAGCCGTGTCGATAAGCGCGATATCGGCGTCCTCCTTGAACTTGGGCATGTTCTCGTGGACGCGGTCCTTGCCCAGGATGACGCCTTCGACGAGACTGGACTCGTCGATGGAGGAGCCGACGACCGTCTCTATCTGGACGTTGTCGGTGTCGATGCCTTCCTCGTCGGCGACCGACTGGACGGCGCGGACGACGAGTTCACCGAGGTGCTCTTTGGCGCTTTCGGCACCTTTGCCGGTCATGGCGGTGCGGGCGACGCTCTCGAGAACGTCGGTGTCGTCCTCGCCGACATCGATTGCGATGTCCTCGACGATGTTCTTTGCCTCCTCGGCAGCCTGACGGTATCCCTGTGCGAGGATGGTCGCGTGAATGTCCTGGTCGAGCAGGTCCTCGGCTTTCGAGAGGAGTTCACCGGCGATGACGACCGCGGTGGTCGTTCCGTCGCCGACCTCGTCCTCCTGGGTCTGGGCGACTTCGACGACCATGTTCGCGGCCGGGTGCTCGATGTCCATCTCGTCCAGGATGGTGACACCGTCGTTCGTGACAACGACGTTGCCCGTCGAGTCGACGAGCATCTTGTCCATCCCTTTCGGACCGAGCGTGGTGCGTACAGCCTCGGCGACGGCCGTTCCGGCCGTGATGTTCATCGACTGTGCGTCTTTTCCTGATGTTCGCTGACTCTCCTCCGAGAGAACAATAAGGGGCTGGTTGCCCATCTGCTGTTGAGACATAATCACTCGAAGATTGAATGTGATTCTATATAAACCTTTTGGATAGAGGAACGAATTGGCACCACGTACAGGGATTATCCGTGGTATAGAATAACATACATCAATGATTTAAATAGTCACATCCAGGAACGTCGGATGAACAGGTTCGGTTGCTGCTGGCGAGTCGGGTACTTCGGCCGAGGGATGTAAGTATGGGTCTTTAGAATAGTACGCAGTATGGAGTGGACGATGTCGGCACTGTCAGTTGTCGTGTCCGCGGGTGCGACACTCTGTGTCGGCATTGGCATTGTCGCACTGAAAAAGCGACCGGACCCGATGGCGTGGCCACTGGCGATGCTGATGTTCACCGGGGCACTCTGGGCGATACCACACGCCCTCAGCTTCGGCTTCACCACCGTCGAACAGGTCGCGTTCTGGAACAAGCTCGTGTATCCAGCAGCCTCGCTCGTTCCGGTCGCCTACTTCGTTCTGGGACTGCGGTATGCGGGGTACAACCGCTGGCTCGCCTGGCCAGTGTACGCCGGTCTCTGCGCTGTCCCAGCGCTGACGTTCGCGTTGGTCTGGACGAACCCAGCACACGGCCTGTTCTGGGAGTCCGTCGCCGTCGAACACGTCGGTAACGCAGCGACACTCGACGTAACGGGCGGACCGTTGTTCTGGACGAACCTGCTCTACTCGTACGCTCTGATCGCCCTGACCTGGGGAGTGTTCGCAAGCGTCGTCATCCACGCTGGGCCGTTGTACAGAAAGCAGGCGCTGTTGATGCTGATTGGCGGCATCGTTCCGACGGGCCTCAACGTCGTGTTCAACTTCGGTGTCGGGCCGCTGCCACCTGTCGACCTCACCTCCTCGGCACTGGCAGTCTCCGGTCTTGCCTTCGCTGTCGCGCTGTTTCGGTACGACCTGCTCGGCCTGACGCCGGCCGCCTACCGGAGTCTCCCGGACCTGTTCGCTGATGGCGTGCTCGTGTTCGACGAAGAGGAGCGACTTGTCGAGGCAAACGACTACGCTGAACGCACTCTCGAGACACCGTTAACGGTCGGGACGCGAGCAAGTGAACTGTTCGAACAGTCGTTACAGACGCTCGACGGAGCCGTTATATCGTCCGGGGGAGCGAACACTCATACCCGGATGTACACGCTCCGGTACGCTCCGTTACGTAACCAGCGCAGGGACCTCGTTGGTCACGCCCTCGTGATGCGCGAAGTGACCGACCTCAAAGAACATCAGCAGCGGCTGAGCGTGACCAACCGCGTCCTGCGTCACAACCTCCGGAACGAGCTCAACATCATCATCGGCGTCGCCGAGCAGCTGGAACGGACGACGACAGACGGCCAGACACGGGAAGCACTCGAACGTCTCCGTGCGGCTGCGAACCGTCTCACCGACGTCAGCGAGAAAGCCCGCCACATCCAGACGTCATTGCGTATCGACCAGCAGTCGCTTCTCGCTATCGACGCAGCCCCAATTGTCGAGCGCATCGTCGAGCAGTACCAGCAGCAGTACCCGGCCGCCGAGGTACGCTACGAAGGTGCCCACAGCGCGCCTGTTCTCGCAGCGGGCGAGCAGCTACTCGAAACGATGGTCAGAAATGTCGTCGAAAACGCGCTGGAACACCACGACTGCGAGCGGCCGACTATCGAGGTGACCGTTTCGACACGCGGTGACAACGTCACCATCCAGGTCGCAGACGACGGGCCGGGCATCCCACCGGAGGAAGTGGAGGTTCTCGACGAGACCGCCGAAACACAGCTCCAGCACGGGAGCAGCCTCGGTCTGTGGCTCACCCACTGGCTCGCATCCGCGATGGATGGCACTCTCGAGTTCGAGGAAAACGAGCCGCGGGGAACAGTCGTGACAGTGCGACTTCAGGCGACTGACGCAGACGAGCGAGGGGAGACAGCCGTCAGCGTCGAGCCCACGTCCTGAAGCGTTACACGACTGTTTCGGTGTCGTAGGAGCCGAGGCGTCGGACCCAGCCAGTCTCTGCGAGGTCCTCGACAACCTGGAGCGCTTCTATCGTCCGGTTCTCGTAGAGCCCGGCAGCAACATCCACGTGGAAGACGTAGTCGCCCAATCGCTCGCCGCTCGGACGGGACTCGACCCGGGTGAGATTGATATCTCGCTCGGCGAACGGTTCGAGTAGCTCCAGCAGGAGACCGGGGTAGTCGCGGTCGGGGTAAACGATGAGCGAGGTCTTGCTCCCGGCCTCCGAACGCTCGGCTATCGGCGCGACGACCAGGAACCGCGTGGCGTTCGAGGAGCGGGTCTGAATATCTTCGGCGAGTATCGACAGGCTCTCTTCGGCGTTGTCGGGATGGCCAATCGCCGCGACCGTTGGGTCTTCGCGTGCGCGTTCGACACCGCGAGCAGTGCTGGCGACAGCTTCGAGGTCGACATCCGGGTAGTCCGTTTCCAGAAAAGAGCGACACTGGGCGAGCGCCTGTGCGTGACTGGCGACCAGCTCGAAGCGCTTGTCCTGTGCGAGCAGCGCGTGGCGTATCGGCGTCACAATCTCGTGACGGACGGCAACCTCGTGCTCGGCGAAGGCGTCGAGCGCCTCCGTCACCGACCCCTCGATGCTGTTCTCGACCGGCACGACCCCGCGGGCCGCCTGTCCCCCCGCGACCGCTTCGACGATTCCCGTGACCGACTCGGTGAACGCGATGTCCTCTCCGTCGGCAACGGTACGCGCCGCCCGGTGAGAGTAGGTCCCTGCCGGACCCAGCGTTAGCGTCTGCATGTCTCTGGGATACTACACAGGCGGTGAAAAGGCTCGTGGTTACCGGAGACCGTTGCAAAGGCAAGCGCAACGCTTGTTCGCGGCCAACTGTGCAGGGAGAGCTGCTACGTATCTCGTCACGTTTCAGGGACCACAGTCAAGTTATTATGACTGTCGTCTGGTCAGAAAGCACTGTCTAAGATCGGTAAGTTAGCTTGACAAAGATGCCAACACAGCATCCAATAAATAATCCTCGTGCCAGTTTATTCCAGACTTCTGGTTGTTTTTTGGTTTAACGAATCGAATCTCCATTTTTCCGTCTGCAGCTTCAGCAATGGGGACCAGATAATACTCCGAGAGAACAGGGTTGTAGACGGCAAAGTAGTCGATTGATTCATTGTAATCAGAACGAACGTATCCATCACTTCGAGCACGGGTGCTAACCGTTTCGAACCGTATTGTCCCCTCTCGTGGACCTGAATAGGCTGTCTTTGCCTGAGTTATGTAAAAGGAGTCATCGAGCTCAATTACAAAGTCGTATTGCTCGTTATCGTACTCTGGACAGAGAACGAGGATGTCGCGGATGAGGAATTGTGCCTTCAGTAGTGCTTCCGTCGCTTGCCCTCGCTTATGTGTTTCGTCAAGTTCGCTAAAATGCCCCTGGATTTCTGACATGACAATAATACAACCGCTGTTAGTTATAATTTAAGAATGAGAATAGCTAAGATGGTTGTGAATCCGCGGAAAGAGCCCCGTCATTAGACTGCGTCTGATGAGCCGAAAATCGCGAAGCGATTTACGCCGTCGTCAGGAATCGTAGATTTCTGACTGCCCGTGAATTTTCTCTGAAAATTCACGCCGTCCCGAGAACTGCGAAGCAGTTCTCGCGGGCCGAAAAATCGCGAAGCGATTTTACGCCGCTGCCAGGACTCGAACTCGTCGAGACGTTCCGGGCGTGTGGCTTCACTTCGTTCAGCCATTCCGGGGCTGCGACTCGTCTGCCCCAGCCTGGCAGGTCTCGCTTTCACTGCGTGCGACCAGTTCGCTTCGTTCACAGAGTTCGCTCGCAGCAGAAAGCGCCGCTGCCAGGACTCGAACCTGGGACAACCACGTATCTGCGGCACGCAGAGACTCTACGCACCGTAACAGCGTGGTGCTCTACCAGCTGAGCTACAGCGGCCCACTTCCGGGTAGTCGCATGAGTAAAATAGGCGTTTCGCTTCGAGGACGCATCGACACGCTTTCACGTACTTGCGGGCAACGCCCTGTATGAGCGACGAGGACAGCGAGTTCGATGCGGTCGTCGCCCGCGTCCACGAGCAGGTCGAGCCCGACGAGACAGAACGACAGGCGATGGAGGCGACTGTCGAGAAACTCAGGGAGCGAACCGTCAGCGCGCTCTCGGAGCTCCCCGTCGACGCCGAACTTCTGCAGGTTGGCTCGACCGCCCGTGGAACGTGGCTCGCCGGCGAGCGCGACATCGACTTCTTTGTCTGTTTCCCGCCGACACTCGACACCGACGACCTCCGACAGTACGGCCTCGACATCGGCCACGCCGTCCTCCCGGATGGCCGCGAAGAGTTCGCTGAGCATCCCTACGTCGTCGGCGAGCTCGACGGATTCGACGTGGACCTCGTCCCCTGCTACGCCGTCGATTCGGCGACTGAGATTAAATCCTCGGTGGACCGAACGCCGTTTCACACGCGCTACCTGCGCGAACGCATGACGCCTGCGCTCACCAGGGACGTGCGAGTCTGCAAGCAGTTCATGCGCGGAATCGGCGTCTACGGGAGCAACCTGAAGACGAAGGGGTTCTCGGGCTACCTGACCGAACTGCTCATCGTCGAGTACGGCGGCTTTCGACCGCTCGTCGAGGCCGCCGCCGACTGGAAGCCGCCAGTCCAGCTCGACCCAGAGAGCCACGGGAACGCCTCCTTTACCGACCCGCTGGTCGTCATCGACCCGACCGACCCCGAGCGGAACGTCGCGGCCGTTCTCTCCCGGGAGAACGTCGCCCGGTTCCAGCACTTCGCACGGGAGCTGGTAGCGGCGCCCCGCGAGGAGCTGTTCTTTCCGGAAGAACGCGACCCGCTCACTCCGACTGCGGTTCGCGAGGAGTTCACCGCTCGCGGCACGACGCCACTGGCGCTCCGCTTCGAGCGCCCGGATATCGTCGAAGACCAGCTGTGGCCCCAGTTAGAGCGCTCGCGAGAAGGGGTCGCGGACGAACTCGTCCGCCGTGGCTTCGACATCTTCCGGACCGGCGTGTTCGCCGACGACGAGGAGGTCACACTGCTGTTCGAACTCGCCGTCGCCGAGCGACCGCGGGTGGAGCGTCACACCGGGCCGCCAGTGCACGTTCGGGCGCACGCAAAGCGGTTCTACGAGGGGTACGACGACAGCGATGAGTACGGCCCGTTCATCGAGGACGACCGCTACGTGGTCGAACGAGAGCGGGAGTTCACGACCGCCCAGGCGTTCCTCGACAGCGACGCGCTGTTCGACGTCGCGCTCGGCGTCCACATCGAGTCCGCGCTCGAAGATGGGTACGACCTCCTCGGCGGTGACGAGGTGGCGACACTGGCCGACCGGTTCGGGACGGCGCTGGCGCAGTATCTGTCGCCGACAGCCCGCGGACCGTAACAACGCTTTCGAGGTTCAGATAATCGGTTCGGCGTTCTGGCGCAGGATGAGATACGCTGCGACAGTCATCACGTTCAACCCCGGAATCATGGCGAAGAACGCCCAGAACAGCGGTCCACCGTTCCAGTTCGTCTTCGTTCGCAGGTCCCAGGCGTCGAGATACGTCGACACCGGAAGCACGACGAGGTGAACCAGCACGAAGAGGAGGAAAAAGAGCGAGGAGCCAACCATTCCGGTGACGCCGAACATCCAGGTGATGAGGGGGAACAGCAGGAACGCAAAGCCGGCGACGACCCCGTAGTAGGCCCGGTCGTCTCCGCGTGGCTCCTCACGGGGAAGGACCGGTACGAAGTGGCCGTTCTCGACCGACAGCAGGATGTCGTCGCCGTGGAGGTCGGCGAAGCGGTCGATTGGCACGTCGCGCAACTGCAGGAGTTTTCCGAGGCGCTCGTCACCGCCGTCGCCGGGCCAGCCGAAATACGTCGTGACCGTCTTGCCCTCTGTCTGGTCGACTTCGAGCGTGAGCGCGAGCGCGTCGTCGGGCTCGATTTCGTACGGAAAGCCGTCGGGAACCTCGTGAGCGGGGATTCGCTCGACATCGATAGCCTGGCCGCGGACCTGCATCCCCTCGGCCATCGTGCCGAGTTCCTGCTCGACTGCGAGAAACGAGTCCGCCGCGGCGTCGACATCGTGCCCGTCGTCGGAGACGTATCCGTCCTCATCAGTCTCACCGGGAGCGTCGGTCTCGCTCGACTCGGACTCGCGTGTGACCTCCTGCTCGTCTTCCCTGGACACGGTTCTGCGTGTGGTTTCGACACCGTCGTAACTAAACGTGTCGCTCGACCGACCACCGGGCGTTCTCCCGTCTCGACTCGGCGATACGAGAGGTCGTCCGCCGAGAACTGCTATGTACACCCAACCTCGGAGCCGTCCAGTTCGTGGCCGCGTGTCCACACGTTCATGTGTCGTCCCCTCGGACCCACGCCCATGAAACAGGCAATCGTCGCGCGCGCGGACCTCAATATGGGTGAGGGGAAACTCGCTGCACAGGTCGCCCACGCCTCCCTGCAAGCCTACGAGGACGCAGCCCCGAACGACCAGCGCGAGTGGAAAGGCGTCGGCCAGAAGAAAGTCGTCCTGCAGGCCAACGGTGAGTCCGAGCTGTTCGAACTCGCAGAGCGTGCCAGAGTCGAAGGAGTCGCTCATGCAATCATCCGCGACGCCGGACACACCGAACTCGAGCCGGGGACCGTTACTGCGCTCGCGGTCGGGCCGGCTCCGGACGACGCCGTCGACGCTGTGACGGGCGAGCTGTCGCTATACTGAGGACGCGCCGGGAGCGTCTGGCTTACTTCTGTGCTCGATAGCGAGCGACGGCTGTTGCCGAGAACAGCGCAGCCAGTCCGCCGAACAACGCTACCGTGATGCCGAATCCGGGTCCGAACGCGTCGCTCGCGTCGTCGGCCTCGTCAGCCCCTTCGGCGTCGTCTCCAGGTGTGTCGTCTGCTGGTTCATCGTCTGCTGAACTGTCGTCTGCTGGGCCGTCACCCGTCGGGCCGTCATCTGCCGAGTCGTCCGCAGCCGCGTCGCTCACGCTCACGGTCGATACGGACCCATCATCGACGCTCACGTCGTACTCACCGGACTCGTCGAACGAGTGCGTGAACGTGACCTCCTGGGTCTCCTCCGGCGCTAGCGTGACTGTCGTCGTCTCCTCGACCGTGCCGTCGACTTCCAGCGCCACCTCGGTCTCGCCGGACGCACCGCCGTCGTTTCGGAGCGTCGCCGTGACGGTCACGTCGTCGTCGACCGACACGTCCGTCGACGAGACTGACTGCTCAGCGACAGCGATGTCGGGCTGTTCGATGACGAGTGCAAACGCCGAGAAGTGCGGTGCTTCTGTCTGGAAGACTGCACTGTCTTCCTCGCCAAACAGGTCTGCCAACTCCTCTGCCTCGTCCCAGTTATCGCCTGGGAACAGGGCGTCTGGGTCATCCACACCGGCCTCGTCCCAGTTATCTCCCGGGAAGAGGTCCGCAGGTCCTTCGGCCTCGTCCCAGCTATCGCCTGGGAAGAGGGCGTCAGGGTCCTCTGCCCCGGCTTCATCCCAGCTATCGCCCGGGAACAGGTCAACTGGGTCTTCGGCTTCGTCCCAGTTATCACCCGGGAAGAGGTCGGCTGGCTCTTCGACTTCGTCCCAGCTATCGCCCGGGAAGAGGGCGTCTGGATCATCCACACCGGCCTCGTCCCAGTGATCACCCGGGAAGAGGTCGGCTGGCTCTTCGACTTCATCCCAGTGATCACCCGGGAAGAGGTCGGCTGGCTCTTCGGCTTGCTCCCAGTTATCACCCGGGAAGAGGTCGGCTGGCTCTTCGGCTTGCTCCCAGTTATCACCCGGGAACAGGGCATCAGGATCGTCCACACCCGCTTCGTCCCAGCTATCGCCCGGGAACAGGTCGACTGGGTCTTCGACTTCGTCCCAGCTATCACCCGGGAAGAGCACGTCGAGTTCAGTGTCGCGTTCTGTCCAGTCGCCGTCGTAGTGGTACACCGTGACATCGTCGCGGTCGAACTCGTCGAGGTCAGCAGTCGACAGCTGGAACTCGAGGACGGCGGCCTCGATATCTTCAGTTTCGAGCGTCGAGTCGACCTCCATATACAGCAGTTCTGACGCCGCGGTCGGGAGCTGGTCGACATCCGCTGGGATGTCATCTGCAGCCTGGACGGCGACATCGAACGCGTCGTCCGTTGCGAGCGTCAGTTCGAGCTCGTTGAGGGTTGCGTCATCGACTCCGACAGCATCGTCGTACGGAATCGAAACCGGCTCGTCCGGATCCACGTTCGTGACCGACGCCGCTGCGCCGTCATCTATCTGCTCGACAGACACCTCCCCGACTGGCTCCTCCTCGGGTTCGTCTTCCGTCTCCTCTTCAGTGTCCGGCTCGGGCGCGGGTGAGTCCGTCACGTCATCGTCCTCTCCGGTCTCGTCGTCTTCCGTCTCGTCTTCTTCGGTTTCGTCCTCTTCAGCAGGTTCGGCGAAGACACCGAACGTCGAGAACGAGGTCAACTCCGCGCTGACAGTCCCCTCGTCGGTGTCGACGGTCGAGTCGACAGACTCCCACTCACCAGTATCCTCGTCGAATCGATAGAGCCCGAGCGAGCCCTCATCGATGTCGGCCACGTCATCGTCGTCGTAGTGGACTGTGACGTCGAGGAAGGCATCTTCGGTTATCGGTTGGACGTCGAAGTACAGGTCGACACTCTCCAGTTCTTCGGCCGCGGGTGTATCTGTGTTCGACCGGAGCTCGATATAGTCTGCTTCGAACGAGACGGTCGAGGCAGTCGACTCGTCGATATCGGCGTGCTCCATCAGGACGTCGTCGGTGATCGCTTTGACATCCCACTCGTTCCCAAAGATGGAATTCTCGGCGAACGAGTTCTGGTTTGCACCCGACTCCACAAAGAGGCCAGCGCCACCGTTGTCGGAGATGGTGTTCTCGACGAACTCGTTGCCCACAGTGTCTCTGTCAGTCATCCGGACCCCCTCGTTCTCGTTGTCGGTAATGGTGTTCTCGACGAACTCGTTGTCCTGGACGCCCGATATCATGATTCCCCAGGTGTTCGAGTCGATTTCGTTCCCTTCGAACAGGTTGTCCGAGGAGTCACCGGCCGCGAGGCGGATGCCGGCACGGTCGCTTTCGGTAATCGTGTTGTCAGTCACCGTGTTTCCGTCGGCCGCGTTCAGTCGGACTCCCTCGTCGCTGTTGTCGGAGACCGTGTTGTCGCTAATCGTGTTGTCGTCCGAGTCACTTTGGAGGGCAATGCCGTGCCCCTCGTTGGCCGAGATATTGTTGTCAGTGAGCAGACTGTTCGTCGCTCCGGAGAGAAGGATCCCTGATTCGAAGTGGGCCTCTTCTTTCTCGACGTTTCCAACGATTTCGTTCTGTGTCACGGTCACG
>LKMJ01002207.1_pt1 | contig 17734 bp, 14 predicted proteins | sample 643391 | NCBI WGS metagenome assembly LKMJ01 (sample SAMN04112250, study PRJNA286221) | soda lake metagenome | biome: soda lake; feature: Kulunda Steppe; material: water; isolation source: sample PL-Br10 brine of Picturesque Lake | place: Russia: Kulunda steppe | collected 2010-07
AACTAATGATTCCTATCGTTTTATTTCAAAGCTTATGGATGTTTATATGATGGCTGGTGTTCACCAGCAACCTGATCAGTCAAACTACCTGGCTGAAGGTCAAACTTAAACTTGTAAACTTGTATCCGTAAATTCCTCAGCGGGATGGCAATCCTTACGGGGATCCGTATCACCCTCCGTACAGATTTCCGCACCTTGTGGATACCCGTATGGGTATCCGTAGGAACGTATCCATATCCCTATCCATGAATACTTACGAAAAAGAACAACCTGCGGATATCTGAACGGATACCTAAGTTGCGGAGCCTAGAGGGGCCTAGGCCTTACGGATATCCCGGACCGTGCAGATATCCCGGACCGTGCGGATATCCCGGGCCGTGCGGATACTTTGACTCTAGTAGGGATCAGCAAAGCATTATAGGTCCAAGAGACACTGCCAATGGTATGTCCTGTGACAAGTATCACACTGATACACGTCCGTCATCGGGTCAAGCTGCTCTTCTTTAGTCTGAGGATCACAGCATACTTCATGGCTGGTATCCTCAATACAGCATCTAGGTAGGTCTGTTATGCTTTTGAAACCCTTTACCTTTATAGTTGGCAGTGCTCATCTTTCTACCACTAGAGGCTCGTATTGCACAAAATACTGTTTCAGGTTTTCTTACTATATTTTGGTCAAGTTCCCTTTTCCATTGGTGTAGACATGTTTTTCTTTCTAATATCCCTAAAGCTTGGAGGTGGTAATGGTAAATGGCGTTCAACAATTCTGTTGGGTCGTTAAATTGTGCTGCTGTGTTCTTTTCATACTTTGTAGTTCTCATCCTCACCAATCAAGAAGCCTTGATAGAAGATGCCTAGAATTAAAGAATAAACCTCAGCTGAGATCATTCAGTCCAGCGCAAACTTACTGCAAAGCCATTGGGCTTCACGCATGCAGACTTGGCTGAGGTCACACTAACGGACATGAAAACAATATGACCTCTGGCACATGCAGGGCGCTTAGCAACGCAAGGCGCATAGGGATGCATGGCAAGCTCCGTCTCACACCGAAGACACTCAAGATGCACACAAACATCACACAGTTTTACAGCTATTCAAGGCAAGGATCATGAGGAGAGTCAGCTCATTCACTGCCACAGTCAACACACTGCAACAAGGCAGGTTTCAGTGTTCTCCACTTCACACAGCAGCTGTCAGCAGCAAAGAGGCCGCACGCATTTTAAGTTTCAGCTTCGCCTGGTGCAACCAACACGGCAGTCTTTTCATTAAGGTGACACATTCCTTTCAGCCACAGAGACATAGACAGCGTGGCAGTCTCCCTGCACACAGTCACTGTCATGCAAGACCCTGCAAAACTTATCCTGAACTCAAGACACAGTATGGAAAGCAAGACCTGGAAATCCAAGGAATGCTACTTTCAGGTCTATTATCATCATGGTAACTGTGCTGACATTCATGTCGATGGAATTTGCGATCAAGCGTTTCATGAGCACATTGACGTGAATGAGCACAATGACATGACAAAGCAATCCCCCAAAAGGTGGAGGATTTAACAGCAAGTTTCATGAAAAGGTAAAGGCTTCACAGCAAGTTGCATGGAAAAAATGCAAGAAGAGGATGGCATTCAACAGCATGGAGGTGTGTGTGAAGAAGCCAACTCTTTTTCAATATCACTTTTTTGTGCGCCATGCAATAGAAGAATTGCAAATCCCTTTTAAGTGCACCGCTACAAGTCTCTTTAATCGCAATTGCTTTTACTAGATTGCAGAGCATGATATTTGTCAAGAAGGGAAGCCATGATGTGCACATCAAAGTCCATAAACTGTGTGCAACTCATGTCTGATTGCCCTTCTATCCTGGTTGCATGCTCACCAAAACGAAAAAGGTACGCTCAAGTGACCACGTATCAATATAGCAGGAGTGCTCATTCTAGAGCCATTTCCAGGTGCTCCTCAATCAGCCAGGGATAAGTCGTTATATAAAAAAACTGCTTTCACAGATACATCCAGGTGGCAGTAGTAACAAATATGCAAGATTGACGATTCATGCCTCACGCGTTGTTGGTTGATTCCCTCAACCACAGCCTCAAAGTGATGTTGGACAGAGTGCATTGCAAAGCTCTGTGCTTTCATACACATACAATTTTCAGGATATCAATTTTAGAGTGCTCACACTTGTTAACCTCTTTGCTTTGATGCATTTTTACCATCATGCGCAAGCAACAGCTTATGCGCAGTCACAATGATGCCCAAAGCAAGAAGGATGCAAAGCAATGCAAAGGAGATTAATTACCTACTTCTGAGATGCTCCCATTGATCTCCAGCTCAACCATGGTAGAAGTCCTAGAATGAGCTGAAGGCATGCTTGATCGCTTGTCACTTTCTTGAAGGCTTGCCTCAGCATCAAAAAAACGTGCCTCACGCTTAATGGGCACCTGCAAGGAGGGGCCAATGTCCAGACTTTAAAACCTAAATAAGAGTGAGGAGTTTGCTTTGAATATATCAAACCCATGGACAAACCCATGGGACAAACCTATGTAATCAAATAGATCGATGATTGCTGAAGCACACATGCTTGTGCTTGATGAAGCTTCCGTTTTCATGAGCATTTATGCGTATCTGATCAATTAGGTCAAGGAAACAGATGGTGCAGGCATGAAAGAGTCGTCCAGGAACTCACCTGGTGTCGGTGGTCAAGTGCAACTTGTTGCAATGGAACACAGTATGTGGAAACAGCCTGGCCCAAGGGTTGGGGCTGGGAAACCTTTTGAGCAGAGGCCGTGACAGGAGTATTAGAGTTGAAGATGGTTGCACGTGGCGCGAGTGATTCCTGCACATTGTCGGGGGGGGGCATCTGAAAGGATCAGCATTCATCAGTGAAAAAAACATCTGCACACACTGAAGCGGAACCTTGTATGTGTGTGATTTCATCCTAAAACAGAAACTTAACAAGCCAATCTCAGCATTCCCTCGCTTATTTTACTGTTAACAAAGGGCATGTCCTAGTGAGGACACGAGAAGACAGCAAGCATCTGAGAGGAGGTGCGACTGTCCAGGAGCAAACTCCACACCTGAAGAATGTACACCATTTTGCGCACGCCGTTGATGCCTTTGAAAGAGTACATGCCAAGCCAGTGGACCTGAACTTTGCCAAGGCGCTGCTGCCAGGTGCCCCTCCCATCCTGCAGCACAGACGGTTCATTGCTGCTTCACTGACTAGCTGCTGAGGTAGCTTGCAAGTTCACTGTGTGCTTTGCGGCTTGACAAGTGATTAAGCATGCATGATCGACAACAACTCTGCTGAAAGCTTGGCATGAGGTATGATCATTCAAAAATGCTCAAATTTGTGCCCAAGTCTTCACAATGCTTTATTTACATCGTAAGCCGTCAGAGCATATGGATGTATCACTACCCCCAAAAACAACATACATATTTGACTCACAGGCACTTGCGAGCCAGTACAAGAGGTGCTTCAAGAAGTTAGCCATCTTTTACCTGCATGCGAGCAGCTGCTTGGAGTGTAGACAGCGCATTTCTCAGAGGCTCACTGTGATGTTGTTCCACCTGCTCCTGCTTTGTCTGCATTGCCTCTGGGAGCAAGGGCAACACGTCACAGAGATGGTCTCCATCTGGCGTTGTGCGCACAACACCCCCCACATTTCCGCTAAGTGATAGCTGTGCCTGCGGGCGGGTGTGGACATTTTGCGAGGGCTAGAACCCAACACTAAGCTTGTCCACCCAAGCGTGACGCTTCAAATGATTGAAACTCAACAATTGTCTTATAATTCTGCATTCTGTAGCTTGGCTCACCGATGAGGAGGATGGCAGCGTGAATGATCGTGATCGGGAAGTCCTGATACTCAGCTGCTGTGTTGCTAGATCCTCAGCAAGTATAGCAGTAGCCCAAGCATTGATTGCTTTTATGGCAAGCCCTTGCTCACACACCACCATGCCACCTTGCGCAGCACCATCCATGAAGCGAGCAGCACTGCAACCAGGCAGCAAGGCATTTGCAGGCGGAAAGATGCATCACGTAATTTGTGCACAGGGTGGTTGTCTGGCATGCATTGATGTGAATGCACCTGCTGGCATGGAACTAAGCATGGGAAGTACGCACTTGCCTGGGTGCATTGGGTTCGCACTTGGAAAAAAGGGACGTTTTATACATGAGGGACGTTTTATACATGAGCAAGCTAGATACGTTGAAATGAATGGTCAAAGCTTCGTGCAACATGTCAACAAGGGCTGTTGGTCGCATTTCTTGCACGGGCAGAGATTGCCTTTTTTCCTAAGTTGCAATCGGTCGGTTTTTGAAGAGCAATTAAAATGTCTAGGGTCCCTCCAAATAAATTGCAAGTGTCCACCTGTTGACAAAGTCTCCAAGGTAGTCAGCTCGGCCCATGTGATCTGGTTGGATACAGTCAGGATGACCTTCGCTGATGCCAATCTTGAGCCTGACCAGAAAATTGACCGGTGAGGGACGTTGCAAGTAATGCTGAAAAGTTGGCAAAACTCATCTTGACAGCAGAACCCAATGCTCTTTTTGTAAAAATTTTCAAATATGATACATTGCAATTCTTATTATGGCTTGTTGTCCACCCAATCGGGAGCTGGAACGTCCCGCTGGTGCACCGCAAAGTTGCCAACCGGATTACCACCCGGCCCGCATCCCCAGGAACTTAACGCAGGGAGACATGCAGACACATGCTGGGCGAGCCTGGACCATCAGGCAGCCATCTGGGGACCTGGGGCATCCCGGTTACCAAGGTCAAAGCTCGAGACTTGCAAAGCTTACGGCTTTTCTGACTGCATGCTGATGCAGACACCAAAACTTTGCATACCTGGTCAGAAGGTTTTCTAGGAACGAATGCTGAGTTTCAGGTCAAGCTGTAGGCTGACTGGCTCTGGCAAAGAACTGCCCGCCCTTCCTTCCTTTTGTTAAGCAAAGCATTTATGCGCCAAGTAAGCCCACTTTTGCCCCCCTAACACTGCAGGCCTTCCTAAGGAGCTTATTTAGAAGACTGACCAAGTTTCAGGGCGGAGGCTGACCTGGGTGGGCCTGACGGAAACATGCATTCCATTCAAAGCACTCCACACCTAGGGGCTGCGCCCCATAATTGAGGCATTGCCCAAAAAAAGGGCGTGTCGCTGAACATGCGAGGCAAAAGGCAACTTCCAGATTGCTCGACACACAATGTATAGGCCCAATATAGCAAAGCCTCAAACCTGTCATAGGCTAGACTTTGCTGTGCCAGGTGTTGCAAGCATGCAGCATCTCCTGGCAAGTTTAGCTTTCCTTGGATCAATTAAGATATGCCCAATGAGTTATCAGTAACAACATAATAGGGATTTGAGCGCTTTAATTTTGGTTTAGAGTTGCAGGCCTTTTAGGCTTCAGCTAAGCTGCCCTCGTTCGGCAGATACAGCTATGTAACCTAACCTAACCTAACCTAATAGGGATAAGTAGTGGAGCCATGCCCAATGTTTGCCCTGTTTTTCTCTAAACGTCCCTGCAGCCAGTCTGATGCCTTAATGATTTCCCCTGCTATACTAGGCTTAATGAGTACCATGTGTCAAGGTACTAGAGATCGGCGTTTGGTTGTAGCGCTTAATATTCTAAGATATAGCGCATGCCAAATCCAATTCTCAGAAATTTGCCCCTGGGCCCCTGAGAATTATGAATGATTACAACAAATTGCTAAACATTTTTGATGGGGACGAGCCATAGATGAAACTGGGGATGGACGGCATGTTTCAGGACAGTGCCACCCCTGCTGACCTCTTCCAGAGGACGACATCAGATCCCTTAAAGAAGTGGTCTAACATGTTCACAACGGAGATAAAGCCATCACCAGAAGCATGCCAAGGAGGAGGTGGTGAAAGAGGTGGAGGAGCTAGACTGTATCGGGAAGCCAGTGGCCAAAAAGCACCACATCAAGTCCTACTCAATGAGCCTAGCACAGCACAAGCAGTTCCATTATCTCATGGACATTCACATCATCAAGGAGGAGGTCAACTTCACCTTCATCAGGCTAGAGTGCCCCACGCTCAGGTGAGTTGTGTCCATGCAAGAAGCCATGCAGCAAGCAGTGACAGCGCCAGCACCAACACCAGCACCAACAGAAGATTTAAAGAGCAGACAGTAGAAAAGAGCAGTCAGTATTGGGCAGCAATGAGCACTTGAGAGTGGACTGCTAGAGAGTGCCGAGAAACACACGCATGCGTTTCAGATCATAATGCACCTGATCTGAAGTGCCAGCCTGCCAACATTGTATGTTTTTCCAGGCACCATTTCAAGGGATATCCACAGCTGTCCCAAGTGTAAGGGGAATTGAGCAATGAGGCCCAGAGGTAATAAGGCATGTGCCCGCACATGAGAAGGAATTTAATCATAGTGCCAGATATAGCGCTATATCTGGTCGCTAGGGGCCCCCAGCCCCAACAGAACTATTTTTTCACTTTCACTTTTCACAAGGGGTCATTGTACAGGCTGCTGAACCTCCCTTCCAATTCTGATGCCGAAATGTGAAGTGCAAAGTGGAGTTCTGGCAGATATAGCAGTTGAAATATAGCAAAATGTATCGCTTTATATGTTGATATGTATACCGCTGTATAGTGCTATAGAATTGCCTCATATAGCGCTATATGCCGACCATTGCGAGTTACTAATGCTTCACTCCTTAGAAGAAGGAGCATGTTGCTTGCCTGCCTTTGCATGCAGAACAGCAGCCAGGATTTGTGATCAGTTTCTGTTGCCAACTGTCTGCCCTATAACTTAAATTCAGTTGCAGGATTACCCCTCCAGCTTGGCGGTAAGAAAAGGCAGAAGCCTCAGCTACCTTTGCAATTCCATAAGACCTGGTAAAACCTCATGTATATAGCTCAATAAACAAGGCGCACCACACATTTTGGCTAGGATAGAAGGCCATGAAGTAGGAATTCTAACTGTAAAGAGCTGTAAGGTGTTCTTGGAAACATGCTTTAGCGTAGCAAGCTTGAGTCTGTACCTCACCTTGGTCCCCTGAAGACCAGGTTGTCTCCTTCGCGCACTTCTTGAAAGGGTTCCACAGTTGCAGACCTGGGCCAGCCCGCTGTCATCATACAGTCTTGCATCGCGCAGCTCCAGGCCAATGCATTCTGCCCAGGAGGACATAAAATAAAAGCATGCTTAACCAAGGGCAGATTACAAGCAGCACCTTTTGTGCAGTCTGTTGCTTCAATTTCACTGCAGGCCGAATCCAAACCAGGGCATAGTTAGTACAATGTGAAACTCCTCCTGGTCCGAAGAGCATGCTGCTGAAAATGCATCGTTGCTAATGACATTGCAGGTCGTGCCAGTTGTGAATGGAACATGTGCTTACACAAGTCTTGCCATACCTCTGGTTTTGAAAAGCACAGCATTAGCTTAAGGTTCCCGAATACCCGGCACAAGTAGCCATCTTCTTCAACCTGTTGTTTGGAAAAGAGCAGAACAACGCCATGTTAAGTCACTGGCCAGTGGACTAGAGTTAAATGATATCAATAGCAATACAACTCCTACAATACAACTCCTTGCGCACTTTTGTTTGCATTGCTCCAACACTTCATATTTTTGCAGAGCTTCCATGTTAAAGACACCGTGATAAAGGTGCTTCAGTGCACTGATAACGCATTTTCTACTTACATGGGGATGCAAAAATACCTATGCCATTTGAGAGCCATTTGCAGTGCATTACAAATTCTTTTGTCACTCCTATGCAAATGCATGCTCATCACCTGGTCTAGGCAACTGCTTGCACAAGCTAGAAGTAGAGTCTCCGCCTGTTTCATAGCCTTGCTTGACAAAACTTTTGCATTCTCGACCAAAGCAAACACCATGGTCACGGTCGGCATGTCATGTGCTGGTAAGGGATCCGCACCCAAAGGGGCAACAAGGGTGCCTGCATTCATGGTATGAGTAGTAATCCCTTTTTTTGCGAGTCTCTGATCAGAAGCATGTGATAGCCTTCCGACCTTGTGTAGAGGCAATTGTGCGTGGAACTTGGGAAGCTAATCTGCACCTGCTAGAATGCAATCATACCACATCATATCGACATGGTTGTCACATCCATTCCAAAACAGAACGATAAGATAGCCGAGCTGGCAAATGCTTACCATCTCACCCTGCTCTAATGCATCGATTTTGCTTCAACCCGATTTGGTAAGTTTTAACTAAGTTTGGGCAGTGGTCTCGCCAAGACTTGCCAATGACGAGCCTCAACGAGTCTCTTTAGGGGATGGGGGGGGCCCTCGTCAGTGACAAGTGTCACCTTTTGACATGGAAATCACCAAACACCGGCAATAGTAAGCCAACAACCCCCGAACTTCCCCTAAATCTTGGAAGTGTATAAGTGTGATTGAAAGTGGGGACGAGATAGTGCAGAAGGCGATGATGGGATTGGAAATTGCTGACAGGGTGATGGAAAGTATTTGCCATCTTTCCAGGGAGCTAGCACTCTGCTAATGTCACCTCGATAAGTGAGAAATGATGAAAGGAGTAGGGAGAAACGTTCTCCAACCCCAGTGCGTCAGCCTGGCCTGTGGGCTTCGAAGGAATTCCATGCATGCATGCGCAGCTGCCCTTGCCACAGTGCGGCTGATGCGCACCCCATGGCTTGTACCTGCAGCTCACAGCTATACCAGTAAGCAAACTGGTCAGTTTGGCAGCTCCCCATTGAGCACCACTGCTGTTCTCTGAGCACTCCGGCGCTTCAGAGCGCGCACAGGAGCACATCCAATGAAGCATCCAGGACTTAATAGGTGACAACCTGGAGCGTGCAGCTGATTGATTAGAAGATCTAGGTTGCCTAGAAACATGCTGTGGGACGAGCAGCTGAAAGGGGGAAGGGACTGGGGGGAAGACGGCAGAACAGCATGTGACTCATCCCGGCGTCTGGGAGGCCCGGTCCTGTAAAATTACTTTGTTTTTTAATCATATCGAAGTTACCTGGAAGTTCTCAGGTCAAGAGAAGGCACCTAAGAAGAGCAATTTTCTTAATCTTCCATCTAGGCCCTTACCATCTACAGCAAGTCTCACCAAGTCTTGGCGTGTCTCAATGGGGATTGGGCCACCCTATCCACCCATCCTTATTTATCACCAACACAGTAGCACTACATAGCACCACACTCTGGAACCTTTTTCTAGTACAACTACACTTCACCTCAACAGCGCTGTTTGCTTACACCTGCAAGTACCTCTGTACCTGGAGCCTCAAAGTAGCCTTTCGATAGAGGGTCTTTCAGGGTCCGCTCATTAATCCTCAGATTACTGCCCCACTCTTTTGAGTGCTCAGCATGAGCAGCTGAGAGAAGCTGGTACAGATGGAGCTCATCTGAAGCAGGAGCATTACAGTGACTGCCTGCAAAGAAATGAGCAAAAATAGGAAATGGAAAGGCAAGGTCACACGAAATGGAATCAGCTTGAAACGATCCTAGGTGGAATGCCGACATTTAAGTTACTGCGAGCAAGCGGGCTACAGTGAGCCTGATTTTAAGGCGCACTGTTCTTGTATATTGCCAGGTCCTGAGCCAAGAATCGCAATGCAAATAATAATGCATGTTTGTAGGGAATGCCATGAGTGAAGGGGCCGCAGAAAATTACACTCAACGCTCACTTCAATTTCATTATGCACTAAGCTGAACATATGTTGCATGCACACATCAGAGTCACAACTTTAAGGATACCTGCAGCAACACACCACAATTGTCCCCTCCATTCTTTTCCAGGGACTCTTCATAAAGTCTTGGCAAAAGCAGGCACTGAATTAGCTCCACTACCTAGTGCTCTAGAAACGAAGTTGGCTTGCAAAAGCTTGCAGCAGACTCACCATCATTGAAGAGCCTGCTCAGCCTTGAAGATACATTCAGCAGACTTGAGGGTCGTTTAACGAGTCTATTGGACGTCTTTTTTGGCTGAATGGGTGGCCTTGGCTTAGCATAGATACCCCTGCAGCACACGTCCACAGGTGGCTTGAACTACTACTGTCTGCAGTGTTGCAAACGTTCATTTAAGAGCCATGAATGCCACTGATCACCGTTTCAGTCCACCTGCCAAGTCCTTGGATGCAAGAGTGCCTGTCCATCTGGAGTTGCTCTGGAAGCCCAGAAGCAAACATCAAGCCGCAAACACAACGAGGCTTTATCTACACATAGTCTGCCTGGACACACAGACACAATCTGCCTTGACACACAGACGCAAGTGTTTGAACTTGCATTAGGGGCAAAGACTGCTAAGACGAAATTAGCAAATGCACATCAAATGAAGATTTACAGCTTAGCCCTAAAAAGTGGGCAAACTATAGGGGCAACAAAGAGTAGCGGACTACACTCACATGTCTAGCACAATTGCATCCTTATTTGTACGGTTTTGTCGTTTGAATAGCTCCAAGAGGCGTGATGACCAGCCCAGCAGCCTTCTAGATCGAAGCTGGTCCAAATGCATACCCTGGAAGCAGAAGGCAAGACATGTATGATTGAATAATTGATTGACGCTTTTCAAGTATTTGCTGTGATGAAGACGCACAATGGAAAGCTGGACATGTGTGCAATCACGTTGATGGTGCATAACAATGAGACGTGTGAAGCCACAAAGATGCAGCAAAGTCAAGTCGGGTGCAAGCAGATTGATCCTGCAAAGCTAAGCGGGCACATAATTCACCTCATCACACCCAGGGAGGCCAATATTGAGGCATTGGGGAAGCATGTGCTTGACAGAGGCTGGTTGCACCCTCATGAACGATACTTGCATTGAAAAAGAGAATGCATGGTCCCAAAGTATTGCAAAAAAGTGCACTACCAAAGCACAGGAAAAGCCAAGGCATGGTTGGTCAATGAGGTCACTGTGCTCAAGGATGGTTGTTCTTTGTAAGCGACTGGACTGTACCAGCTGTACAAGACTTCACCAGCCAGCCCGCCCACAAGCTCCCTACGCATTGAGCATTTGTTTCCATTGGTTTGCTACATCTTCATCCAACAAGGACGTAGTTGTTCGCACTAAAATGGCCCACCTGCGCATCAACTGTGCCCAATTCCCCAAGGCTGTCCTTGATGGCAACAAAGGTGGAGCTGTCCATGAGCACTTGCCCCCCTGATGCGGCATCGCTCACCTCTGCAGACAAGAAGGTTAAAAGGGCTTAAAAGCATGGCAGGCCAGCTGGTGTTCTGATAAGTAATTGAACATCGGAAAACCAGGGTTGGGTCATGCGTATTTCATCGCATTTTACGCATTGAAAAACAAGGCTAAAATTTGCGAATTGGAAAAACCCGGTTTCAGATGCGGGTTCAAATGCGGACCCTCCCCCCCCGGCCGGCCTTTCCTTCGTACCTGCTCATTTCCTCTCTCGGTGAATTTACTAAGCGTAAGCAAATGAAGAGAAATAAGAAAGTTTTAAGCAGTCTATTTCTTATCTACTCCTATTGCTGCTGTTGTCCTCATCGCTGCTACTGTCGTCCGCATCACTGCCCTGGCACTCCTCATCGTCGCTGAAGACTTCCCATGCTTGTGCCTGAGGCCCCTGCTCCGAGGACTGGGTGCAGTCAGCCAAGCGCAGGTTGCTGTACGGCCACACCAGCTTGCATGCGCGCAATGTGGTCAAGCAGTTCCGGCTGTCGCTGTGTACAAAGGAAAAGTTGCTCCAGTTCTGCTTGCTTTGCTGCTGTACTCCTGTTGAGCTGGCGCTGCGCTGCTGCTGCTCCTGCTGCTGCCTTGCTCTGAGCATCGATGGCCCTCATCTCATCCAGGACAGGCTGCAGGACTGCCTCGTCTGCTGTGCACTTTGCTACCCCACAAGCTGGATTAATATGCAGGAAGTGCTCCCTGATGCGGGAAGCACCACCTACGAAGACATGTTCGCAGTACTTGCACTCTACCTTATGCTGGTGCAACTTGTGTTTCAGCTCAATGACCCTGACAAGATTCCACTCCTACCCCTTTTCTCTAAGCATTTTGAACATATACGTGCATGTAAGAACGTATAGGGGTGGTTATAGGTAGCTGGGGGGGCAGTTGGGGACCCACAGGCCCCCCTCTACCCCCCCTAACCACTACCCTCAAAATTGACACCTAAATGCTGACACATTGACGTTAAATACGCGAATTCTTCGTATCATGCGCGCGTTGGTCTGGGGGAATAGACGCATGGCCCAACCCTGCGGAAAACAGACTAAACAATTATTTATAAACCTTGCCCTACACTATATCAAATTTTTGTTATGCCCACAAACCATTTCAGAATCATAATTTCACATAAGGCCACGGTCACACACATTTTTCACTCTATTTCAACTCAAAAAACCCCAAAAAGTAAAAATTTGCAGTCACGCACAATAAATTTCCAACCCCCCAAAATTTTAACTTTTAAATTCAACCCCAAAAGTGCACTTTCCAATTTTTTCACTCTAAATTGGAAAGTGCACTTTTGTCACTTAAAGCGAAAAAATTGGAAAGTGCACTTTTGTCACTTTAAGCGAAAATGGGGATTGGTCTCAGGAGGACCCCAGGGAGGGTCTTAATCGTGCAAGACGCCCAGAAACCCTTTGTCTGGGGGTTTTGTGTTGGAAAGAACATTCACCTCCTACCTATGGGAGGATATCTGAGGAGAAAAGGTTTCCCTACATGGGTAACACATGTGATTTATGCAGCTGCAGCACTAGCTGGTGATGATTCTCCAGGCCAACAACACCACAATGATGTCTTATGTATTTGTTTGCCAGGCTAACACTTGTAGGGTGCCAAATGTGGTGAAGAATGTCATGCAAATAGAAAATGAGATGGATAGTCATTGCTGACATTTCCTGGGCCTCAAGACTGTCAATTTGAGGAGCACTTGTGCGCAAAAAAGGCTTTCTTTGCCTGCATGAGGACATACTTCCAAATGAAGGCAAGGACTGATGCACCATGGCCACATGCACAGGGGAAATAGATGACTCTCCCAAGTGTGCGCCGACCGCAGTAACCACACTCTGCAAACTTTCCAGCATTTTGTCCTGGCACTCTACCCTGATGGCTCAGGGTCGATTGACTGTCATGCAAGACCTTGCAGGCTGTGGACCGAGTGCTAAAGCGAGGGCGTCTGCAGCATTGCAGGCTCCTCATGAATAGTGCAGTCTGCAATGTTTAAAGTGTTTTTTCCTGCTTATATGTCCAGAAGCCTGACACTTCTGTCCTGCTTTTCAGTAAGTACTGTGCTATTTCGGTGCAATTAGCCGTCCAACATGCAGGACTTGCCAACTACATGCCAACTAATTGATCATCAAAATAATCAATAAGATGTTCAATTGTACTAAGATTAGTTGTCCTTAATTTAAATGTTTCACTAAATTTAGCTTAATCCTTTTTTCCGGCTATGATTCAAGATTATAAGAAATTTTTCTTATTATTCATATTTATGTTCTTATAATTAAGATTAATGTTCTTACAATTAAGATTTATGTTCTTATAATTAAGATAAATGTTCCTATAGTTAAGATTAATTTTCTTATAATCAAGATTTATGTTCTTATAATCAAGATTCATGTTCTCATAATTAAGATTAATGTTCTTATAAGCCCAGCCGGGGGCTGCGCTGGTGATTTGCTGCAAGTATCATCTGAGACAATAATTACCTGTAGCCTTGCCTGCAAAGTGGTTCCTGTGATTGGAGAATTTCTTAATCATAGGGATATATCATTGGGGATAGATTATTTTTCAGTGTTGAGCAAGGTGCATGGCAGCTGCAGCTTGGAGCATGCTGTGCAGTATTTATCAAGCCATTGCTCCATCCTTACAATTGATTTCATCAATTCAATTTACAAAAACGTGTTCGGCAGCCTTTAATTCAGCCTCATCAGAAGGACATTTGCTGTGGCGGATGGATGAAATTCATGCTAGAATACCACCCTAAAGATCATTCAATTCCTCTGCCGTGCATACTTCATCCATTTTTACTTCCTTCACACCAGCGCCTTCTGCAGCAACCCCTCCAAAAAATCAGCTAAGCTGCCTTCGCTCAGCAGGTACAGCTATGTAATCTACCCTAAAAATCCATTTGCCTCTCCATCCATCTATCTTAGATGGATAGAGAAATCACCGCTGCTCACTATGCTTAAAAATTGTAAGACCCTTCATCTCGTTCATCAAAGTTAAAAGTCCATTTCTATTCCCCCACATCAATTCCGTCGCAAGAAGATCCAACTCAGTATCGCTCACATGCCATAACAGCCTGCGCAATTTGAAATCTTCTTTGTCACTTATTATTAACTTCTGGGGGCCTTAACAACATATTCAAAACAGTCAATCCTTGCCCACATGCAAGCATTCTCACTCAGGGCAACGAAACATAATTTGCACCTGTTGGACAACGAATCCCTCAAAACACCTAGCAGGCTGTATACATTCCTTCTCGGAAACTCAAATGGGCAATTCCCCTCGCCCTGGCCCTGAGCAAGCTGCATGACATTGATTCATGAATGCTGCTACCCTTACAGGTTGACCTTTGGCTGTCCAGGGCAGCCTGAATAAGTCTGTCGTAAAGCTTCTGGGGTTTGCAAGCTGTTGGGCCATGACCAATGCACTTGCTGCTCCCACCTGGCTCTTAAAGGGTGCATTTCAGTGGATTCTTGTCTGTGGCCAGGGTTTTTCCTTACTAACAGCCTGGATCATGGAGGAGACCAGGCAACGACTGTGTCTGCCTTCTTTTTTGCCCACGCTTATCTTGACTAGGGGCAGGAGCAGAAGCAGGAGCGGGAGAAGTAATGGCAAACCCTATGGGGACCCCATCGGCCAGGCGCTGGATGGGATGAAGATTGTCAAGCCAGGCCATGCAGCAGCATTGCCTGCCCTCTTTATCGGATAACTTAAAGAGGGCCCAAGGTATCCGTGGAGGAGGCAGATTGGGCAGGGGCCCCTTCCCTCACCCTTTCCTCCTTATTGTTGACTTAGATTTGCAGCCCAGAAGTCAAATCTTAATCTCTCCAGACACCCGGAAGGGAAGCGTTCAAACTGCCGGTCAACCCAGACCAACTGCGCCTCCAACGCAGGCCAAAGCATATTCAAAATCTTTCCCGGGCCCGCCTAAACGGGACTTCCCTTACCGTCAGGTTTTTGGAATGGAATGGCTGCAATTTAAAGAAAACAAAACCTTGACGCACCAAAACTTCTCATAAACTTTGCCATCATCATTGCCAGGAAGAATGGACGCCACAAGCCCTCATGAATTAAGAAACTCCCAATCCATCTCCTATGCGGTGTGCACCTTTCCTCCAAGCTTTGCTTATCAAAATTTCAGTAGAAATTCCAGTGAAAATGCTTCCCTTCAGACTGCTACCTTGAAGGTGTGTTCCCATAATGGCTTCCTTCTCAGCGCATTTCTCCACTGTCAACTTGAAGTACTTCAGCAAACCCATACTGTCTGAATGAACACCGCCATAAATTGGAAAGATAGCCCATTTCAGCACTTAGATGTGATTCCCATAGTCTTTGCTCTTGAACACCATTTATAGTCTACATAGTTTACGACATACCCGCATTGCCCCAGAGGAGGCATTGAAAGCGGGAAGAAGGTGGATTTCCGAAATCTCTGACAGTATGTTTCCAGCTACCAGAGCATGAGGAGAGGCATTCGTACAGGTCATATATCTGCTCATGATTTGAGGTAGAGATGTGAAATGAAATTTCGAATTGCAAGCAGATCAAGCGCCCACCTTTAGCAAGCAGGACAGTTGGATGTGCATGCAAGGACTCCTCTGGGTAAAGGAAGCCTGATGCAAGACCCATGCGCACACGGATATTTAGGCAGGTATTTATCCCTGCAAGTAGACATGCGAGGAAGTTAAATGGACGCTGTTTTCTGACCCCAAGCCCTTGAGTGCATTTTGGGTGCCTTGACAGCACATCATAGTGATGCAATGCTCAGATCAAAAGGCCCTAGACTACTATCCACTCTGATGGGTGATTGGCTATGACTTATCAGCATTGGCATACCGTCTGGAGAAGAATGGGGCTTCACATTCTTTGATTTTGACAGACTGGACAAAAATGTGGAGCTTGTCCCCATGTTTGAGCTGTACACTGGGTTTGTAGTGTGAGATGCCAGTGGGATGAGCTGCTCATCAAGACTGTCTAATTTGCTTGGGTTGGGCCATTTTTGCTGGCTGAGCAATTGCTGCGCCTGCAGGCAGAAGGCTGCAGCATCCTTGGCGTCGTAGAACACCTGGGCACGCAAAAGGGAGAAGCACAGCGCCTCAGGAACTCTGCTGGGGATGCATTGAAAAGAAGAGACTTAAACCCAAGGGGACATTAGAGCTGCTTGGATGCCAGAAAAAGGAACAAAAGCAGGAATGACAACAGCTCAATGCTAACACCTTTGAGGTTATGAGAAGCCATAATGCAAGGAGAATACATGCCTGCATGTGAGCATGTTTCAACCCCAATTCACGCTGGCTATCATTTGCAAACAATACACTGTATGTTCATGATTGATTTGTTTATCAAACAAAGAAAATGTAAAAAGATTAACGAACTGGAACAAACTGACAAAATGATCGTCCAGAGAGGCTTGTAGCCCTCTCGTTGTCAAGTTTTGCCCTTAAGCCAAAGCAGTCCCCTGTAGTAGTAGGGGTTAGCATTGGCTTATAGCACCATACAGCGCTAAAAATCTTCAGATACAAGTTCAAAAAAGATTTCCAGCTTGTCTTCTCATTTTGGGCTCCCCTTGAGTGACGAGATGGCCTGAAACAGTACTATGAATGAGATCATATTTATGTCATGTATGGGGAAGAAACCTTCATCTGGCCGGGGTGCCCTAGTCGCGCGGTTCTGTCGTGCACCAATTTAGTCATGTCTGCTGCTGTGGTAAACAGGCTGGGCAAGAAGCGCACAATACCTTTGCCAGATACAGTAGCTGGAGCTCAAGGCCAAGGAATGGGTGCAAGCAGGGCCAGGAGCAGCTAAGTGCAGCTTGAGCATGGCATCACAAAGGGCGCCAGTTTGCTTGCGCAGCTCTGTGCTTCAACCTCCCTCACTGAAGCAACCCTTCGCTTCACAAATCATCAATGTACGCAAAAGCAACATAAACACATAAGCTACACTGGCATGCCTACACATGAGCGCACATGCACGCACTGGTAGTACTTCCACATGCTTGCACACGCTTGTGCGGCTGTGCTATGGGCACAAAAATTTGCCCAAACAAGCTGAGGAACATGTGTTCATGCCAGTTATGAGTGTGTGTAACCCATCCAGGTATAGAGCTGCCAAATTGAGGGTAAAGGGGTGCAGAGAGGATGGTGTGCATGGGGCACCTGGCCCTTACTGGTAACACAGGTGCACCAAATATAGCGCTTTATTGGACCACATGTAACGCAATTAAACGCGACCAAATGAGTATTTTTAATTCACATTTTGCAAGGGGGGTGCACACATCATATTCAGAGTCGTGCACTTAACTACTGACGCCGTCAACCGTCATTTGATGGTACGGCGTAAATTACGGTTTGGACCGTCACAAATTGAGTTGCAGGCGTAATTTACGGTGATTTTGATTTTTGACGTCAGACGGTCGGGTTTACCGGATATTTACGGTGCAAAACCGTCGGAAACTACAGATAGGCAATCTAAGAGCACAGTTCGGCAGCAATCTGAGACAGAATTTGTCTCCTTTGCTGCATAACTGTTTCCAAAGGTCTCCTCTGAAATTCAAATTCCCCATTCCCACTCCTCCAGGTGAGCTCACCCCTCCCAC
>LKMJ01002208.1_pt1 | contig 17726 bp, 25 predicted proteins | sample 643391 | NCBI WGS metagenome assembly LKMJ01 (sample SAMN04112250, study PRJNA286221) | soda lake metagenome | biome: soda lake; feature: Kulunda Steppe; material: water; isolation source: sample PL-Br10 brine of Picturesque Lake | place: Russia: Kulunda steppe | collected 2010-07
CCCCCCCCCCTCCTCCTCCTCTGAGAGCACCACCCAGGGCCTTTAGATGGAGGCATTTTATGTGTAATGGCCATATATGTCAGTCAGATGGAAGTTGGGGGTGTATTTGGGGTTCCCCAGACCCCCCTGGCCCTGCATCTGTTTTTGCCAGGTCAATTTGACAATCTATACGTAAAAATACGAATTACACACGAATTTTACCGGTGGGGACCTCCCAAACCGGTGCTGTTTACATCCTTGGCTGGTCCAGAAACGGTCGAATTACGCACACAATTTGCCTCTGGTATGTGGCTTCAACAGGCCACATAGTACAAAACAAGGCACATAGTACAAAACAAGCTCCTCCAGCTGGCTGCCTGAGCATGCAATCTAAATGCTAGTCCTGGAATGGCATGCAGGTTGCTGACTTTAAAGCACGCAACTTGGGGACGCAGAACGAGCCCTAGAAGTGTGAGGAGCATGCTTTTGATACAGGCGCCCCCCACTTCCCCGCCCACCTTTTTGCCTGAACTTCTTAGCAAACTCCTTCTTGAGGTCATCAACCTGCTTTCGTACGCATGCCGCCCTCATCAATCTCTGGCCCAGCACCTGCTCCAACCAGAACGCCAGCATTACCACAGCCCATTTCAGATCCCAAGCCTGGACCATACTTGTTTGTCTATGAAGAAGGCAGCCAAGCAATGCATTGATTAATTATGGTGAGGTCGCCGCCCACAAATTGGCACCCTAAGCACTGATTAGGTTAGCCCAAGCCGTGAGCACTAACAAGAGCTTTGCGTTGTACAGTCCAGTAGGCAGGGCACACAATCCCTTGCCCGGCACCTTTTTGCATGGCAGCAAGTACAGCACCCATTACGCATGCATGCTCACAAGGCAAGCAAGGCCTGCATGCCCAGATGTATCGACAAATGAATCATGTCCCGCCACCACGACCCAAGCCCACCTACCTCTGCCCCGCTCCTTTAGCACTGCCACGGAGCTGCAAGTCATGCGCAGTGCAACAATACTTACCCAGGTCCCAGGAATGATGCCGCAACAAAAAAGTGGAATGAGGCTTGCGCATCTCGCACACCAAGCTGCACGCCGCCCCCTCCCCTGCCCCACCTCATCAATCGAGCCTGGAGACGGCTGCGGGCGCTTGAAAGCAGGCACACCTTCCTGCTCAGGCACCACGCCTGCTCTTTGGACCACCTGCAGGTACGAGGAGGGTTGTACCTGCACTCGCACTCACAGACAAGGCTGGCATGCGTCCCACCCGCCGACTGCTGTTGCGGGTCTCACCCATGCACAGCCATGCAGGCACAGGCAGCATACAGTTTGAGAGCAGGGGGTCCTGGTGAGCCTAGGGCATAGGGGCATTGCATCTTACATCCAGACGGGCACAGGCCCCTCTGGGCATGACTCACCCTCTCTGCCAGTGCATCCAAATCCACATTTTTAAGAGCCTCCAGCTGCATGGCCAGTTTCTCGGGTTCCGGCAAGGGGACTGCATACGGTGTGATGAGGACGCGACCCTACCTCAAAAGACTTCCTGGGAGCATGCTGCTGATGCTGATGGCACTCTTGTTAAAAGCAGCCATTGCACGCCATCACCCTGACTCAGGCAGGCGAACAAATGGAGGTACTCCCCGGCAAACGCTGCCTCAATTCCTATTATGCCTAGGGGACAAACATGAGCCAAGGCAGGCTTACACACACACACAGACTTAGATGGAATTTAAGGGGCTAGAGTGGCAAACAAGCGGGTTTCTGATCCATACAGCCATCAAGACAGACCGTCATCAACCGCGGTTTGAAGAATGACGGCTGCAACAAGCACGGCCGCGCGAAGCTTAGAAAGAGCCCACACCTGCCGGCTTCAAATCAGGCCCCTTTTTTGCTTCAGCAACCCGGCGATGCACTTTGCGGCGCTCAAAGGTTTTGGCTTTCTTCAGCACCTGGAGTACAGGAACATCAGGACATCTAGAAAGATACGTTTCACTTGTAAGTCGTGTCCACTGCAGACAGTGCAGCAAACAGAAATCCAGTTGTGTAACTCCACTACACGCAAGGAAAGGGGGACAAGCACGTTTCTGGACGAGCGATGAAACGTGTTGTGTAAATGAGCAGACGCACCTTGTGTACTGCTTTTAGGCAGGCGTGCACCCATTTTGCGCTCTTCACCCTGCAAGTTTGTGCAGTGAATTTTGTTTCAAAGAGTCACGCGCTCTGATGCTTCCAATCAGGCAATACAAAGAGCGCAGAGAAAGCGGGGCAAGGTAAAGCAAAAAACGGCTATGGACCCACCCAGCATCCTCTTGCTGTTTACGTTTGAAAGCAGGCACGCGCTTGACAAAGGGTTGGCGCCTCGGTTTCCCTTTCTTGCCTCCCTGCAGTGTGTCAAACATGTCAGGTTTGTAACTATGGCATGCAATAGAAGCACAGAAGCGCATGGGGCAGCCACAAAATCTGCATCACAGCATTCTTAACCTTTTTTAAGTCCATAGCTCACAGCCCCTCTTGTCAGAAACCTGCTTTGTCTACGAGTGTGTTGCTGGATTGCTTCCTTTTCTGGATTGCTTCCTTCTCTAATCGCTCGCCAAAATAAAAAATACATTTGAAAAGCAAAAATAAAGTAGCATAGTGGTCAGAAAATGCATCCATCCCAACCCTTGATCTTCTCTCGTTGTTCATGCTGCACACACAGCACGTGAGCAAGCAATAAATACTAACTGGGGACATAAATCATCCAAAAGGATGCTGATCCGTCCAATGCGCTGCGCGCTGCTCTGCCATAAGAGACCTATCCAGTGAGTTGTGCAGTTCATGCACACCATACAGAACACACAGCACATAGCACGTATTCACTGGTTCATTGTGCAGGTGTGCATACCCAAGCTCTTATGTGCATTCAAGCACATATTCGTGTGTCTGTGCCCGCGTGGTTGTGCGTGCTTGAGTGCACGCGTGTGCTCGTACATGCAACCCGAGTACACATACACATGCATGCACGCACGCACACACACACACATGCACACGCAGCAAGCTCTCACACACACGTGCACGTACACTCACACGGCATACACGGATACATGCACACAAACAGACGCACACACATGCGCACATGTATTACAGAACTGCAAGCATGTACGCTCGCATGCATGCGCGCAAATGCAGGTGTGATGACTGATGGTTCCATCAAAAGCCTTGGTTTTCCATTGACATTTTACCAAGTCAAGTCCTCATTGCACCTAGCTCTGATGAGCCCCATAGTGCACAAAGCGTCCACAAGCATGATGTGTGCTTCCTGCTCTTATGCAGGCGCCAAGCCCACTCCTCCATGTGCAGGCGCCTCATCTTCGTCACTGCTTCTGCCAAAGGTCAGGCCGTTATGGTTGTGGAGTCCCCCACCAAAGCCACAAAAATTCAGAAATTCCTGGGTGATGAATTCAAGGTAAGGCGATGAATTCAAGGGCACTTGTTGCAAGTATACAAACCGTGTGCAGTGTACATGCCCTCGTCACAGGGCTCATTGTAGTGATACCCTATGCATGCGCATGGTGGTGGTAGTGGTGGTGTGGTGCTATTTCTGCTACCGGCTGAACCCTTTTTGCGCCCTCAAGCATTTGCCCATGCCTTCCACTCTTGGCTCGGCCCTTGCTGGCCAGCCACACCACACCTGCACCACCACCTGCCTCTTTTCAGACGCACCTCTCCCTCAGTCAAGCTAGAGCCCCCTTCTAGCGAGCATCATCACCTCTGCTCACCCACCCCTTAGTCAAGCTAGGGCCCCCTTCAAACGAGCATCATCACCTCTGCTCACCCACCCCTGTCAGGTCCTGTCAAGCTATGGCCACATCAGGGACCTCCCCAGCAAAGCAGGGTCTGTTCTACCTGAGGAGGACTTTCGCATGCTGTGGGGGTACCTGCCTCGGTCTTACCAGAGGTACCGGGAGATCGAGGACGCAGTGCGCGAGGCAGACAGGGTGAGTGTACGCAAGGCAGACAGGGTGAGTGTGCGCAAGGCAGACAGGGGGTGAGTGTGCGCAAGGCAGACAGGGTGAGTGTACGCAAGGCAGACAGGGTGAGTGTACGCAAGGCAGACAGGGTGAGTGTGCGCGAGGCAGACAGGGTGAGTGTACGCAAGGCAGACAGGGTGAGTGTGCGCGAGGCAGACAGGGTGAGTGTACGCAAGGCAGACAGGGTGAGTGTACGCAAGGCAGACAGGGTGAGTGTGCCACGGTGTGGCAATGGAGTGCCACTGTGAGGGTTGTCTCTGCTTTGAAGGGTGTCAATGTGAAGGGTGCCTCCACTGTGAAGGATGCTACTGTGAAGGGTGTCTCCACTGTGAAGGGTGAAGGGTGTTACCGTGAGGGGTGTCTCCACTGTGAAGGGTGTCACTGTGTGGGGTGCCAGAGTTGCACAAGGAGATTAGGATTGCTGTGTGCGTGGTAGGCAGGCTGGGTTTGCAGGTCGCGGCGCGGTGTTAAAGCAGATCCTGGTATGGGATACTCTCAGCATGGAGCTTTCAGTATGGCTGAAACAATCGTACATGCGCTTGCTGCACTCGCAAACTTTTTCAGCCTGAGTTCGGCCCGCACACTAAGCACAGTGTTCCTTGTCGCATGATCTTCCTGTGTGTGTGTTTGCAAGGCTGCACTCACTCAGACAAACACTTGTGCAGCGAGCAATGAGCAAGCCTAAGAAGCAGGGCTGTCCCATTTCCTGCACACTGCACGCTAGGTTGCTTACGCGTGTGCTTAGGGTCCACACACGTGTGACCCAACATTTCCCACTGGCTGGGCCCTTCCTGCACCCTTCCAGCAGCCATAGATGGTTGACGATCTGAGCTCAAAGCAGGCCCGTGCTCCACTGCTGCCCATCTTCTGCAGATGTTGCTGTCCATCTTCTGCAGGTGTTGCTGGCCACCTGCTGCCCATCTTCTGCAGGTGTTGCTGGCCACCTGCTGCCCATCTTCTGCAGATCTTGCTGGCCACTTGCTGCCCATCCTCTGCAGATCTTGCTGGCCACCGATCCAGATAGGGAGGGCGAGGCAATTTCTTGGCACATCACGCAGGAGCTTCAGGTGTGGATTTGGACATTGCATGGAGGCATATGTATGGATGTATGTATGGATGGATGGATGGATGGGCCTGGACATTGCATGGATGCATAGGGTGGGGATTTGCGGGGATCAGTGCTTTTGTGAGTAAGGTTTTGGGGCGTGTCGCCAAATGGCGACACAGGTCGCTCTTGCTGAAATTGTGTTTCGCCACAGTGATACTGCTGACGCTGCCAGATGGGAGGATGAGGGAAGTGGGGGAGCAGGGGGGCTTTGGTTTTCAACTGTCCTTGGCGTGGAGGGGCCCACGAGCCCCCAAAGTGTGTCTATGCGCTATTGCACACACTATTGAATGCTGATAAGTGCGACAATTGACTTGGCGAGGCAGGGTAGTCTAAGAGCATTCCTTGTGTTGCCATATGGGGACGTAGGGTGCTCTGCGACGCCCTGACAGGCATCAAAATATCGCCACAAAGGTGAACAAAGTTTAAACATTTGGCAACGCGTCTTACTCATTCGAAGCACTGTTGGTTAACCTGTGGGGATTGAGTCGATTGGGTGGAGTTGAGGGTTAGGTTGTCCTGTAAGTTACCGCTTGCCCCCCACCCCCTTACAAAGCACTCAGATCAGGCATCTCCCGGCAGAAATTGTTGGCTGTGCGACCTATTTGTCCACCTAAGTGTGTGAAAGGGCTTTTGTCTTCACAGGTTCGCCAGGGCTTGGCAGACTCAACAATGCAGGCTTCTGCCCCCTGTCTGAAGCTTTTTTGCTGCTTGGTCTTCATGCTCTGAAGTTCTGAAGGACTGCATCCTCCCAAATTTGCCAGAGCATTGGCAGACACAACAATGCAGGCTTCTGCCCCCTGCCTGAAGCAATTTCGCTACTTAGTAGTTGTTGCTCAACTTCTGAACTGCATCCTTCCAAGTATGCCGTTTCTCAGCCGGCCCAGCCACATCCAGGAGCTATGAAACCCTGGTTTGCTTAGAGAGCTTGGTGGGCTTGGTGAAACAGCTTGGTGAAACAGTTTGCTATGCTTCAAGCCCTTGCCGTGCTCTGACCGCTCTGACACTCTGTGCTGCCTGTTGACCTCTCAGGGCAGGGGCCTGCTCAAGGGCCGCGTCGTGCAGCGCGTGACGTTCACGGAGATAACGCAGCTGGCGGTTGCGCGGGCGCTGCAGGCGCCGAGAGAGGTACAGGCAGAGGGCATGCGCTCAGGGGCGTGTGGGTGTTTGCGCATGTGCGTGTGGGTGTGTTGGAGACTTCTTGTGCTGTGAAGGACATCAAACAGCTGTAGGAATGGAGCAGGCGCTGCTGGCACTGCAGGGCGTGTACGCAAGCATGGCCTGCAGGTGTGCATGTGTGCACACGTTGTGGGTTGAGGAATAGCGCACGGGGAGGGGAAGAGGGAGGGGCGTGCACGATATGGTATGTTCGCGTTCCTGATTGGTCAGTGCCTGGCAGGCAACTTGGCTCCATGATGAACCCACTTCCTTTCTATTGCTTTAGTGACAGCACGCATACAAGGAGTGTGGATGCCCTGGACACTGTGATTTTGCACACATCCACATCTGTGTGTGCTCCTTAGATGTTTGTCAGTCCTGACTTTGCTTGCCCATACCCCTCTTGCCCTTCGCACAGGTCAGTGCCCAGCTGGTGGATGCCTATCTTGCGCGCCGTGCACTGGATTACCTGGTGGGCTTCAACATATCCCCACTGCTGTGGCGCAAATTGCAGGGTGCCACATCTGCAGGTGGGTGGCTATGGTCTGGCCTGGCCAGAGTGTACTTGACAGAGGTTGTCTTCTATGCCCCTTTGGCATGTGTATGTTGCAGGCTTCAGGTGCAGGTTTAAAGTTGCAAGGACAATTTGTAGGTTGCAGGGTCGGGTTACATGTGCTGCAGGTGTAGAACACAGGCCGCAGGGTCAGGTTGTAATCACACAGCAATTGCAGGAAATACTATTTTATTACAGTTGGGCCTGGGTGATGTGTGTAGCGCAGGAAGGATTTCATTTTGCAGTGATGTATCTCAAAATGGAGCCTGGCAGTTCCTTTGGTGCTGGTTTATTCCTGCTGCACATATTTCCATTCTCCAGCAGTTTGCATAATGACTGCAATGAACATCCCTCCCAAGATGCTGTGCAAGAGTTCATTCTCTCTCAAAAAATGTTTGCAGGGCGTGTGCAATCAGTGGCGCTGAGGCTGTGCTGTGAGCGCGAGGTTGAAGCCTCCAAGTTCAACCCAGAAGAATATTGGTCGATTGCAGTGCAGTTAGGGCTGCCTGGCAACAAGGTACAAAAAGTGCTGCCAGGGACTCGTCAGTTGAGACCCCTGCAATCTGCACATTCTTGTGATGCATGACCATTGTTGAGGCTCCTGTGGTGTACTTATCCTTTTGGGTTGTGGGGCCTGTGAGAGGCTATGCGCGCTCTGTGCTGTTGGCTGTGTGTGCCCTGTAAGGAACACAGGAATGGTCAAACAGTGGCAGAGCATGGGATTGGCAGAGCATGGGATTGGCAGAGCATGGGATTGGCAGGATAATCCACGCAGTGCTTGCAGGTGTGTGTGCATGTGTGTGTGTGTGCGCGTGCCCTTCCTCAGAGCGCAGCTGCTTTGCCCACACAGAGTGCCCACACAGTGTGGCCGCCTTCCTGATGGAGACCGTGAAAAGCATGCTTGCTTGTCCCACATCACGGCCACATTGCTCACAGAGCGCAGCCGGCAGCCGGCCTGCTTCTGAAAATGGCCGGTCTGTATGCTTTCCTGCAGAGCGTGACTGCTTTGCTCAGCAAGGCTGATGGTGAGAAAATGGGCGGCATGGCCATCAAAGACGAGGTCCAGGCAAGGGCCTTGGCCAGCAGGATCACGGCAGCAAGCTTCCAGGTGTGTGTATGTAAGTGCGTGTGTGTTTGAGCGCGTGTGCATGTGTGTTTGTATGCTTAAGTATGTGCGTACATCTACTCATTGGCGGAGTGCATTTACACATTCACGTGCGTGTGCACATGCGTGCCCAAGAGCTTGTGAGTAGCCCCTCTGCTGTGCATTTACATGTGACTCCCGTTGGAAAAAATGGAGGTACGGGGCTCTAAGTGCAGCTGTCAATGTCGGCACGCACATTCATTTCGAAGGGCATGCTCAGGTTGCAGTGTGCCAGCCAGGATGGCAGCAGCATCCACGCCTAAAGCCTTGCCTGAGGATGTATGTGATGCACTGTATGAGCAAGCTGGCAGCCGCGGTGCTCCCCACGCACGCCAGCCCCCTGTGCATGCACCTGAAGCTAACCTGGAGGCACACATCCATGCCCACACACAGTATAGCAGAGATTTTTGCCCTCTGCACGCCAGCCGTGCTGATGCCTGCCTGCTGCCTCCCTGCGCACACATGCACACACGCACCCACTTGGAGCAGGCAGCCACGGTGCTCCCCTGGTATGCCGGCCTGTGCATGCCCCTGGAGCTCTCCTTTAAAAGCGAGTGCGCGCGTGCTCACACTGTCCCCTGATGTACTGTCCTCTTATGTACTGTCCCCTTATATACTGTCCCGTTATGTACTGTCCCCTAATGTAGTGTCCCCTTATGTACTGTCCCCTAATGTACTGTCCCCTGATGTACTGTCCCCTAATGTACAGTCCCCTTATATACTGTCTCCTTATATACTGTCTCCTTACGTACTGTCCCCTTATGTACAGTCCCCTTATGTACAGTCCCCTTATGTACTGTCCCCTTATATACTGCCTCCTTACGTACTGTCCCCTTATATACTGCCTCCTTACGTACTGTCCCCTTATGTACTGTCCCCTTGTGTACTGTCCCCTTATATTCTGTCCCCTTATATTCTGTCCCCTTATATATTGTCCCCTTATATGCTGTCCCCTTATTTACTGTCCCTTTATATTCTGTCCCCTTGTGTATTCTCCCCTTACATACAGAACTTAGCCATGCACAGTGCAATTTCCAGGCCCTGCTCTCGCGCACACGCGCAGGTCTCTGACGTGCAGTCCAAGCTGCAGCAGCGCCAGCCCGCCGCGCCCTTCATCACCTCGACCTTGCAGCAAGAGGCGTCACGCAGGCTTGGTTTTGGGGCATCTTGGACGATGGCGACAGCGCAGGCGCTCTATGAGGGCTCAGAGACAGGCAAGGCTCATGTGCTTGAGGCTTGCGAGGGTAGCGACAGAAGTGAAAAGAGAGGATGGTGGCTGCTCCGAGGCCTGTGCGCTTACGAGTGTGTTGCAGTAGCAGTGACATGAGTGCTGTGGCTCAGAGACTGATAGCGCTCATGCCATGATGGGCTGGAGTCAGTATGAACGCACAAGAGCATGAGGGCCCTAAGATAGGCAATGCTCATCTGATTGAGACATTGCAAACGCCCAATGGCCTGCAGGGCTGGTGCATTGTTTCTTGTAGAAGATCAGGAGGGCTCGTAGGCAAGCACGGCTCACAGCTAAAATTATTAGTCAATGCAAAGCAAGCTTCAGGCAAAAGCAGCCTGGGGCTTATGTTAGTCAATGGAAAACAAAGGTTGTAAGTCAATGCAGAGCAAGCTTAAGGCAAGCAACCTGGGGCGTTGGCACTGGGCTGCGTGATGGGCTGCATGATGGCGCAACCCTGGATTCATTTCTACATCGCGTAACACCTGCATGGCAGGCAGCACTCTTCTGATGCAGCACATGCACCCAGAGCCTACGCGCAAGCCTGCTTGTACCAGCTAGCAAATGCCCCACCCAGCATCCGTACCGTCCCGCAAGGCATCAATTCAGTGATCGTCGGCATACATACATGTCAGCGCACTGAGGGCCCTTACCTGTCGCACTTGCTGCTGATGTATTCTCTGTCAACTTCATACCCTTTGAGGATGCTGCTGCTGCTGCTGCTGCTGTTGCTGCTGCTTGAGCAGACTGCTGCAAGTGCTCCATGATGGCCGTCCTGAAGGCACCTAGGAGCCTGCTCACACGCCCACAACATGCATTGCACATTTTACCTAAGCTTTTTGTATAAATTGTAAACTATGCATCCTTGGCTGGGATGAGAGGTGGCTCTGTGGCTGGGCTGCGTGGTGGTGTGCGCTGCTGCTTGTGCAGGAGAGGGCTTGATCACCTTTATCAACCTGTCTTGGTTAATCCACCTTGATCACTCACATGAATCTGCTGTGCAGGGGAGGGCTTGATCACCTACATGCGCACAGATGGAGTGCAGCTGTCCTCAGAGGCCGTGCACGCAGTACGGAGCGCAGTGAGCGCGCACTTTGGCCCGGACATGGTTCCGAAGCAGCCGCGGTAGGTTCACACCTGCGCGGCCTGCTTAAGAGATGCTTGGCAGGCAAAGTGAGGGTGTGGTTCTTGTTCTTTAAGTGCACTTGTGCGTGAATGAGGTATGCAGAGGGCATGGGGCACTCAGCCTGGTTGGTGAGAGGCCTGGTTGCAAGCTTATAATATAAGTTATATGCAGAATTGGTAGGCGTGCCAGGGCACTCTGATTGGACTAAGGAGTGTGCAGCGGCTCAGTACAGGCATGATCTTGGCAGAGGGTGTCCTGCATGCTAGCTTATGTGCCTAATTGTGTTCTTGATACAAATTGCAGAGGTCATTTAAGGCCTCTACGAATGGCTGTCCTCAGTATAGCCGTGATTAGACGATTCTGAATGAGAATCGAGGCATGATGGGGCCTGAGAATCTCTAGCGTGTGTGGTGCCTGTAGATGCACCAGTGCACACATGCTGCACACATACTTAACAACCCCCAGCCATGCCAAAAATGCGCAAGCGCCCGTGAAGCACTTCTTAGTAGAGAGCTGTTTGGGCGCGCAGCGTCAAGCGCCTCGCGTCGACATATTCACACCCACACACTGCACGCGCTCTACAGCATGTACAAGAGCCGGGCCAAGAACGCGCAAGAAGCACATGAGGCCATTCGTCCCACAAAGCCCTGGCTCACTCCCGACCAGCTGCCTGCACACATCAGCTCAGATCAGCGCAAGCTGTACCGGCTGATCTGGGAGCGCACGCTGGCGTCTCAGATGACCAATGCAGTCATTGAGCAGGTGCGTGGCGCCCGCCCGTTGTATGCAACTAGGGCCCCTTATGCCCAGGGCTTCAACCCCAGCCTCTATTTTCCTTGGCTCAAGCTACATCGCCCAAGGCTTCAGCCCTGGCTTCTATTTTCCCTGGTTCAAGCTACGTCGCCCAAGGCTTTGAAGCCTCTACTTTCCCTAGCATCTACTTTCCCTGGCTCAAGCTTTATTGCCCAGGGCTTCAGCCCTGGCTTCTACTTCTTCTGGCTCAAGCTCAATCCGAGGTAGTATGCATGGCTCTTGGCTAGAGTCACTGAAAACCTTAACAAGCATCCTGTATTTTTGGGGAGCGGGGCACAGAAGTTGGCGTATTTTGCGTGGACATGATGTAATTGCATGCTGTTTTCAGCAACCCAGCTCTTGGCGCTTGATTTCAAGCTGCAGTGGGTTGGAGGAATCACAGTTGACAAGTCACAGGAGCAAATGAAAAACTGAGAGGACACACACAAAAGGGGAAGGAGACCTTCCTAGGAAAATGCAAAATAAACAGAACGATGCTTAAGAGGTGGTTGGATGTGTTCTTGTGGGGCTATCAGACAGCTTGACTGATTGTGCAGCTGTTGGACATGAAGATGGAACGCCTGGGCTTCTAATCTGATACCAGTGTCATGATTCCTCACCGGCGCTTGCAATTTGTATCGTCGTCAATCCACCAGCTTCTGGCTGCCTGTGCCTTGCAATAATAAGGCTGTTTATTTGCACTTGGATGCCCTGTCTAAACTCCTTGAACCTCCACGTGCTGATGCACAGGTTTGATGTGGCTTGCCAATCCCATGTTGTTTGCCTTGCCTTCATGTGAAACTCATATACTCCATCTGCTGCCCTGGTTATCTGCCTGCAGATGGGCGTAGACTTCACCAGCAATGATGGATTGCTCGTGCTGAGGGCAACTGGCAGCAGTGTCAAGCAGCCTGGCTACCTCATGGTATGCACCTGCTTGTCTCAGAGGATGCTGGCAAGTTTGAGGCTGCATGCTATTTGGCAGCTCTAAAATAAATTGCACCTGCATGCGCGCGTGGACCAGGGCTTGCACTCAGTGAGGCCCCGCATCCCTTTCCCTTTCCTTTCCCTTTCCTTTGCAGCATATGCACAGCTTTTTTCATTGAGTGCGACAAGGGTGTGCTGCCCAGAGTATCTGCCTCTACTACTGCTTTATGCCACTGCCAATTTTGCAGACTTGTAGGCAGACGTGCCTTTTGTCCTCTCGCAATCCTTGCATCTTGGAAAGGTTGCCAGCGCTGCATTAAGAAGATGTTGCCATGTGCACAAGTTTTTGGTCTCCAACAAGCATTGCATTTTGGAAGCGCAGCCCTTGTCCTATTGTGCAGCCAATGTTCACTCTCTGGATGTCCCTTTTGAACAAGCGCATTCCCAACAACAGTGTGACATGTTGCTCCTGTGTCCCTTTGAACAAGCGCATTCCCAACAACAGTGTGGCATGTTGCTCTTGTGTCCCTTTTGAACAAGCGCGTTCCTAGCAAGTGTGACATGTTCCTCCTGGATCGCCTTAGCTGGCTCTGCTTGCCCTTGCTAGCTTCCAATGGCTCCTGCTCTCTTGCTTCTGGCTGCAAGCTCTGCCTGGCCCTTGCTGGTGTCAAATGGCTTCCTGCCACAGCCCTCACTTTCAGGCTTCTGGCTACTGCTGGATCTTGCGGACTTCCCCTGGCCTTGCCATAGGTCTCGCTGCCTTGTGATGGCAGCTGCTAGGTCTTGCTGGCTGATGGTGGCTTTTGATGCTAGCAGCTGCTGGCTGCTGCTCCATCTGGATCCTGCTGTAGCTTTTGCCCACTCCCTGCTGGCTCCTGCCTGTCAATGTCACCCACTCCCTGCTGACTCCTTCCTGTAGCTGTTGGCCACACGACGCTGGATTCTCCCTGAAGGTGCTACTATTCTGCTGCTGGCTCCTTCTGTAGGTGTTTCTGGCGCTTGCTGGATCTGTGACTCATTCGTACTCTGCATTGCTGTCTTGTCTCCTCAACTCTCCCCCTGCAGGCATATGACAACGTGCGTTTCAAGGTGGAGGGTGAGACAGAGGAGGTGTCAAGCAGCGGAACCCCAGAAGATGGGCAGGCAGAAGCAAGCAACAGCCCCAGCGTGGCAGCGGTGCTTGCAGGGCTGAAGGTGCAGTAAAGTTGGGATGAAGTGCCTGGTGCAAAGAGGCACCTGCAGAGCGCAAAGGCCCTCTGCGCGCACAAGCGCCGGTACTCATGCGTGCTTACCTTCCTGCGTGGCTAGCAACAGTAGTGCTGGGACTCTGCTGGTTGTGCTTGCTCTGCACACCTGGCGTCAGGCAGTCTCTGCTGCAGGTCAGGGCGCTCGGATGTGAGCCTCGTCATCCAAGGCAAGCAGAGGAGCAGCGTGCCCATGCTCGCAGGTCAATCTTTCTGGGCGTGTTGACGCTTGCAAATAAATGCTGCAAGCCGCATGTCCTGTCCACCCTGGCACCAGAGAGGGTGCCTCCTGTGCCTTCCTTCTCTGCTGAAGCAGACACCAGCAGTCATCACAGTGAGCTCAAGTTCACAACACACGCTGCCGGCTGCTGCCTTGCCTGCCCATGCCTGCACATCCTGCCACTGTTCCCGTGACCTTCCTAAGGCCACAAGCCTTTCTGCTGCCTGGAACCCTTTAATAGCTAGCCAACCTTAACGCAGCCTGCAACCCTTCCCGCGGCATGCCACATCCCCGCGACCTGCCTCCCTTCCCGCGGCCTGTGTGCAACCTCAGGTGAAGCAAGCAGTGAGCACACAAGACGTGCAGCCGGCGCAGCACTTCACGCGCCCGCCTCCGCGGTACACGGAGGCCTCCCTCATCAAGGCACTGGAGGAGCTGGGCATTGGGCGGCCCTCAACATACGCGCCCACGCTCAGGTTGCTGCAGGTGTGCATGTGCGTGGATGTGCGGCGTGGCTGGGCTGGTGTGTTGCTCTCAGCCATGATTCATAGTGTTTTAGGAAGTTGAGCTCCTCCTGCTCGGGACTGCAGGTGTCATGAACTGTGTTTTCATTTTCTTCGTAGTTGCAAGAGGACTGGTGCAAGATGACATTGAAGCTGATCCCTGAATGAGAAGGGAAGGAGGGCGGCCCTGTAGGGTGTCTCTATTGTGCCTCTTCTTCATGGGCTCTTTGTGCTGTGTTCATCATGGTGTGCAAATGATGATCCTGAACACTGCTCTCTCAATGGTGCAGACCCGGGGGTATATCAACAAGGAGGGCCGCTCTCTGGCCCCAACATCCAAAGGCCTCGTGCTCACGGCCTTCATGCAGCGCTACTTCCGCCAGTACATCGATTACAGCTTCACCAGCAAGATGGAGGAGAAGCTGGACGAGGTCTCAGGTCAGGTGGCGTGGCTGGTGCCTGCTGCACGATCTTGTAGAGTACTAGGGGGCTGCTCCTGAGTGTTGGCGGTAAAGCCTTAGAGAGGGTGGAGGTAGACTGTAAAGTGGCTGCTTTTTGGGGGGAAGCTTGAGCTTTCAGGGTCTTGTGTGTCCTCAGTATCAAAAGGTGTGGCGAGCTGTTCGCCACCCGCCTGTGCAGCGCGTATCACCGCATGGAACCACATCAAGAGAATGCGTAGCGGCATTGGGGCACATTTATGGAGCAACATGCAAAGGGTGCATCACAGCATTAGTGTGTATATGTGGAGCCGCATGTGGAGGATCCCAGCATCGGGGTATATTGTGGCACTTTCATGGAACAACATGTGGAGGGTGCACCACTGCATTGGAGCGCACCACGCAATGGAATCACGTGTTAAAAGGGTACATCACAGCACCCCACCACATTTACGTAGCCACATGTGGAGGGTGCATCACAGCATTGGGGCACATTTATGTTGCTGCATGCAAAGGTGCATCACAGCATGGGGCCGCCTGTTTTGCCACTGTGCAGAGGGCACTGTGCCGTGGAAGAACGTGCTGCGCGACTTTTGGGGGCCCTTCCAGCGCAACTGCGAGGGCCTGAAGGACCTCAAGGTGTCGCAGGTGGTGGACATGCTGGATGAGGTGCGTGCGTGTGTGCGTTCATGTGTCTGCATGCCTTCCTGTGTGCGTGCCAATGTGTGCATGTCCATTTATGTATGTGTAGATGCCTTCCTGTTTGTGCGCTGCCGCTTGCACGCATGTGGACTGGAATACTTGTGAGTATGTGCGTGCCTTGGAGCCCAAAGGCTATAGAGCGGGGCGGACAACCTTGCCTGGGTATGTGGTTTTTGAGGGGCAGTCGACATATTGGAGACTTCAGGTGCTTGTGGTGGCAGGCATGCTTGACCTACACTCATTCAAACTCACGAGAAGCCAGCATGAGAGAGGCTGGGGGGCATGCGGTGGTAGGCATGCGGAGGTAGGCACGCGGTGGTAGGCAGCATGAGAGAGGCTGGGGGGCATGCGGTGGTAGGCATGCTGGCTGGTTGAGCTTTGCGCTCACGCACGCGCGTCCGCCTGTGCTCGCCCTCCAGCAAAGCCAATGCATGCATGCATGCTCACATTGCCTTGCAACCCTGCTGCTTGGCGGCCTCGCGCACCGGGAGCTCCCGCCCGTGATCTTGGGCAGGGCAACCATGCCCAGCACAACATCCAACGCCAATTTACCAGCGCACTCCACCAGCATGAATTACAGCTCTACCAGCACGCTCCCCCTGACTCCCATGTAGGATCCATGTGGGGTCCAGTTCACCCATACTTGGCCTCCCTGCCGGCTTCTGTGCACCAAATACCACTTGGCACGGCTCACCCACAGCCACCAGGGCCGCAGCAAGGGCTAATTAATGCGGCTGCACACCAGTCTCTGTGCCTGCGCCCTCAGGAGCGCCAGCCCTTGCTCTTTGCCAAGGGCCAGGAGGAACTGTGAGCCTGTGCTTGCACAGGAGCCCGTGCCCTTTGCTAAGGGCCAGGAGGAACTGAAAGCCTGTGCTTGCACAGGAGCTCAGGTGCTGCCCATGTCTGCGCCTGGGCCCTCAGGAGCTGCAGCCGGTGATCTTTCCAGAGGGCCAGGAGGAGGACAGCCGCAAGTGTCCAATGTGCCAGACAGGGAGACTGCACTTCAAGCCCTCGAAGTAAGTGCCGCATGTGCCAGACAAGTAGACAGCACTGCAAGCCCTCCAAGTAAGGGGCAAATGTGCCAGACAAGCACACAACACTTCAAGCCCTCCAAGTAAGGGGCAAATGTGCCAGACAAGTAGGCAGCACTTCAAGCCCTCCAAGTGAGTGCCCAACGCGCCCGTCCAGCCATTCTTGGCCTCCCTGCCAGCTCCTGTGCACTCTGCAATTCTTGGCCTCCCTGCCAGCTCCCACGCCTGCCCGGTCGTTCTTAGCCTCCCTTCTGGCTCCCACGCACCAAAACCGCTTGTTGCGGCGCATCCACGGCCAGCAGGGCCACAGTAAGGCTCCACAATGTGGCTGCGAGGCAGTGGTTGGCAGATATTTTTGTTCCGCAGGTTTGGCGGCTTTGTGGGCTGCTCCAACTTTGACCACCCGGAGGCGCCCTGCAGCTACGCCCGCCCCTTGCATGTGCCTGGTAAGTGCCTAGCCCAAGTGCCTTTGTGCACAGTGCGCAGGGGCTGCGTGCATGTAGGCTGCGTGTAGGGTGCATGCCTGTGCCCTTGTGTGCAAAGGCATTCTGCATGCCTGCTCAAGATGCAAATGCAGAGGCGTAGGATTCTACAGGCCACATGCCCTGATTTTGCGGCATATTTGAGCAAGATGAATATATCATGGGCGCTCATTCCAACACAGAATGGCAGGGGCAGTTGCGGCAGTGGTCTATGCATCCAGCACCGTGCAAATGCTCCTGGTGCCCATTAGGAAAAAGTGTGACTGTGGCAAATTGGTGCCCATTTAGAAAGTGTGACTGTGGCAAATTGGAGCCTTAGAGGAACACCAACCCAGGCGCTTTCAACCGCAAATAGTGCCGCCTCATTTTTGCTCACGATGGGAAATGTCGCTGAGCATTGAGGGCATGTTGAGGGCATGTCCTTTCTTGGACGCAGCAAGCCATGGGAAGTGCCATGGCTGCAAGGCGCAAGTGCTACGCAGACAGTGCCTCGAGCTTGGTGCATGGTTCAGAGAGCCTGTGCTTGCGTGTCAATTGGCGGACACCCTGTGTGTGTTGCTGTTTACCCACCCCGCCTCTGCCCTAGGGTGTGTTCTTGTTTGTTTGGCAGGCAGCAAGGCCAGCTGCATTTTGCCATGATCCCCTCCTGCCTACAAGGGTGGGCTCGTGTGTGTTTGGCAGGCAGCGAGGCCAGCACCGCGTCGTCACGCAGTCACCCTGCCTGCATTGGAATGTGTGTGTATTTTGCAGGTAGCAAGGCCAGCAGCATTGCGCTGGAGGAGGCCCTGATCTCCGGCACCCACCTGGGCTACCACCCTGCCAGCGGCCAGGAGGTCCTGCGCAAGAAGGGCCCCTACGGCCCATACCTTGAGCTGGGCCCGCCTGCCGTCGCTGAGGGGGATGCAGGGGAGGGTGCTGCATGGGGTGATGCTGGCACAGGTATGGAGGTGCAAGCGGAGCAGGGGATGGATGGGAAGGGGAAGGGGAAGAAGGCGCTCAAGAAGCCCAAGAAGGCACCCAAGAAGCCCAAGAAGGCGGCGGTGGTGAGGTGGGTGATTGGGCGGGTCGTGCTGGAC
>LKMJ01002209.1_pt1 | contig 17726 bp, 18 predicted proteins | sample 643391 | NCBI WGS metagenome assembly LKMJ01 (sample SAMN04112250, study PRJNA286221) | soda lake metagenome | biome: soda lake; feature: Kulunda Steppe; material: water; isolation source: sample PL-Br10 brine of Picturesque Lake | place: Russia: Kulunda steppe | collected 2010-07
GGCTCACCCCGACATGACCGCGGGGCGTGGCCGAGGGGCTCACCCCGACATGACCGCGGGGCGTGGCCGCAGCGGGCAGGTCACGAGCGGCCGATCCGCCATGAGCGCGGCGGCGACAGGCCGGCCGCCGTCGTGCCGCGGTGGTCCTTCGGCGACCCCGCGGTGGCCTCGCGGTGGCCCCGCTGCGACCCCGCGGTGGCCCCGCGGTCGTCCCGCTGCGGACCCGCTGTCATCCCGCTGCGGACCCGCTGTCATCCCGCTGCGCCCTGGTTGTGGTCATCTCCTGGGCTCACGCCCAGGGATCGACCACGCGGTCGCGCGGCGTCGCGGGAAACCAGCCCAACGTGGTCATCTCCTGGGCTCACGCCCAGGGATCGACCAGGCAACGTCGGGTGAACGGCCCCGAAGGACGTCAGGCGGACGCAGGCGCGCCGCTGCCGCTCTCCTGCGCCAGGGCACAGCGGGCCTCAGCTCAGCTCCAGCACCATGATGGGTTCGTCGCTGGGGGTGGGCGAACCACCCTCGGGCTCGATGGTCACACCCACGGCACGGGCTGAGGACATGTCGCCGGTGAGTACCCGCGTCGCCCGGCCCCGCTCATCCGGATCGAACAGGCCCGCGGGTACGGCCTGTTCGTCGGAGATCAGCCACAACTCATAGGTGTGTTCGTGGGGCGCAGGCTCCCACCCATCGGCGACGAACACCGCCTCACCCCGGGTCGGTGACGCGACCACGCGCCCGACCACCTCGTCGTGTTCGACCATGACGGTGACCGCGTCTGCGGCCGCGAGGACGTCGGCAACCGCCGAGGTGGTCAGGATGACCTCGTCCTCACGGGCTTCCAGCTCCTCGAGCCGGTCGGTCAGCGCCGCCAGCTGGGCCCCTGCCTGCTCGGCGCCGACGGCGGCAACCTCGAGCTCACCGACCTGTGAGCGCAGCTCCACGACGACCGCGCCCAGCCCCGCGACGACCATGAGCAGCACGGCAGCTGCCACCCCAAGGCCGGCGGTGATCCACCCGGGCGTCCGGCGGCGGGAGGCGAGCTCGACCACAGCAGCCTCGTCACGCGACCTCGTCGGCGGGTCCTGACGGATCGTGTCGATCTCCGCGAGTACCCGAGCACGCAGCTGCGGCGGTGGTGCAGCCACCATCGTGGCGCCCAGTCGCGACGCCGTCGCCTGCAGCTCCTCGATCTCCTGGGCGCAGGCGTCGCAGACCGCGAGGTGTGCCTCGAAGCGCCTGCGCTCGTCGTCGGGGAGGGCGTCGACGGCGTACGCCCCGGTCAGGGTGTGGAGGTCGGGACGGTCGTTCACGTCGCCACCCCCAGCGCATCGCGCAGACGGATCAGACCGTCGCGCATCCGGGTCTTGATGGTCCCGAGCGGCGTGTTCAGCAGGTCCGCGACCTCGCGGTAGGTGTAGCCCTGGTAGTAGGCCAGTTCCACGGCCTGGCGCTGCAGATCCGTCAGGGTCCCCATGGCCGTACGCACCTGCTCGTGCTCGAGCCCGACCTCGACCTGCTCGCTGACCACGTCGTAGTCACGCGCATGCTGCCCGTCGACCACACGTTGGGTGCGGTCACGCGAAGACTGCTCTGAGCGCACGCGATCGATGGCCCGGCGGTGCGCCATCGTCAGCGCCCAACTGCGGGCGGTACCGCGATCGGGGTCGAACCGCACGGCGGTGCGCCAGATCTCCACGAACACCTCTTGGCTCACTTCCTCGGACTGGGCGGGGTCACGCACCACTCGGCGGACGATCCCATGAACCATCGGTGCGAGTCGGTCGTAGAGGGTGGCGAAGGCCTGCTGATCTCCGCGGGCGACCGCCAGAAGGAGGTCGTCCTCACTCATCGTGGCGGGCCCCGTGTCACTCACGGCGTGCAGCCGACGTCCCTGTGGGATCATCACCTACCTCCGCCTCACGTACCGGCACCACGCTGCGCCGGCAGGGCACCCCCCGGGGATGGGCGGGTACATGCAGCGTTCGGAGGTCGGCGCCGCGCGGTTGCCCCGGTCCACGGATCGTGCGCTGAGGCCGGCGGCAACCCTGCAGCTGCGCTCCCCGCCGTGCGGCCGTCGACGGCATCCTGACGGTCACAGATCGGCGTAGGAGTGGAGCCCGACGATCACGTAGTTGGCGATCAGGTAGGTGCCCATCAGCACGATGAAGGCCCCGATGCCGATCCATGCCGCTCCACGCCCCTTCACCCCGCGGGTCGCGCGCGCGTGGAGGTAACCGGCATAGGCGATCCAGGTGAGGAAGGCGCCGGTCTCCTTCGGATCCCAGCCCCAGAACCGTCCCCAGGACACCTCCGCCCACATCGCGCCGGCGATCGTGCCAACGGTCCACATCACGAAGGCGAAGGCCGTGGTGCGGTGGGCGAGCCCATCCATGGTCGCGGTGGACGGCAGGAAGGGCACGAACCAGCGTGCCAGCAACGCAGCGGCGACCATCGTCAGGTTGACGGCGAGGAAGCGTGTCAGGCCCGCAGCGAGGGTGTCGGCGGTGACGAGCCACACCCAGGACACCAGGGCGGTGCCGAGGAAGGTGCCGATCGCCAGCTTGACCGGCGGCACCCCGGCTCGCAGCGCGGCGTGGTAGGCGAGCAGTTCCTTGCGCTCGCGCTCCTCGTCCGGGTCCCGGTCCTGGCCCTGACCGCGGCCATGGTCCTGACCGCGGCCATGGTCCTGGTCCCGGCCCTGGTGCTGGTCCCGGTCATCGCGCACCACGCCCGACGCGGTGCGTCCGGCAGCCGCTGGGACCGAGGTCGAGGGTGCGGACGCCGACCCCTCGCCATCTGCGACCGTGTCCGTGTCGCCGGCGAGGTCACCGATGTAGGCCGCACCCACCGTCGAGCCGGCACCCGGCCGGGCACGCTCGGCTGCCACGGTCCGTTCCGCGGTGTCGCGGAGCAGGTAGAGGGAGTTGAACACGAAGGCCGCGGCGAAGATGCCCATGGCGGCCACCAGCAGGGACACGTGGAAGGGCCGCCACCAGGTGTCGAGGATCGGCATCAGCGGGCCAGGTTCGCTGTACATCAGCATCGCCATGCCGAGCACCAGCGCACCTCCGAGCAGCACGAAACCGTTGAGTTCCGGCCGCCGGCGCGAGAACTGGAGGTAGCTGAGGCCGACCACGACCCCGACCAGGGCCATCAGGGAGGTCACCTCGAACATGTTGCCGAGCGGCAGCCGGTCCTGGGCCAGTCCCCGCACGATCTCGTGGGCGACGTGGGCCGTGATGCCGAGTACGGCGAGGACCCCACCGACACGGCGCGCCCGACGACCCCGCTCCCGTTCCTCCCGACGCCCGACGGTGGTGGTGAGCGCGTAGAGGTAGACGAACGCCGCGCTGATGTACAGCAGCAGCGTGGTCGGCGAGTACAGCAGTCGGGACAGGTCGGCGAGCTGATCCTGGCTCATCTCGTTGCCACCTCGGTGCGCTCGATGCGGGGCTCGGGGGTCGGGGTCGTGCTCGACGGCGGTGAGGGGTGATCGCGGTCTCCCGGGGGACCCTCGGGTCGCTGCCACTGGCCACCCGTCGCCTCCGAGAGCTCCTCGACAACGTCCTCGATCTCCACCTCGAAGGCCTCGGGACGCTGGAAGGCCCGTCCGGCGACGGTGACCAGGGTACGTCCTGGCACCGCGTCCTCGGTTGCCAGCACCCACAGTCGACGCCGGTAGGCGTACAGGGAGGCGAGCAGCCCTCCCAGCAGCAGGCCCGCGCCCAGCAGCAGGTAGGGCACCTGCGGTCGCGAGCTGACCTGGTAGCCGCCCCAGCGACGCAGCTCCGGGAAGCTGATGGTGGCGTCACCGATCTGGGTGGACTGACCGAGCCGCAGCGCCGCGAACCCCTCCGACTCCAGTGCATCGGTGTCGAGTTCGTTGATCGTCTGCTGGGTGGCACCGAGCTGGAGGTCACCGCGGTACTGCTCGACGACCAGCAGCGGTGCGTCCGCCCAGGGCGCACCGGTGGGGATGGGGGTGCCGTCCTCGTCGTCGGGTGCGAAGGGGTAGAGGAAGATGTCGAGGCCGAGGTCAGGGTCGGCCGCCGGCGCCTTGACCGCGCCGCGGAAGAACCCACCGGGGCCGACCACCGGGGTGAGGAAGGTGTCGTGGACGACCACCCCGTCCACCTCGACGACGACCCGGGGTGCGTAGCCCCAGTCGAGCTGGGTGATGCGGGTGCCGTCCACGTTGAGGGGCCGGTTGGAGTCGATCTCCGCCGCGAAGGGTTCCCCGTCCTGCGGCGTGATGGTCACCTCGGAGCGGAACTCGGTGGGCTGCCCGGCGCCCGGCGCCAGGGGATCGCGGATCCAGTCGACGTGGAACCGCTCGAGCTCCAGACGCCAGCCGTCGTGATCCCCCTCGCTGAACCATCGCCCGGGGTTGTAGGACCAGTAGGAGACGGCGGTGTCACGGAACCCGGGATCACCCTCCACGACGCCGCGCTGACCTTCGAAGGTGAGCAGCTGTCCGCCCACGATGGCCGCGAGCAGCACGTAGAAGCTGAGGTGGAAGATCAGACTGCCACCCTCACGCAGCCACAGGCCCTTCTCTCCGGCGACCTGCGCGGGACGCCGGTCGTCCGGGTCCGGTTCCTGACGCCGCAGCCGCCAACGCCGACGTGTGAGGAGCTGCTGGGCTGCGGCATGGACCACCTCGGGATCGGCCTCGGTGGTGAAGCGGTGCGTGGCGTCCTGGGTGCCGAGGTGGCGCAGCACCGGCGGTCGGCTGTGGCGCACCAACCTGATCCACGCCCGGATGCGGGGGATGAGGCAGGCGGTCAGGCTGATGTAGAGCGCCAGTAGGACGGCGAGGAACAGCGCGGAGCCGTAGACGTCGTAGGCCCCGATGGCATCGAACGCCCGGCTGGTGAGCTGACCAGGCCCTTCCTCGCCACTTCGCCAGGCTGCGACCGTGGAGGGGACGTTGGGTTCCTGCGGCACGGCGGTCGCGATGATGCTCAGGATCGCGAGGGCCGCCAGCAGGTACAGCGCCGTCCGCATCCGGGCCAGCCAACGCCAGCCCATCTTCGTGGACTCCCACACGAAGGCGAGCGGCCCCGACGGCCGGCTCCGCCCGCGCCGCACGGGCGGGTTCATCTGGGGAGGAGGAGCCGAGGCTGACACGGGAAGAAGGGTACCTCTGGGGGTGGGATCAGACCGGGGAGGCGGGTGGGATCAGACCGGGGAGGCGGGTGGGATCAGACCGGGGAGGTGGGCGGGATCAGATAGGCGGTTCGAAGCCCTGGATCAGCGGACGGAGCAGGAACATCAGCTCATCCCACAGCCCGGTCGCGATCGACAGGCCCACCAGCGCGAGCAGGCTCCCTCCGACCGCCTGCAGGGCGCGGGCGTTGCGCTTGAGGAACTCGAGGGTCCCCGACAAGCGCCGGAACAGCAGCCCGAAGAGGACGAAGGGCAGCCCGAGCCCCAGGGCGTAGATGAACCCGAGTACCGCTCCGCGCCACGACACCCCGGAGCTGACGTTGAGCGAGAGGGTCAGGATGGCGCCGGCTGCCGGCCCGATGCAGGGTGTCCAACCGACCCCGAACACGAACCCGAGCACCGGGGCGGTGGCGAGCCCACCCCCCGGAGCCCGGTTCATGATCCTGAACTCCCGGTTGAGCCGCCCGAAGGCCATCAGCAGACCGAGAACCGCCACGGTGCCCCCCATGATCACCTGCGCGGTGGTGGAGCGTGCGAGGGTGTTGACTGTGCCGACCGCGAAACCGAGCATGGTGAAGGGGATGGCGAAGCCGATGACGAACAGGGTGGAGCCGACCAGCACGCGGCCGCGGGCGCGGACGTCCGCATCCGCGAGGTCGCGTCCGGACAGTCCGGTGATGTAGGACAGGTAGCCCGGGACCAGCGGCAGCACGCAGGGTGAGGCGAAGGAGACCAGCCCTGCCAGCATGGCGATCGCCGCAGCGACCAGCAGGTTGGCATCGAGGATCAGCTCGGTGATGGTCTCAGCCACGTGGGACCTCGTCGGCGAGCGCCGCGGCGAGTGAGGTGGTCTCACGCGTACCGATCACCCCGAAGACCCGAACCGCGACACGCCCCTCGGCGTCGATGAACAGGGTCGAGGGGATGTTGCGCGGACCCACCCCGGAGAAGCGCGACGCGTAGTCGTTGGCAGGGTCGAACAAGGACGGGTAGGGGATCTCGAACTCCGCGATGTGGGCCAGGGCGTTGGGCTCGGCATCCTCGATGTTGACCCCGAGGAAGGCGACCTCATCGGCCGGCAGGGCCTCGTAGGCCTCGTTGAGGTCGGGCTGCTCTACGCGGCACGGGCCGCACCAGGAGGCCCAGAAGTTCAGCACAACGACCTTGCCGGCGTGGTCCTCCAGCCCGATCTCACGCTCCTCGCCGACGACCGGTAGGGGCTCGGTGGGGGCAGCGACCCGTTCCTCCACGGGTATCGGGCACAGGCCGGGGCGCACGCCGGGAAGTCGTTCGCAGTCCGCGGCCTGGGCGCCACCGGTGCTGCACGCAGCCACCACGAGGCCAGCGATCGCGAGCAGCAGATGGCGCGGGCGCATGGTCACCTCCGGACGCACTCACCGGTACGTCGCCGCCTCGGCGAGCGACCCTGTAGGAGCCTGCCGTCGAGGTGGAGGACACCGTTGAGGGTGACGCCGAGGGTGCCGGGTCTGGCGGGCCCGCGCCAACCCGGCGCGGGCACCTACGCGCCTACTGCGCGATCGGCTCGGCGATGCGCTCCGGCTCCTCCACCTCGACGGTGGCGAGCCGCTTGTCCCGCATCTCCAGGCGATCGAGCCACAGCAGGCTGAGGCCGAAGAGCAGGAAGGCGATACCGGTCCACACCGCGGAGGGGATCCACTCCGCGCCAGGATCGAAGAAGGCGAACCAGGCGACCTCATCGCCCACCGGGATCGGGTCGAAGGGCACCCCGTCCGCGTCGGTGAAGGTCGCAGTCGCCTGGAAGGTCTGGGTCGCCAACAGCACACCGGTGCCGTCGTGTTCGTGGACCTCGGCATCGCCGACACGCTGGACGCCGAAGAAGGGCTGTGCACGCCCCACGGCGTCCTCGGGCCGGGCAGCCGCCGCATCCTCCTCGAAGGCTTCGCGGCGACTGACCCCGATCTGTGCGACGTTGTTGTCATCGACGGGCAGGAACTGCGACTGCATGTTGTCCACGGCCTGGCCGAGGGACCCGGCGAGCTGCCCGAAGGCCGGCTCGCCCTCGAGCTCCTCCTCGTCGAGCCCGCCGAGACCCAGGAACTCCTCCGGGGACTGGAAGCGGTCGAGGTCGGTACCACCAGCGAAGAACTCCGCCCGGGGAGAACCCTCCTCGAAGGCGAACCACTGCGGGCTGTAGTGGTCCGAGGACTGCCCGGGAAGGTGGTCGATGCCGGTGTTGGCGGGGATACCGGGTCCGCCGAACCACCAGAACACCCCCAGCAGGAAGGCGAAGCCGAAGAACGCCGTGCCGTAGATCGCGCCGGCCTTCTTCGCGCCGTAGTTGGACCACAGCAGCACGTAGACCGAACCTGAGAGGAACAGCAGGCCGATCGGGATGGCGAGGATCGCCGCCGGGTGATCGGCGGGGATCGCTTCCTCGACGGCCAGGAAGGTGATGAGCTCGAGCATCGGTCACTGCCCTCCGTCGTCGGTGGTCTCGCCACCGATCTGTGCACTGCGTGGTCCCCCGGTCTCTTGGAAGGACTCGATGTGCTCGATCACGGCCTCGATCGCGTCGTCGGTCAGCTCGAGGTCGAAGCTGGGCATCGGGGCCTGGCCGGGGACGTTGCGGCCGTTGTAGAGCACCTGACGCACCGCGGCCTGGGCCTGGAGGAAGGCGTCGCTGCCCTCCTCACCGTCCCAGCCGTAGCGCTCGTAGACGTTCCACAGCTGGGGGCCGACGCCACCCTCACCGTTCTCACCGTGGCACCGGGCACAGTTGGCGGCGAACACGTCCTCACCGCTGCGCCCCTCGAAGGACTGCGCCTCGGGGATCTCGCCCGTCTGCACCGACAGGATGTAGCTGGTGATCTGTTCGAGCTGGTTGTCGGAGTAGGTCCCGCCACTGGCGACGCCGAAGGCGTTCATGGGCGTGCCGGCGCGGCCGTGGATCAGGGTGAGCATGATGAACTCGCGGACGTCGGTGACGACCTCCGACTCCTCGTAGCGCGCGACGATGTTGTCGAGCGCCGGGGCGGGCCAGGCCGCGTCCACATCCGGGTCCGGGTGGGGGGCGGAGCCACCCTCGAGGTTCACGCCGTGGCAGGAGGCGCAGGCGTTCTGGTACTCGACGCGCCCGGACTCCACGTCGGCGGCATAGAAGTCGTCGACAGCGTTGTTGATCCGGGTGGGCTCGATGAGCCAGTAGAGCGGGATGAACAGCGAGGCGAACACCGCCAGCGCGACCCCCCACGCCATCGCCCGCTCCATCCCCGTGGTCTCCAACTCCTCATCGGAGTGGTAGGGACGCATGGCGAGCGGGATGTCGGCGTTGCGTTTCGGCCCGGTGCGCTTGCCAGGGCCGACGACGAAGTACGCCAGACCGAAGCCCACCAGAGCCACGATCAGGATCAGCAGGGGGACGGTGCCGGAACCGCCCGCCTCGACGGCGATGAAGGGGTGGATCATCGATGGGCTCCGGGGCTCAGGCGTCGACGCAGGACGGACCCTCGGGCGGCTGCTCGAGGGCGTTCGCGGTACGGGCGGGACCGGTCAGCTCCTGGCTGAGGTCCACGACGAACTGGCCGTCGTCGTCGATGAAGGACACGTACCGGTCGAGGCCCCGGGGGGCGGGCCCCCCGGTCCACTCGCCGTAACGGTTGTAGCGGGAACCGTGGCAGGGGCACTCGAACCACTGGGAAGCCTGGCACCACGGCACGCCGCAGCCGAGGTGGGGACAGGACTGGGAGTTGACCGCCATCAGCCCATGCTCGTCGTCGACGATGGCGTGATCGTCGCCGTAGGCCCGCATCGCCGAGGAGGAGGAGGGGTCCCACACCAGGATGGAGATGCCACCCTCCGGGATGCGCAGGGGGGCGCGCTCCGCGTTGATCTCGTCCACCAGTTCCCGTGCGTCGCCGAGGGCGACCTCACCGGCGAGACCGTCACCCTCGCGGGGCCAGAGCATGCCGAGGGTGCCCAGCGCGAAGCCGCCGAGCCCCACGCCCACGGAACCGAGCAGGCTGTAGCGCAGGAAGGTGCGACGCTCGACGGGCTTGAGCGTTGTCCGGCCCTTGTCGTCGTCTGCCATCGTGTCGTCCTTGGTCGGTGTCGCGCTGCCCGGATCGCGGGGGCGCAGAGGTGGTGCGCACTACAGGGTGAAGCCGAGCCCCTGCACCCACGGCCATACCCAGGCGTAGCCGGCGCCGCGGAGGAAGGAGCCGACGATGACCAGCAGGCCCCAGAAGGCCAGGAAGAAGGTGAAGGCCATGTTGGCGACCTTGCGGTTCTCCGGCTTGGCCGAGGGGTTCTTGTCCACATAGGGCGCCGCCATCAGCAGCAGCAGGAAGACGCCGGGCAGGGTGACCCCGGCCACCATCGGGTGGAAGTAGGCCAGCAGTTCCTGCAGCCCCATGAAGTACCAGGGCGCCTTGTTGATCGCCGGGACCTCGTTGGGGTTGGCCAGGGAGCCCAGGGGGGCGTCGAGGAAGAAGGCGGCGATCAGCAGCAGGGAGCCCGCCGCCAGCAGTGAGACGAACTCGACCAGCAACAGGTGCGGCCAGGTGTAGACCTTGTCCATCTGCTTGGACTGCACCTGCTGGATCCCCGCCGGGGGCACCAGGGCAAGCAGCCGGTGGGTGTGGTCCGAGGAGGTCGGCACGCCCATGGAGGCACCGCTGCCACCCTTGCCACCGTTGCCAAGCGATGCCGCGACCCGGGCGGAACGTTCTTCGGGGGTCAAGCGCCCGCCGCCGGCTTCCGCTGTTGGCGGCGCGGCGGTCGCGGTGGCGACGCCACCGCCGCCCCCCTTCTCCTTGACGGCCTCGAGGGCCTTCGCCGCCTCCTCGGGCGACTTGGGCCCGAGGGTGGCGCCGTCGGCGATCTTCGCCTTGCGTACCGCGGCCGCCTTCGCCTTGGCACGGGCGATCCGCTCGCTCTTGCCCTCGCCCAGCAGGCGGTCGTAGACCTCCTGATCGAGCTGGACCTCGTCGCTCATCGTCGTACCTCTCTGGAGCGTGGCGCCCCGGCTCCTCGGCCGCGGCAGGCGGGTGCCGGGGCCTAGAGCGGACCGGAGATGCCACCGTCCTTGCGGATCCGCCAGAAGTGGACCGCGAGGAAGATGACCGTCACGAAGGGGATGAACAGCACGTGCAGCACGTACCAGCGCAGCAGCGTGTCGGGGCCGATCTCCATGCCGCCGAGCAGCACGAACTGCACCTGGTCACCGAAGACCGGGGTGAAGCCCATCATGTTGGTGCCGACGGTGACCGCCCACAGGGCGAGCTGGTCCCAGGGCAGCAGGTACCCGGTGAAGGACAGGAGCAGGGTGAGGGTGAGCAGGATCACACCGACGACCCAGTTGAACTCGCGCGGCGGCTTGTAGGCCCCGTGGTAGAAGACCCGTGCCATGTGCAGGAACACCGTGAACACCATGGCGTGCGCACCCCATCTATGGAGGTTGCGCACCAACTGGCCGAAGGTGACCGACGCGGAGATCTCCCGCATGTTGAGGTAGGCGACCTCCGTGCCCGCACCGGCGGCCGGGGTGTAGAAGAACATCAGGAAGATCCCCGTCACCGTGAGCAGGATGAACATGAAGAAGCTCAGACCACCGAGGCAGTAGGTGTAGGTGAGCTTCAGCCCGTGCCGCTTCACCTTCACCGGGTGGAGGTGGTAGAGCACGTTGTTCATCGAGGCCAGCGCACGGTCCCGAGAGGTGTCGCGGTAGCCCTTGCGGTAGATCGATCCCGGGCGGAAGATCGACTTCCAGATGACGTTGTCCTGCACGTTGCCCTTGACGTCATCGAACGTGGGGAGCTTCGGCACGCTCGTCCCTCTCTCGGTCGGTCCTGCGGGGCGCCTCGGGCGCGTCCGTCGTCGTATCGTGCAGCGGCCGGGGCCGCCTGGGTACCACTACCCGGTCGTCAACTCTCCACCCGCCCGAGCCACAGGGCGTCGGAGGGGCAGCGTTCCACACAGATGGCACAGCGGGTGCACTCGTTGTCGTCGATGATGAACACCGCGTGGGACTGGGCGGCCAGGGTCTTCAAGGAGGAGGAGTCCGCATCCCGGATGATGTCGGGCGACATCATGTAGATGCACTCCCACGGGCACACGTCCTCGCACGCACGGCACAGGATGCACAACTCGGGGGTGAGCCCGATGTGGCGCTTGGGCTTGACCCGTTCCTGGAGCCACTGCGGGTCGACCTGCTGCACGGTGTAGTCGTCGTACATCAGGGGGTGTTCCCCCCGGTCGGTCTTTCCCACGGTGCACCTCCCCTCGTCCTGTCGCTGTTCACTCGACCGCCACCGGTGGTCCGGTGGACGGCCTGATCACTTGTAGCCGCCCGATTCGGGCTTGACCTCACCTGAGGCCAGGGTCTTGGGGTAGCTGCGCTGCATCCGCAACGCCGCCCAGATCGTGACCACGACACCGCCCACCATCAGCAGACCGATCGTCCCCTCGGTGATGACCATGTAGAGGTCCTCGGCGATGTCGATGCGGACGTCCTCTGACACGTCGATGCCGGCTGAGGCGGGGATGACCGTGCCGGAGAGCAGGTCGCGATTGGACTCTGTGAACTGGATCCAGCCGTGGGGCAGGACCCCGTGGAGCCACCACAGCAGGCTGGACGCGCCCATGATGCCCATGGTCGCCGACACCCACTCACGCTTGCCGTAGGTCAGTTTCGCGATGTAGAGGGGCAGGATCCCGAGGGGACCGAGCCACAGCACCATGATGGCCCCGCCGACCCAACCCTGGCCGCCGCCGGCTGGATCACCGAACTGGTAGAGGGCGCGGCCGGCCTCCGGAAGAGCGGCGAAGAACTCTCCGAACCACTCCATCACGCGTGCTCCTGTCGCACCAGTACGGACATCCGGCCCTACGGGGGGTCACACGACCCCTGCGGGTGGGGGCGAAGGTACCAACCGGCGCTTCGCCCGAACAAACGGACGGTGTCCCCACCGGGGCCGTGTTCGCGCCGGGCTGCAGCCCTGAAGGGCCGTCATAGCGGCAGCGCAGGGCGTGGGCTCAACCCTGCGCGACAGCGCGCGCAGCGCCGTAGGCCGCCTCGACGATGCGCTCGAGTTCCGACGCACCGAGCGCCAGCGAGGTGAACACGATCTCATAGCCCGAGGGAGCGAGGTAGACGCCCCGGTCCAGCATGCCGTGGAAGAAGCGCGCGTAGGCGGCGTGATCGGCGGCGGCCACGTCCTCGAAGCGCCGGGGCACGTGGTCGGTGAACACCACTCCCGCCAGGCTCCCGTGCTGCACCACCTGCGCTGCAACATCCGCTGCGGCGAAGGCGGCGGTGAAGCCCTCCACCAGTGCGGTGGTCGCGCCCTCGAGGCACTCGTACACCGAGTCGTCGAGCAGCGACAGTTGCGCGCGCCCTGCGGCGACCGCCACGGGGTTCCCCGACAGGGTCCCGGCCTGGTAGACGGGACCGTCGGGGGCGAGGTGATCCATCAACGCCGCGGGCCCGCCGAAGGCGGCCAGGGGGAAGCCGCCGCCCACGACCTTGCCGAGCACGGTGATGTCGGGCCGCACGCCCTCGCGCTCCTGTGCCCCACCCCGTGCCAGGCGGAACCCGGTGATGACCTCGTCGAAGACCAACACCGCACCACTGCGATCGGCCTCACCCCGCAGGAAGGCCAGGAAACCGGGCTCGGGCGGGACCAGGTTCATGTTGGCCGGCACGGGTTCGACCAGGATCGCGGCCAGGTCCTGGCCGTGGGTGTCGACCGCGGCACGGACAGCCTCGGTGTCGTTCCAGGGCACCAGGATGGTGTCAGCCGCGGCGCCGTCGGTCACACCAGGCGAGCCGGGGATCCCCAGGGTGGCGACGCCGGAGCCCGCGGCCACCAGCAGGGCGTCGGCGTGCCCGTGGTAGTGGCCGACGAACTTCAGCAGCTTGTCCCGGCCCGTCGCACCGCGGGCCAGACGCACGGCGCTCATCCCCGCCTCGGTCCCGGAGTTGACCAGCCGGACCTTCTCCACCGCGGGCACGGCCTCGACGATCGCCTCCGCCAGCGCGACCTCTCCCTCGGTGGGGGCACCGAAGGAGGAGCCGCGCGCCATGGCCGCACCCGCCGCGGCGAGCACCTCGGCACGGGCGTGGCCGAACAACAGCGGCCCCCAGGAGTTGACGAGGTCGAGGTAGTGGTTGCCGTCGGCGTCGATCAGCGTGGCACCCTCGCCCCGAGCGATGAAGCGGGGCGTGCCGCCGACGCTGGCGAAGGCCCGCACCGGCGAGCTGACCCCGCCCGGGATCACCGCCCGCGCACGGTCGAACAGGGCTGCGGAAGCGGTCGTGTCCATGGGAGCCTCGTTGCGCAGATCAGGGGGCGATGTGCTCGAAGATGACGTTGTCACTGAGCGCCCGGGCGCGCACGAGGTCGTCGGCGTCGGCGACCGTCCAGGTCACCAGCGCCCCGCCCCGCGCGCGCCACAGGTCACACACCGGGTTCGGCAGCCCGGCGAGGTCGTAGCTGACCGCGTGGGGCGCCACCCCGGACAGCTCCTTGAGTTGTGCGAGCCGCCGGCGGAGGAAGCCCGGGAGTCTGGCCTCCTCGATCAGGCCGGCGGTGAGTACCCGCACGGCCTCGGGACGGTTGCGACGGAACCAGCGCAGGCTGGCGGGGTTGAAGCTGGCCACGCACCACGGGCCGGGGTGGGCGTCGAGCAGCGGCGCCACGGCTTCCTCGAGCGCGCCGGCGCGCAGGTTCGCCTGCTTGAGTTCGACCATCACCGGCACGTCGATCAGCAGCCGCAGCGCCTGCGCGAGGGTGGGGACGTGCTCGCCGGTGTCGCCGAGCCGGACCGCGGCCAGCTCTGCGACGGTCATGTCCCCGACGCGCTCCGGCCGGTCCGCTGCCCGGCGCAACGTGGGATCGTGGGAGACGACCGGGACACGGTCGCGTGACAGGGTCACGTCCAACTCCACGCCGTAGCCGGCAGCCGCCGCGGCGGCGAAGGCGGCGAGGCTGTTCTCCGGCACCCCCTGCGCCGCATCGTGCAGCCCCCGGTGGGCCAGGGGCCGCTCGAGCAACCACGGCGGTGCGGACTGCAGGGGCAGGAGGTCGGGCCGCTCCGGGCGTTCGGCCAGATCGTCGACGGTCGGCGCGGTGCCCGGGTCGGCTGCGTCATCGGCGCCGGGATCGGGCTCTGCACTCACGATCTGCCGCTCCGAGCGAGGTCCATGGCGGCGTAGGTCAGCACCACGTCGGCACCCGCGCGCCGGATCGAGCGCACCGACTCCTCCAGCACCTCCGGCCCGTCGAGCCAGCCGCGCTCGTGGGCGGCCGCGACCATCGCGTACTCCCCGGAGACGTGGTAAGCGGCGATGGGCAGGTCGTGCGCCCGGCGGGCCGCCGCAACGATGTCGAGGTAGGCGAGGGCCGGCTTGACCATCAGCGCATCGGCGCCCTCCTCGGCGTCGAGGGCGAGCTCCACTGCCGCTGCACGCGCGTTACCGGAGGGCAACTGGTGACCCGCCCGGTCGCCGCCGACCAGCGCCGATCCCGCCGCCTCCCGGAAGGGGCCGTAGAAGCCGGAGGCGAACTTCGCCGCGTAGGCCACGATCCCGACGGTCTGCTGGCCGGCCTGGTCCAGCCCGCGCCGGAGGGCGGCGACCTGCCCGTCCATCATGCCGGAGGGCGCCACCAGGTCGGCGCCGGCCTCGGCGTAGGCGACCGCGTCACGGACGTAGCCCTCCACCGCCGCGTCGTTGTCCACCTCGCCGTCGGCGAGGACGGGGCCGCAGTGACCATGATCGGTGTACTCACACTGGCACACGTCGGCCCACAGCACGAGGCGGTCACCGACCGCGGCGCGGATCGCCCGCAGGGCGGCCGGTACGGGCCCGTCCGGGTCCCAGCCCGCACTGCCCACGGCGTCCTTCTCCGCGGGGATCCCGAACAGGATCACACCGCCGAGCCCGACCTCGACGGCCTCCTCAGCCACGGCGACGGCCGAGGCCACGCCGTGTTGCGACACCCCGGGGAGCGAGGCAACGGGCCGGGCGCCGTCCAGGCCCTCGGCAACGAACATCGGCAGCACGAGGCTGCTCGGCGGCACGCTGGTCTCGGCGAAGCTGCGGCGCAGCGACGGCGTGCGGCGCAGACGGCGGAGTCGTTGTGCGGGTACGGGGGCGGGTGCGGGCTGCAGGAGCGGTCCTCCCTCGGGGCACGTCGGCGCGAAGGTACCGAGGTCGCGGCTGCGGGCCGCCCGCGGGAGGTGGTCAGTCGTCCCTGCCGCCCAGGACACGCCATCCTGCAGCGAGGGCTCCGGCCGCCAGCGCGAAGGACAGCGCCGTCCGCAGATCGCGCCCGCGACCAGCCTCGCCGGCATGCGCTGCGCCCCCGAGGCGCTCACGTGTCGCCGGGCTGATCGTGGCCGCGGTCCCGGTCGGCCCGGGATCAGCAGGGCGCACGACGCGGGCGGCGCGCGGCACCGGCGGAGGACCGTCATCCTCGGCGGGGACCGTGGCCGCTGGTTTCCCTCTGCCCTGCGTGGTCTCCCGTCCCTGGTCCGCGGACGCCGTCGCCTGCGCTGCGGCCAGCTCCAGCATCTCCGCGTCGTGGGGGTGCACGAGGGGTCCGTGGACGCGCTCGTAGCGCACAGCGGTCAACTCGGCGCCGTAGAGGTAGAGACGCCCGGCGAGGTAGAACAGCAGCATGAGCGCGATCACGCTGCCGAGCGCCCCGTAGATGGCGTTGGCGTTGTCGATCTGGCCGCCGACCCAGGTCGCACCGGCAACCTTCAGCGCCGTCCAGCCGGCGGCTGCCAGTACGGCACCCGGCAGGCGGTCGCGCACCCCCAGATGCGCCGTCGGCGACAGCAGCGTGTAGGCCGCCAGGAACAGCCCGATGTCCACGACGAAGGAGAAGGCGAGGGACAGCAGCAGCGCAACGGTGCCGGGCAGCTGCCCGAAGCCGGTGCCGGCGGCGGAGGAGATCGCCGTTCCCAGCAGGAACAGCCCACCCAGGCCGAGCAGCGCCAGCAGCTGCCGCAGCTTGGCGCCGACCCCGGACAGCACCTCACCACGGAACACCACGCGGGTCGCGACCATCGCAGCGTTGACCACACGCAGGCCGGAGAACAGCAGGACGATCAGCCCGACCACACCGACGGTCCCGCGCTGTGCGACCACGCTGGCGAGCAACGCCTCGACCTGGCTCTCCTCCTCGCCTTCCACGGTCTGGTCGAAGCCGGGGATGGCATCGGTGATCTGCTCGGCGACCGCTAGCTGGTCGGCGGGATCATCGAGGATGAACCCGGCCGCCGACACCGCGAGGAGCAGCAGCGGGAAGAGCGAGAGGAACCCGAAGAAGGCGATGGCTGCGGCCAGCGGATCGGCGGCGTCGGCCTTGTAACGCTCCTGCACGGCCAGCGCGGTACCGATGACGGGCATGCCAGCCAGCCGCTGCTTCACCGTGAGGCGCCGATCGTCGGGGGAGAGGTCGCCGTCGAGGTCGAGAGCGGGGACGGAAACGACGACATCGAGGCTCCGGCAGGGTAGTCATGGCCGTCGCCCGGTGGCGCCGCGGGTGCCCGTCGCCGGCGCTCAGCCCGCTGCAGCGATCAGCCCCGCCACCAGACCGTCGAGGTCGTGGGGATCGGCCTCGACGGTCACCGCCAGCCCGAGGGCGGAACAGGCCGCGGAGGTGACCGGCCCGATGGAGACCACCCGGCCCCCGATGACCGGCGCCCCCAGCAAGGTGACGAGGTTGCGCGCCATCGACGGGGAGGTCAGGGGCACGAGATCGATCGCGCCGGAGCGCACCTCCTCGGCCACACCCTCCGGCAGCGCCGGGGGCCGGACGATCCGGTAGGCCACCACCTCGACGACCTCGTAGCCCTTCTCCCGGAGTGCAGCGGGGAGCTCGGGGCTGGCGAGATCGGCGCGCGGCAGCAGCGCGGCGCCGCTACCCGGCGCGACCGCCGCACCCAGCGACCTCGTCGTCGCGACGGGCGGCAGGAGATCGGGCGTCCGACCGAGGCGTTCCCGTAGTCGCGCCGCGGTCCCGCTGCCGACGCAGGCGACGGTGTCGACCCCATCCAGTGCGGCCAGCGGGATCTCGGCCGCATGCAGGGCGCCGGCCAGCGCGTCCACCCCGTTGGGTGAGGTCAGGGCCAGCAGGCTGAAACGGCCGTCCCCGAGTTCGTGCGCCGCTGCCTGCAGCTGCGCCTGGTCGCCGGCAGCGAGCGCGAGCACGGGCGCTTCCACGGGCGCGCCGCCGTGCTCACGGACGCGTGCGCTCAGCTCGCCCGCCTGCTCACGCGTCCGGGCCACCAGGACGCGGTGGCCGGCCAGCGGTGGCGGGGCGGCACTCATCGGTGCTGACCGGGCGCCTGGCCGGGCTGCCCACCGGGCTGCTGTGCCGCCTGGCCGGGCTGCTGTGCCGCCTGCTGCGTGGACCGCAGGTCACCGAGCACCGCGTCGCCACCGGCCTCCAGCAGGGTGGCGGCCATGGCCCGACCCAGCGTGGTCGCGTCCTCGGCTCCCGTCTCATGGGACGCGCGGTACAGGCGGGTGCCGTTCGGGTCGGCGACCATGCCGAGCAGGA
>LKMJ01002211.1_pt1 | contig 17722 bp, 23 predicted proteins | sample 643391 | NCBI WGS metagenome assembly LKMJ01 (sample SAMN04112250, study PRJNA286221) | soda lake metagenome | biome: soda lake; feature: Kulunda Steppe; material: water; isolation source: sample PL-Br10 brine of Picturesque Lake | place: Russia: Kulunda steppe | collected 2010-07
CTCTCCCTCTTTTTCCCTCCCTCATGGCCCGCCTAAAGAACCATCCTACACAGCAACAGGGTGGAGCAATGAATTTGCAATCGCATAGGCAGAGCATCTGCAGGCCTGTGCGCCTGCCCGCGTACTCCACCTACCAGCGCCCTGCACAGCCTGGGGTGGACTTCCAAGTACGTCATCAAGTTTGGAGCGGCCTCCCCGTCTAGCACAGTCCATGTCCGGTCCCCAGACAGAGGCTCCAGCATCATGGCGCGCATCTATGACCAGCGAGCAACAGAGCGTGTCTCTGTCAATCTGGAATTAGGGCCTGGACACTGGTCATGCCGCGTAGTGTTCATGTACAAGAGGCATCATGCTCATCTCCACAGAGCACACAGGCCATGCTGCCATGTCCATGAAGGCATGCCTTGCACGTGTAGCAGCTCATCTGCTTGCCTGCCGACACACATCATTACACCAACTCCCCCCCCCAATGCACACACATGCATGCACACGTATCAAAATATTATGAAGGGCATAGCAATAGAACACACATATGCGCACCTGCTGGGTTTGCACGATGTCCATGTTCACGTGGTCCCCTGTCTCGGTCTGAAGCAGCATCTGGATTCCCTTCACTGTGTCCCAAAACCCCCCTGAAGTCTGTGCCGTGATCAGCTCCCACAATCCATCTGAGAGCACGCCCTTCAAACAGACAGGCAGCAGGGCAGTCCCCTTTACGTTAGTGACAAGTCAAGCAGCGTGCAACTGAGTGCATGCCTGGCTGGCCTTAAGGCTGGTGCATGTGTGGCGTGAGGGCACATGGCATGATGCTATCAGGCTCAGAAAATGATATCATTGTTTACCCATGAGAAAGCTGCATATTTACGGAGACGCGGTGGTGCAGCAACTGGGCTCCCGTGCTCGGCAGGGTTTTGTGAGCAGGCCTGAAGCCTGCGCTTCCAGTGAGAATCAAGGTGTACGTCTGTAGCGCGCGCATGAGCCAGGGCAGCAAGCAAGATGCGCTATGATTAGGTGTGGGCTGGAGGGCGCAGCTTTCTTGAGGAGGCTGGCTTGCTGTGCAGCTTGTTGTCCTGCATCCTGCGGCTTTGCATTGAGGCGCGCACCTCAGGCCGGGTACCGCACCCCATACCTTTGGGTTGAGGCGCGCGTTCAAGGCCAGGTACTGGGTGTTGTGGGCCATGAAGTACTGCGCGCATAGGGGCAGGGACAACAAAGGCAATGGCCATCAAGCCCCTGGGCATTCATCCATAAGTGGGTCAAAGTTTGCGGGCAGCCCCTCAAAGGCCATCCAACTTCCCCTCCCTTTCGCTGACACTGCTTGGCCACAATCACGCAGCGGCTGAGCATGTGCGGCGTGCGTGACAGCACAGCGCCCTTGCTTCCCGCTCCCCTGCGAGAGGCATAGGGTGCATCACCTGGGCTTTGCAGGTCGTCTCCTCGGGCAGCAGCATCCACCCCGGAGGCAAGTCAGACTGGTGGGAGGGCACGCGGGGAGGCAGCCGGCCGCCCATGGCAGACAGAATCGGCAGGGGCGGCCCTGCGCACGCACACAGACATGCAATGCATGGCCTCCACCACCACAGCTTTCCTGCAATGCCTGTGCATGCTCTGGGGCGACGCGCCCAGCGCAGGGGCTGCGCCTGTGTGCCACCAACCGGCATGCGCCCAATGAACGCTCTGGAGGCTGGAGGGGGGTGCCAAGCCTGATCTCTCCGCCCAGAGGCAGGCACGACGACCCTTTCTGTCCTCAGCACAGTGCCTGTGTCTGACTGCTGCCCTGACTAGCAGAGCACAGGCGCCTGACCGGGACTTCGACTGGACCTCTTTGCTGGGCGCCCCACTCCCACAAGGCCCTACATCAAGCCCCCTGCCAGACCTCACAAGGGGGCCCCTCTGCTGATACCGCCCTACTCATCGAGTTACTGCAGCCTGGGCCCACAGCCGCGACCTGGTTCTGAGTGCGGCAGCCACGCCTTGACTTGGCGCGCAATGCACGCTGCCACAGCCGCACCTTGCAGCGGGCTGCTGAATGCAGATCCCGCCTCCACGTCAACGCTCACATCCCCGGGCGCTGCAGTCGCGTCGCTCTGGGGCGTTGCGCCTGCAGGCAAGCTGCTGCTGCTGCTGCTGCACGCGTGCGCGTGGCTGCGGTGGGCTCCTCTGCGCTTGGAACCGCCCCTCCTGCCATGCCCCAGCAGGCTGCTGGCCTCCCCAGGGCCGCCCTCTGTCCCACCAGTCTCCCCGCCCCTGCTTTCTGCAGGGTCGGAGGATGCATGGTGAGGGGCGTGCACGTCCAGCGGGGACGCCGTGGACGCGAGGGAGGGCTGTCCGCCGTCTTGCGCGTCCTCTGCATCCCCCTGCCCGCGTGTGCAGCAGTCAGCAGGCTGGCGTGGGCCCAAAAGCGCCGGCGTGCAGAGGCCGCGACCGAGGCCGGGCGTGCGCGCTGTGCAGTGCCTGCTGCGCGTGCAGCAATGCTGTGCAGGCCAGCTTGGTTTTGTAGGCGCAGGTTGCACGAGAGGCCAGGCCATGCTACCTGCACAGGTTTGGCGCGCTGCGGCACTGGCCTCAAGGTTCACCCGCCCAAGAAACAACTCCCAGCACGAGGCTGCCAGCAAAACTCAACTCAAAGCATGAGGTGTGGTGCAAGGCCAGACGCGGACGTGCAACCAAGGCAGCTCAATGGCAGGCCGATACACAAGAGGGACACAAAAGGGATGCTTGGCCAGCTTGGGTTGCACCGGGAGTCGGGCCTCAGCGTGGGGGCGGGAATGTATGCCGGCGCGTGTGCAAGCACGCACTGGAGCTGCGGGCCTGGATCCATGCCCGATTGTGGGACACAGGCTCCCAAGCGGACCCAGATCCAGAGGAAGGGCAATGGACAGTCACCCCAGAGCGCAGATATGCCGCTGATGCTGTCGATGCACTCGAGTAGATCAGTCCCTTTGTTTGCAAGCATTACTGCATTGATTCCTCCATGAAAGCAATGCAAAATAAGATCCTTCACGCCTGCATTGCTTTAGTCTGCTTATGAAAGCATCGCACGCCTGGTACGGGGCCCCTTCCCATCCAGCCTGTGCACTCCCTACCAAACCATGATGGCGTTGCACAGGCACAGGCATGCAGCATGCTGCTACGCCTCATGCACACATGCGCGAGGCGGTCGCGCACCTGGTGCAGTGAAGGCACCCCTCCTGGCCAAATCGCGGCCCTGAGGGCATAAGAGCGGCCACCCAACACCTCACGCAGGGCCCCATACGTGAACCGCGGCTCACCCATCCACCTGTACACATAGGAAGGGGGCACGCAAATGCATGTGTCAGGTGGGTGTGACCAGCAGGAGATGCGACAGCAGTGCCCCAGTAGCTCTCACTCAGTGGTGCATGACAGAGCATTGGTGCCTACACGCACTGCTTCCTGCACCATCAGCAGCACGTGCGCGTGCTGCCACAGACGCCTGCCTGTCCGGCACGCGCGGCAGGCACAGAGTGGGCACGGCCAGCTGTGCAACAGGAGCACGGCACCCTGCCTGGGCGTGCACCCTCTGCGCTCAGTACCTGAGGTGCTCAGTGCCGATGTCCAGGTTGCTCATGAGGCCATAAGCCAGAGACAGCAGCAGGAAGTACCTGCAGGCATGCAGCAGCCGGATGTGAGGGGGGGTGGGGGTTGAGGTAGCAAGAAGCTCAGTCCTGGGCCAGGGCCGGGTCCACCGCCCTCCCCCCACGGTGCTTGTGCTTGTGCTTGCTTTGCCCTTTACCTCAGGCCACAGCACCATGGCATTGCTGCTTCTAGGGGCCGGCCCTGGCTGGTTGCTGGGCGCAGCCTGCAAGCGCGCTAAGCGCTTAGATGTGACCACACAATGCATGCTGCCCAGGTGCTCCCAAACGACCGGCGTTGACACGGCATCCGTGCTGGCTGTGTGCAGTGTTTTGGCCGGCTTTTGGGAGCTTTGGCGGGGACTCCTCGCGGGGCCTCGCTGTTCCGCTTCAGCCTGAGCAACTTGCCACCCTCATCCTTTGTAAGAAGCCCTTGCCTGACTTGGTTCCTGGCGCAGCACCCAACCCCATGCATCCTGCACAATCTGACTGGTGGCACACACACGCATGCACACAGACTCACACGTGCATGCACAAGCACGCAAGTGCCTGGACCTGGCAAGAGAGGCCTGGGACCTTCTCACATCCCTGGCCAACCCTCCCTCTTGCCTGCCTCGTCCCCACCTGGAGCCTGATGGCTGCAGCACAGAGGCCACGTCCACAGGGTGCTGCCTGCGCGCAGCACAGCTGAGCAAAGCCGTGTCAGGGAGGGATGCGCCGCCAACCGAGGAAGGCTGCATCAGGGTAATGGCGCGTGCCAGGCTGCAGGGGTAGGCAGCAATGCAACCAGCCGGGGCTAAGGAGAGCAGGGCCGTGCAAGGCCACGGTCTACGATGGAAGGGCAGGGATGCAGGCAGCGGGGCGGGGAGGGCAAGGATGCAGGCAAAGGGGTGGGCGTCTTCCTTAGTGGAGGAGGTCCATTGACAGAGGGTTATGGAGGATGGGCACACAGGTAGAGTGGCAGGTAGGACTTGGGAGACAGGCAGGGGAAGGTTGAAAGAATTGGAAAAGATGACAAGGGGTGGGGGGCGGGACGCACCAAGTTAAAGCACTGCTTGTACGGCACCCAAAGGGACCCCACCTGCGCTTGGCCACTGTGAACGCCGCGGCCACCGGATCAAACACGCCCAGCGAGGCAGCCATGCCGTTGCCGGAGCCGGTGGGGCATGTAGCAAAGGGCACCAGGGCTGCGCGCTCCCAGTCGGGCCGGCTGAGCAGGCCCTGATTGCGGTGCAGGAAGGGCATAGCAAGCAAGGCTATCAGTGCATGGAGTGGTCCGCGGGTAAGGCCCAGCACTCACAGTGCAGCGGGTAAGTCCAGAACGCAGGAGGCAGCGGGTGAGGTTTGGCGCGCAGGGTGCCGCACAGGATTCAGGCACAAAATATGCAGCGAGCAGGCAGGGTCTGACGCACAGGCTGCCGCGCACTCCTGAGCTGTCGCCAATGGTGCAGGGGCTGGGAGGCTGCGGACAGCCAAGCAGCTGTGCGCCCTCTCAGCAGGCGGCTGCCGTCAAGCACCGTGCCTCCAGCACTCACGCAGTGCACGGGGGCCAAGGCAAGAAATGCGTTTGTTTTGCACTGGTACCATATGATGGAGGTACCTTGTCAGAGCCATTTTGGCCCTTTCCCAAAACGGCAGAATTACCCATTTGGACCAGGAGCTCCGCCGTTTCTGGGACTGCCAGAATTGATGAAAAAGCATGCCGCTGAGGAAAAGGCAACCATTGTTGATCATGCCGCTTCACGCGCGTCCGGGCCATGGTTGCGGCTTGGCTATCGGTGCACCTGAAGGTGCGGTCCGCGACCGTCAAGCACCCGGCTGACGCCCCCTCCAGCGCCCCTGACCGCGTTTTGCCTCTATATATGCCCAATATGGTGCTCTGATGACAGGTGGGCGTGGGAGGGGCCAGGCGTGCTGCTCCGACGCGTGCTTGCACGGATTACAAGTTAACCTCTGTGGCCCGTCAGCCACTGCGCGCAAGCGCCCCCCGCAGTTGCGTCGTGCATCCCGCATTGCGTGTTACAGGCACCCTAAACAGCAATGTTGTGCGGGGGAGGGGGCGGGGTAGCGGCGCTGGCTGGGGAGGGCGTGGTCAAGGCCTTCTGAGATGCGAGTATGCGGTCCAGCAGTGCGCCGTGCTTGCATCCCGGGATGGGGTGTGTGTATACGCTGCTGAGGCCAGTGAACCAGGCTGACCCAACAGCCTGGCAAGTGGCCCTGTGCTATGTGACCCGAGGAGGGGATAGGGCGCCAGAGGGGGCTTGCTCCCCTGTTTCCACCCGTTCATCCCCAGCGCCCAAAGCAGCTGCCCTGCTTGGGCATCTGACCGGGGTGAACAGCTTCAAGCGGTGCTTGCGCACCACTCAGGGCATCAGGAGCGTGGGCGTGGCAAGAGAGAGCGTGAGCATGGCAAGAGAGAGCGTGGGCATGGCAAGAAAGAGCGTGAAGGCGTGGCAAGAAAAAGCGTGGGCGTGGCAAGAGTACACAGCAGCCTCCTTGAGCCCTCAGGCACTTCCTCAGTTGTGTGTCCCTTGCCATGGCAAGAGAAAACAGCAGCCCTCTTGGGTCCACCTTACCTGCAAGCCCTCGAAGATCGTTCCATCGCCACCCACGTACAGAATCACATCAACCTGTGGTACAACACAGGCCATGGCGCACAGGCAAGGACTGAGCGTGACGATCAGGAGCCAACATGGCATGTTCAAAGGCACGCACAGGAAAGGGGGCTCTGTATGTGAGTGCCTTGGCACTCATACAACAACAGCACGGCTATGAGGGCATCCCTGCTTTGCGCTTCTTGCATCTCCAAAGCGTAACGATTCATTACCCCATCAATTGGCAAGCGTGGTATGAAAGCAAGATGAAGCCCTTTGCCATACATGAAGGCAGGTGGACCGCAGCACAAACACGCCACTGCCATCTGCTCCTGTTTCATCAGGGCCCCCATTCCCAAGAGCCCCCATCTCTCCCATAACAACACGGTACCGTGCCCGACCTCCTTCCATAAAAAATCCACCTTGTCGATGCTCTGGAGCTCCCGCACAATCGACGTGGCATGGTGCTTGCTCGCGGTGGCATGCACCTCCACAGACAGCCCCGCAACGTCTCGCAGCAGAGGCAGCACCTGCTTGCTGAAGATGGAGGAGCCCCTGCCCTGGCCACTGGTTGGGTTGACTACCGCGACCTGCCCAGAATGCAGAGACCTTGCGGCTGGTTGGCAAGAAGGGCAGAGGCCTGTTCAAGGCCCTTGGCCTTGTTTGCAAGGCATGCAATCTGGCACGAGGAAGGAGGGGGGGGGGGAAGGGAGGGTCGTTTTTTCAGGTGCTGGATGGATTTGGTCCAAGGCACATGCAGAGTGAGGCATGGGGTCTGAAGCCTGCCTTGAGCGTGCTCGTCAAGCAGATCTGATTCAGCAGGTGGAAGCTGCAAATTACGGGATAATGGACAAAGGAAGCCATGCATGGCCAACTTGTTTTGAAACAGCAGGTAGATACATCATCTGGGGCGGTCATGCTGATGCAACTGATCCGTGCCAGTACTGCAAAAGCTGACACACAACCGAATGAGTTACAGCGGACACATGCGCTCACCACTCTTGGTGGTGCTGAACGGCCACCCCAGCACACCTCACGCTGCACATGCGATACAAATTGCTCAGCAGCAATGCGGCTAGAGCACTCAAACCTGCAATTGCGGGGGCGAAGGAATTCAACAAATTTGCCATTGATGGTCAAGGCTGGGGTCACTCGAGCTTTAGGGTGAGGCAAGGCTACATTGATTGAAGGCATGTGAGAAGTTACTTGAGCTGCTGTACACATGTAAGCTGCAGGATCTTGTCGGGGAGTGATGGCAGTTGACTCAAAGCCCCACGCTTCTAGCATTGGTCAATTCGGGAGGGGGGAGATGGAAACAAGCACAGCATGCACAATGCACCGTGCAGCTTGCACACTCGCAGTTGTTTCCCACGCAGCATCAGCACTGCCCAATGAGGCCTTAATCAGTTCAGGCCTTGCAACAATGGGTTTTGACATAACAGGGGTGACATAAGAAAGTCCTTGCAGCAACAAATATTGATATCGCGTGAGAAATAGCAGCAACCATACAAGAGGTTGTTCACCTTCCTGACTTTTGTAACTTGAATTTCAGCTTGCCTCCAGGGCTAGATAGCACTGTAGGGCAGCTCCAAATGCACACACTGCTTGGTAGTTCTAGAGACGCCCCCAGCAAACTATCTGCTGGAAATGACTGCATGGTAGGCAAGAAAATAATAACAAGCATGTATGGGCGTGCGTGCGTTTGTGTGCGCATGCATGCATGTGCATGCACACGTGCATGCACACATGCGTGCGTGCATGCGTGCGTGTGCATGTGTGCGAATGTGCATTTGTGTGCGTGCATGTGCGTGTATGTGTGTGCAATTGCAAGCACGAGCGCGTCTACATGCAAGTGATGTATTTCTCATGATAGACTATTGCAAAGACAGCTTGCAACACCCATAACAGATATGTATCCCCTCCTGTACAGGCTCATGTGCATCTTCCAGCTCTCAGACCAGCAGGTGTAAGAAAACCTCACAATTTTGACCAGGTCTGGGACAGTTCTCACCTCTCCAGTTTCCTTGATGTCTCCACAGCAACTCTGGGAGATCCAACCCTCTTTCTGCTCCTGAATTTGGGCACAGAGTCTGTAGATTCTTTGCTGAACTGCCCAGGTAGGTAGTCGGAGCTGCGCGGGTAGTTGGAGCTGCATCACATGCAGGCCTCGCCACCTACCTCTGCTGCAGCCCTGAACTCCACTCCACCTTCATTGCTACAGATGAGTTCCCCACGGGCTCCCCTGGAGCTGAGCACATCCAGCTTTACAGGATCACGAGCATCAAGTTCTCTGTTCATGGTGGCGCTAGAACGAATGGATGGACGTATTAACTGTGCCCCACCCCCAGGCATCCTGGTTCAAAATAATAGTCTTTTGTTCAGGATAAGGTTATGTAGGCTTTGATTAGGGTTTGATGCAAGCACTACCTAACTGAAGCACTACTGCGATCATAAAGCTCATCAATGCAAAAAAAAGTACTCAAAAATTAAAAACTGTTATGCTATTGTATTTCGAATTGAAGATCAGACAGATTGCAGGAGATTGCAGGAGATTGGTGTTCTGATTATGTCAAAAGCGTGCGCTTAAGGAATTGGAGCACGCTGGATGTACCATGCGCCGCACGAATTCGGTGGACGATGCAGCACTCCTGGAGGCTTTAGTCAAATCCAGTGGCAGCAGGAGAGGGGTCAGCCCTGCCAGAGACTCACAAGCTGTCTCTATCATTGTGGGCAGGCAGCCGTGAGTAGCTAATTAACTAGCACCTTTGCTTGTGACATCCAAATGCCAATAACTGACAAGGCATTGCCTTTCCTGCTCCTGACACATGCCCAGGCCTGATCCCGTGTTGGTGTCCATCCCACACCCTGGGTCAACACAATCTACGCGTCCTCCCACGCCTGCTTCCCGTGACAACCAGCATGACTTGTGCCAGCCCCTCATTCAATCCAGCAGCACGAGGGAGGCTGCCTTGGACAGAAAGATCCAGGTACACTTCAAGCACACATTTGCTTGATTCTACTATTCCTGCAACAACTGGTTTCCTGAGCACATTGAACTTGCTTACCCTGCGCGCATAAAAGCTACGCTACACCTGTGCTGTGCCTATTATGCCTATGCAGTTTGCCCTCAACTTCTCGTGGCTCGTCAACGTGCTTCTATTTGTGACAAAAGCCTATGTTTGGTGGCTAAGCGCCTCCAAAGCGGTGCTCGCATCCCTAGTTGACAGTCTGGTTGACTTGGCATCTCAAGGAGTGGTTGCAATGACTGAGAATCAATCCAAGGTAGGTTGGCAGAGGGGATGTGCAGGAGCAAGGACATGGCAAGGGTTTGCAACCTAGATGGTGGTACCTCCGAAGGTTTCTGTGGTATGCATACAACGATTGGCACATGGGCGGAGCATGCTCATGGAACATCTGACACGCATTTCCAGCAAGCAATTAGTGACAGACTGGTAAGAAAGCACTGTAAATGTCCACGCACTCACACGTATTCCCATACACAGAGGGCGGATGCTCGCTTCCCTGTGGGCAAAGCAAGATTAGAGACCATCGGGGTGCTTGGCTGCGCGTGCTTGATGAGCGTTGCAGCGTACGCTGTCGTGCAAGACAGCTTGATCTCCTTGTATGAGGGCCTGGCCAAAGGTGAGGCACTTGCGTGCTGATACTTCTGAATCCTATTGGCAGCATGTAGCCCATGGTACGCAGCTTTTTGTGAAGTGCTGGGTTGAGACGTGAACCTCAACATGCTGGATGCGTACCTGCCCAGGCAAGAAGGTTGTCCATCTAACCCCCAAACAGCCAATCATTTGGCCTTACGATTTACGATACAGATGCAACTTGCAAAAGAATGAGCGCAGCCGGATTTTGCATTGTTGCCACCCTCTGGTCCATTAAAAGAGGACGAGCTTCACCCTGAACATACCGCTTCGCACACTAATCTTTCCCAAGCCCAATTTTGTTTTACCTTATACAATCTATCAGGCCAGAAGCAATGTTGTGATTCTATGAAAGCATCATCCAAGGTGCTTTTGGGTTTGTGCTGGGACTGACGGTCAATCACTGACTGTACGAAGCTTGGGATTGCACGCAGGCATCCTGCCACAAATTGAGACCAGCCTCGTCACATACTGTGTGCTAGGAGGCGCCACAGCCCTTAAGCTCATTGCCTATGTTCTGTGCACAGCTCTCCAATCAAGGAGCGGTGAGTTGCCTATCGCATGCCTGCCTGCCTGCCTTTCACCTGCTACCCGCATTCGGATGCATAGAAAATGAAGAAGAAGCATTACGCTTTGTACATATTGTTCTTGTTAGTTCTTGGTGTTGCTCCTATTGCTGCTCTGTAGTAGTTGCTGGTGTATTTTAGCTTGCTTCTGTAATTTGGATGCGTTATGTATGGGCCTGAAATTCAAATAACCTGGTGTAGACGAGGCAAGGACATCCACACTCCAGGCACTGATGCTGCCCTCCATGCTCTGCATCGATGCTCGTGTGCTCATGGATCCTATCTTCATACATGCCCGCTTTTCTGTGCTGTGCCTTTGACGCTGCTATTCTGGGAGCAGACTCAATGCTAGCGCTAGCCGAGGACCATCTTAATGATGTTATAAGCAACATCTGTGCTATAGGGACGGCTGCAGTGGCATACGAGGTTGGTGCTTCGTATTTTGTACTCTCTGGGTGTCTGCCAACAATCCACCTCTGAACTCTTGGTTTTCTCCAAGGCTGCTTGCTCCTGTCTGACCCTATGGCTAGAGGGTTGCCTGCCAGTATGGTATTCAGCATCATGGATAATTTGCAAATTTTTGTAGTCGGTCAGGGACTAAGGAATAACAGAGTAATGTAGAAAGGTCTAGCCTGTATTCGCTTTATTTCCATCTCCTTTCCCTTTCCTTCAGTATTTCATGCAAATTCCGTGTGCTTCAAATTGCCTTGTTACTATTTTGTGCGTGTGCCTATGCAGATCCCGAAGGCTTGGTGGGCAGATCCTACAGGTAACTGTACATCCTTAGACTTGATTGTAGATTCTTATCCATCCTTCATATTTTCATCAACCAGGAGGTCGCGATGGTCAGCTGAGTTCCTGCAGTAATTTGTACAAGTAGAGGAAATGACGTGGAAGAAATCTTTTTTGTAATCCTTGATGTAAGCAAGTAGCATAGCTCAATGATGACCACTTCTCATCCTGACAGATCTCATTGCCCTCTCTACTTCACAGGAGGCATTCTTATTAGTATCTTCATCTTGTTTAGGTGGTTTGACATCGCCAAAAGCCAGGTGCGTCACAGGAACTTATGCACCAACCTCTGTGGCGCAGGTCAGCGTGTGGAAACTCTGTGCAAGCGTCAGTACTTCAAATTCATTTCTGCTGCTGCCTTGATTGTGCAATTTTTATGCACTGGCGAGCAATTTCCCTCGATGCAATATGTGCTTGACGAGGCGCCTTGCATCCCCAAAATGCTGCCAGTACAGGAACGTGAAAAGCCCCTGTGTAGCACAAAGCACTGCTAGTGTATCAGGCATAACGCTGCTAGTGCGGCAGCACACGCAGCTTTCATAAGGTTCAAGACTGCTAGTGCATTCAAGTACTCTCCAAGGGCCTCTTAGTTGCTGAAGGGCAGGCAGGGATAGGATCAGTGTCTGGCCGCAATCTTCCTGGCTGCATCTGCTGCAAAATGTCCGTGCCTTGTATGCCATGCAGATTGACAAGATTGTGGGACGAGGGGCTCCTCGGGAGGTATGTGCTCAGGGGAGTTGTCATACCATGTCCATGCATGCTGTGAGGTCTTGCATTGTTCATCAAATTTGATTCAGCTTCTACTTTGCAGTTCCGGCTTCTACTCTGTAGGTCCAGCTCCATCCTTGACACAAGCCTTATCATCCTTTTATGTATGCAGCTTATTGACCAGCTTATGCGGTTTGCGTCACAACACCACGAAAAGCTTGAAGTTGACTGCCTCAGGTACAGCTTTTGGAACTGGTTTGGAGACCTTTTTTGGCTGGACCTGTGGTTTGTTTTGTGAGAGGTGCTTGCATGAGTTGCACACGACAAATGACGCTTCCGCGCCTGTACAGAGCAGATCGGTAGATAAATTTCAAAAACTTGCGACATCTTTGATAAATCATGCACTTCTAAATGGGCATAGGGTTCATAGGGTTCATAGGGTTCATAGGGTGACCATATTGCTGAAAGAGCATGGACCTTAAGATGATCAGATTGCAGATCACTCAACTTGCTGAGCTTGTCGGGTAGAGGTATGCCACGTAATCAGCAAAGACCAGAGGGCATCATCAGTCCGTTAGTGATCTCTTCTTGGCTGAGTTGGAAAAACTTGCTTACATGGTCTCATCCTTTCCTTTTTCCTACCTTTTGTCAGGGCGTACCACTTTGGATCTCGTTTTATGGTGGAGGCAGAGGTGGTGATGCCCGCAGACAGCAGCTTGCAAGAAGTCCATGACATCTCCCTCCAACTACAACACAAGGTACTACAAAAAGTGCCTGCACGTGCAAGGAATTGCAGACCATTGCTTTTTGGTCGTTCTAAGCAACCGCAGGTACTGCTTAAACAAGCCAGCACGGTACACAAGTTTCTTTGGTGCATCCAAGTAGTGGTGGAGGGGGAAGATTTTTTAGTGATTGAATAGGCCCATGCATGCGTCAACGAAGCAAAAGCAAAATATTTGAAAGCAGCTCAGCATATGAGTCCAACAGGGCTCATACAGGGCTTGGTGAAGCTGCGCCTGCTGGGCCAGAAGTGGTCTCCAAAAATAGTCCAGGCTGTCATGCAGGCAGTGGCCACTCTGTGCACACCTGCAGCACCCGCACATAAACTCTGCAGAGGCATACAGACATGTGGTCCTTTTTTAAGACAGCCTCTGCTTCCGGCTGGACATCATACGTGTGCATATCCGGCGAACGGGGCAGGCCTTAGACGGGTTGCCATGCCAGTCAGCTCTAAAGCACACGTTATTGAGGTCTCTTGTGCCCACAACCGTCCCACGGACCTGGATCCAAAGCGCCCTCAATGGATTTGTCAGTACATACGGCGCACAGGGCGCTGCAGTGCACTGCAAGGTTTGAAGACAAGGCATGTCAAGTGACACCCACGCCGCCATGCACACTTCCATGCATACATGCACGCCATGCACCGCAGTTGGAGGCCCTCGACCTGGTAGAGCGCGCGTTTGTGCATGTGGACTACGCACGGCGTGATCAGCCAGAGCACCGCACAGAGCGCCTGCTGGCAGGGCTGCCTGTGGTGGCGGAGGAGCCGCTCCTGCCGTCACCGCACCCTCCTAGATCAGGGTCCGGGAGGCGCATGTCATCGGAGTCCAGCGCAGAGGCGAGTGCTGCCTTGTCCAGCCATGCTGCTACCGCTCTGTGAGTTCTTGACAAAACGGGGTCAAGGGCCGCCCTGAAGCGATAAATACTTGGACTTGGGTCGTTCTCTGTAGGTATCATGGGGTGTGTGTGTGTGTGTGTGTGTGTGCAATCATCGATGGTGGCAATGCTGCTCTTTCGTAGCCAGGCGGCTTTGTGCTCGTCTGCAAGCAGTCGTAGCATTAAGCATCCAATTTCACAGGTGCACAAAAACAGAGGCAGCCCATATCTTCTGGTACAGAGACGCTTTGTGCCTCCCCATATTTCATTAAAGGAATCTTTTCTTTCATCGTTCCGCCGTACTCTGAATGGACATGGTGTGGAGTCAACACATGTCCTACACATACTTGCACAGGATCTGTATAAAAGTCGTACTCCTTGTCTGATTTCTCTAAATCTGACAACGCATGTTCACCTTGCGCAAAATGGCTGAAGGTGCATGGCTGACCAGCAGCACATTGCGCAGCTGTTTCACTAATTTTAATTGATAAGCAAATCTGACTTGCTTGATGTGCTGGTCTTTTGTGTTCTGAAACAGTGCACTTGTATGCTCAAGCCGCAGCGAGCATGCCTGCAGTCAAACCCACACACTTGCCTTGAATTAAACAGGCCATACGGAGCAACACGCAATTATGCCAGAACTACAGCTAATGTTTTTGTTGGACCTGAAGTGCTGTTCCGTTTTTAGCTATCTGATCTCTGTTCGAACTGGCTTGCACGATTGCAGGTTGCAGTCTCCCCTCGGGTGGCACCGCCTAGATCTCCAGTTCACCCAGTTGCCTAGAAGGTGTCAGGGTTGTCAACATCAAGCTTGCCAGCTGCCATCCAAGTGCCGCAAGTCCCATTCACCAGGACATGTTGTTTTACCTGCTGCGCTGAGGGCCTTTTATGATGTATGGTTTTGCTTGCTCATGAGTTTATTGCCATAGACTGGGAAGATCCCCAGCGTGTTTGTTGTTCATGTTTGTTGTCCTGGCTTACAAGCATAGTCTACGTGGCTGTTTGGATTATTCTGTTCTTGTCAGTCTTCAACCATTTTTCACCTGTTTTATGCATGTTTACACAAGAGTGGATCGTGCGGCAGAGGGCTCTGCACATTTACTGATTCTTCAATACCTATTCTCGGACTGATTGGGTATCAGAGGGAGATAGATGACCGCAGGAGGCATGGCAGCCAGCACATGTGAGCAACTTGAAAGTGGGTATGCCCTGCCTGTAGAGGTGACGCACCAGGACCTGAACTTCATTGATCCTCACCAGGGGGACAGGCTCTCCTCTCTTTCACACTTCCTGTGAGGCTCTGAATTGTACAGCCTCAACTGATATTGTGGAGGAGCCCTGAGCATCTTGCAAGCTGTGTGCCAAAGTTTACAAGTTAGGATAACCACCAGCCTGGTCGTTAAGGGTAAAAGGTTAAGGTTTCAAGGCTGTATCCGCCGAGCGAGGGCAGCTTAGCCGGTTGTGAGCCTCCAGTGAGGTTCGAACCCCGAATCCACAGGTTGCGAGGTGGGCAGCCGACTGTCCAGCGCAGGTGCCCCGCCGCCTGCTCGAGTGTCCGGAGCATTAGCAGCGAGTGTCCGGAGCATTAGAAGCAAGCACCCGGAGCATTAGCAGCGAGTATTAGCAGCCTGGTCGTTAGGCTGAATGGTTTGTGGCTGGTTGTCGCTGAGGCTAAGAGTCTCAGAGTGTTACTAACTATAGTAACTATATGTAAATCCGCAAAGCAGATATCTAGCAGCACGCATGAATTTTGAAACTTTTCCTGAATCCACCCATACTCTCTGGTAACTGTAGCTCAAATAGGAAGAGCACACGCCGGTGGCTGATAAGCTAAACAAAGAACCAAGGTCAGTGCTGCAAGATGGCTTCGTAAGCTCGGAGGCTCAAAGGGGGGGGAACGGCGCGGCAGCCGAACCGGGTGTGTACTACACATCATGTAGTACGTGATGGGGAGCAAAAGGGTTAAGAATTGAACTTCCACAAGTCTCAGATGCTACAAGGGCTTGTATGTACACCCCTGATGGAAATTGTGTTGGTACGCTGAGTATTAAACAATACATAAATCTAGCGAATGCCTTCCACCATGCATGGGATTCAGGCTATCACAATCAAGTCATACCTCCACCCAAAGACCTCCATCATGAATTAGTTGGTCTCCTCTCTTACAAAAGGGAATGCACCTCGAAGGTCCATCAACAAATAAGTCAGATAGTTAAAGACTCACACATGCGAGCCTTACCTGACCACATACTTCAAGCACTTCAAGCATGGTGACCAAGGACAGAACAGCATCTGGTTCAAGCTTTGGCTCTTCATTCAAAGAGGTGTGGAGCAAAAGGAAAAGAGACATGGTTTTTGAATCCAATTCCAATCCTTTAGCTGCTAAGTTCACAGGTTTCTTGGTATGCCACCCTCTCTAAGACGATAGTTTCATGCTAAACATGGTTCGTCATGCAACCTACTCATCTCTTTCCACTGAAAGTGCCACTGCAATTTTCCTGCTCCTCCCAAATTGGAAGGGCCTAGATGCAAATGCTTACATGCAGATCATCGGAATGTCGTAAAGCGTTTCCAGCTGGGTTACTACAGGTTACTGAGGCCACGGTTTCTAGAATAGCGAGTGGGAAACCCGCTGGTAACCGTGGTTACCGAGAAAGCCGCAGTAATCCACCTCAGTAACCCGTGCTTTCCAAACGGGTTTCCGCCGGGTTTCTGAAAAGCCGGATTTCTGGAAACCCATCTGGTCACCGTGGTTTCTGAGAAAGCCTCAGTAACCCACTGCAGTAATGTCGGTTTTCTGGATGGATTACTGCCCTGGTTTCTGGATAGCCGGGTTTCTGGAAACCCATCTGGTCACCGTGGTTTCTGAGAAAGCCTCAGTAACCCACTGCAGTAATGCCGGGTTTCTGGCTGGGTTACTGCCCTGGTTTCTGAAAATCCACCTGGTTACCACGGTTCAACCAAGTTTCTGAGGAAAAGCCCATTTTACCAACAGGAAGCCTTTTCAGCCTATACTGAGTTCCTTCTTAGTACCTGGAAAGCCTGCCAGAGATGACGCTTGACCTTTATTGGACATCCTTCCAGGCGACAAATACATACATACTACTACATACTAGTACAGTGCGCTGCAGAGCTGCTGATGGCGGCCATGATGGCAAGGCATGCTATTGATTCCTTACATGTCAATCACTTGTTAGCCATTAACAATTAACAGAGCATAGGCAAAAACAATAAGTGTCACAGGTCCTTACAGGTGCTACATCATGACTTCCTAGCCATCAAATTCATTTGTCAATGTTTTCAAGTGCAATGACGGTTGTCTGATGCAAAGAAGACGCATTATTGCATGGCATTCTTGGACAATTGAAAAAATAACATCTCACCCTAACCTGCTAAACAAATCAAGTACATCCCTTGCGTAATGAAACAAGGATTGGTGCAAAAATCACCTTCTACCCTTATCTGTTAATCAAATCAAATTCATCACTGATAGGATGAATCTGCAGCAGGCGTGCGAGCCACCCCAGAATCTCTGGAACACTTGCAATCATGCATGATGCTTAGAAAATGTCTAGAGCATTGTACTATCTTGGGCACTAACTATTCCCCAGGCATCAGTGACCTATCGCAGACAAGATTTCTGGATTGGAAACAATATAAGCTCTCCAGCTCCTGAATGGGATCTTGAAATTATTGTTATATGGAATAAAGAAGCACAATACATGCTATTTGATCAGAACCCAAGGTGGTGTGCAGCCTTGTCAAATGCCATACCCGGGGCGATTTTCCAGCCCTGCGCACATCCACCCACTCAGAATGTGGCAAAAGTAATCAAAATACCAAGATCATTTCGGAAGAAATTGAATGACTCAGCTTTCACAAAGGATACTAGATCTATCACTACGGCCCCTGACCTCACAGCGCTTACAAATAATAATCTTAGACTGAAGGTTCCAGACTGGCGTCTGTGGGCCTACACTGATGGTAGTTGCCTGACATATAAAAGTCAACGTGTTGGAGCAGGAGTCTTGTTAGTTAGTTAGTTACAAGACGCGAGCGGACACAGCAATGTCCTTAAGGCAGGCAAGGCAGAAGAACTGAAAAACGCTAGGAAAAGGAGAACTGCCAGAAAAACCAACTAGCTAAGATGACGCCCC
>LKMJ01002212.1_pt1 | contig 17718 bp, 19 predicted proteins | sample 643391 | NCBI WGS metagenome assembly LKMJ01 (sample SAMN04112250, study PRJNA286221) | soda lake metagenome | biome: soda lake; feature: Kulunda Steppe; material: water; isolation source: sample PL-Br10 brine of Picturesque Lake | place: Russia: Kulunda steppe | collected 2010-07
TCACTCCAATTCTTTTGCAATGATGTTTGTTTATTACAAGAGCACCAAAACACCAAAAATCATGTAATTTGGTGCAGTGGCTGATCTGGTGTGGACATCTGGCTGTGAAAAGTAGGGTTCACGCCGCAGCCCATTGCGCATGGGCCCCGTGACGGGTACCTTTCAAGCTCAAGTGCTGTGAAAAGCTGTCAAGTAGGGCTACCATCTAACGCTAAGCTGGTAAGGTACCCGTCACGGGGCCCATGCCCTGGGAGCATGCCAAAACCATACCCATTTGGGGCCTCAGATAGCCCCCTCTGTAAGGTTACGGTAACCTTAGGAATCAGCTCGAAGCCCTTGGTGCCTTTTATGCCTCCGAGGCAGGAGTCCCCATGCTAAACACTGAGCTAAACACCATTGGCACTGCCATCATTCCCAGCCTTGCCTAGCCTTGTTTTTGATGCCCCCCCTGCACCCCAGCAGACTTATAACCTGGGACAACAATGTAGATAGGACAGTTGAGCACAAAATCAAACTTTAAACTTTGGAAAAGCACTGTGACAGCCATGATAAGTGAAGATACTTTTGACTTGGCCTTGGAGCACTTTCTACCTGTGTTGAATACCACAGACGCTTAGACGTAGCCCTCACATCCAGCCTTGAGGATCCATCAACTAGACGCAGCAAGGTTGCCCTCAATCTTCTCACCAAGCAAATTGCCCATCTGACTGAGCCCTCTAATACATTTCTCACCATTAGAGAAGGCACCAACCTTCAAATTAGACGTCAGCTCAACTACTTCATGCGAGCCTGCCAACTGCTGACCATTCACTCCAGCAAGCTAAACCTTATGTAGCATGGAGAAAAAAGGATCCACAACAGTCTCATGAGAATAAGTGAAACTCTCTCCCTCCTTATACAACCTCGTGCACACCCTCTCTGCTCTCATCACCTGTATCACCCAACCTCTCATGAGCCTTGGATTAAATGGGCTGTATGATCTTACTTCTCCCAACAGAACCCATATTATCACAGTGGCCCAACTAAAGCAGAAATTCTCTGAAGTCACAGCAAAAAGCAAAATAGCACTCAATAGACTGGCAGCCCTTATTGACTCACTCCAAGCAGAAGATCACACATCCAGTGAAATTTATGAGCTTCTGGCATGTATAAACACTGATGTCAGCACCCCTGCCGCCTACCGCAAAATCAATGACACAAATCAGCAGACTGGTTGACACCCATTTCAACACTACCTTCCCATCCACAATCACTGATATAAACCTTCAGAGCAAAAGCATACCACCTACACAAGTACTGCACTCACCTCAGCCTTGCAAAGCAACCCTTCACAGGCATGAAGTTACCAGATGCCGTTTCCCTCATACACCCAACGGTATCCCTTCATTCACTTGTGGTACTGCCCATGAAAACACAGAATTTGTGCAGACAGCAACAACAACAACAACAACAACAACAACAACAACAACAACAACAACAACAACAACAACAACAACAACAAACAAGCCGATCGGAAACTCTCCACCCAGAACCCACAGTAGATATTAAAAAAACAAAAGATGGACCCCCCAGTCCATGGACTCGCTCAAAATGTTCCTTTAAATTCTGTGCCCAAAGCCAACCATCTTGACACACCTTTTACTCTGGGGCACACCTGACGCAGCAGCTCCTCCATACTACCCCTTCCACAACCCAACCAACCCATACCGATAAGCATGCATGAATAGGCACAACAGTATGACGGACCCCCCAGCAAGAGGACGCGTTCTCAATATGATTCCAATTGCAACACCTGTCCAGACCATATGACCCCCCCCCCAACTCCTGACACACCCTCTACGCAACAATTACCTCTCTGTGCTCCTGTTAACCACCCAACTCTGAGCCGGAGCTCGCAATCAAGTACCCCTAAGCTAAAGAGGAGAATACTCCTCTAGCTCAACATTAATCTGGAGTGCCCAGGCCCTTGCACTCAACCGTTAGACCCAGTATCCATGGCCCATGCACTTTGTGATTGCAAGAGAAACAAAGCTCTCTCTCCTAGTGCCTCAGATCCTGTTAAGACCATCTACTTCTATGACATGGAAGTTATTTCCATAGAAACTGGAGGGTTGTCACAACCAAACCCAACGACTATTTTGATAAGGAATCCCACCAACAGAAACAATACCACGTCTATCTTGCGCCGATGATAATAGAAAATTGGGCACGCCCTATCTTCAAAAAGGCTGGCTTCACACCTAAGAAAAGTCACCCTATAGCCCGCTCTGCCGTTGAGTGTATCCAGGAATTAAGGCACGGAAGGATGAGCCTGAACTCTTTCTGCCCACAGCAGACCAAACCTTTGACAGTCTGGAAAGACAAGGCTTTGATGTGTCCAACAGGGCCACCCCTGCATACAAAAACTGGACACTGATTTACACAATAAAGTCACCTTAGATGTTCATGCCACAAATCCACAACTAGGCATACAACCCACCGGGAGTTGTGAGTTCTGGTTCTGTTATGTATATCTTGTTAAATACAATCCTAAGCCTACCACTGAGCAGCCTTCCCTCAACACAAATCCTCACTTCTTTTTCTCCCATAAATCTACTCATCGAGAGTGGTTTGTGGCACAGAAGGAAAATACCAGGGCATGATGGTACCAGAGCGCCTTAACATCCCTTCATACAGCTTTTTAGACAGCCAAGCTTAAAGGTCTCCATAACAACATAACACCTGCATCTGAACTACTAGGGCTGCTTAACAGGAAAATAAGCTGCAAAGAAAGTACCACAGCAAAAAGATCAAGGATTCTTACTCGCAAGCTCTGCCAAATCATGTCATGGTCACTCAGGAAAAAATGGCCTCCCCGCCAGACTTCAACCCTTAGCTACCCCCATTATTGGAGTGCAGACTCACGAGATACACTCTTTGGTGCCCATTTCCACTCCCTCTCCTCCCAATTTATTAGCATCTTAGTGTGCCATGATGGCACTGCCATCACATCTATAACAACCATATCATGAATCTTAGCCTAAGGCATGCTATCTACTAGTAGTACTCAGAAATCCTCAGCAATGAGGCACTTGCCGCTTTCAAGTTCCTACCAACTTGGAATGGATCCATGATCACCAATTCTTACTCAAGTCTCCTGAAAGCCTGTATCCACTTGTGTTATAAACTTGGAGCAATCCCAGCTAATGAGATTGCTTATGCATCCCCTCAATCCTGGACTGTTCTTGGAGTCTTGATATCATAGTAGCCTGGAACACAGCTGCGCGGCTTCACCTGAATAGCAACAATCTTAGATGGCTGCGAAGTCTTGCTTATGACATTTATGAAGCAAATTGGCACCTCAACAACATTGCTAACATTCCCATTTGTAATGCTAGGCACGCTGAGACAGCGCCTGGTCTCCAAAAATTTGAGAGACTTTTCTCAGACAAGTTGCAAACTACCACGTGCTCCCAGAGGCCTGCTTTGGGTGAAGTGGCCCCCTTTTCCCACCATTCCTAACCGGGACTCACACTTTGAATTACTGACTGGAAATACTATACCTGCAGGGATGGTAGTTGCCATATCCAAGAATGCACAACAGTTATTGGGGCAGGTGTCTACCACCCCAGCTCGGGCAACTTTGGGTTGGTTTAACCAAATGGTGATGGTATAACTAACACTATAAGAAGAGCAGAACTGGCAGCTTTGGCTGCTGCAATTACACACAATCATATTCATATTGCCATAGGCAGCCTTACTTCACTCTATCAAATAAGGAAATAATTGTTGCACCCAGAGAAGCACCGCACCATGTCCAAGAAAACATCCTCCAAATTCTTTAATCTGTAATTTTTTTACCCAGAAATCTCATGCTGGGGAAATGAATGTGCAGACGCCCTTGCAAAGTACAAAGCCTGCCATGGCAATAGCCTCCAAGCTAAAATAACAATCTGCACTGGAGGCCCTGGTGTCAATCCCTTCTTTTATGTTGGCTGGCTAGCTGTTGAAGAAATTTATCAGCAAGGATCTTGAACTGATGCTCCCAGACATAGTGACACACCACCGTGGTGACCAAATTGATTTTCCAAATCTCCAAGCCACACTAAAACCCCACATCCACTCAAACCAATGCTATGCCAACTAAAAAAACATGATACCATTCTTATTACCAGAGTCTGCCTCCACCCGTCCACAATGGCATTAGCAACGCTTTTTGGAGCATATCCAAACTGCCTATCCAAATGAAGTGCAATATCTTCCACTACCGCACAGGCACCCTTTTTAATTGGAAACGTGATGTTTGCTCAAAAAAGAACACTAGCCTTCAGGGACACTCTGTCAGCAAGCAGATAGTGCTCTATATAATCTCTCAGGGTGTGAACACGCAATCATCTAACTGAGACCTTGAAGGTATGATCACTGAATGCCATATTGTTGCCTGCAGGCTCATTATGAAATCCATCAGCAAAAGCTCCCTGGCAGTATGTTCGATCCATTTGGATGCCGGCAGCACTCACTGTTTGGTCCAACAAATTCTTCGAATTCCTGGGCATGCGAATGGAAGGACACTACCCAGCTTGCTTTTTAATGCTCTTAATTTGCCAGAGACAGATTCACCTCAAGTCTCCCTGTTGTCATTTTGGTCACTCCCTCACCTACTGAATGATTAAATCGTCTACCACTCCTCATTTGCACCTGGTGTCACGCCCAAGACATCCTAGTGGAGATGTATGCAGAGCTCACAAGCTCACCGTCAGTAAGAGGGAAATACACCAAGTAGAGGTCAAGTACTGTGAAGATACACGGCCTGGACACCAATTGAAGGCCTCTATAAAACAAGATGAGATTCTTTGCAAGTGCTTGAAGGCTAAAAAATGTCATATTTCACACCATCCTTCTTGGTATGGGAGGCTCTATTTGTACCTCAAACACTTTGCATCATCTTGTAGAGTTCGGCCTTGATTCACAGAAAGTCCACAAGACTGCCATAGAATTACATGGTCACTGTGTGCGAGATGCGCTCTTGAAAAAAACAGTTGCTCTCAAGGTCTTGATCTGATGCAGGCCTGCACCCTAGGGTGCCGCTCGTCACTCTGCAGACTCCCCTGGTGGAAAATACTGCTCTTCTGGCCAAAGTGTCTCCCTTCCCTTTAATGTATGTAGGGAGTGCTTTCACTGCCTATGTAGTATTTTTCCTTTTGCATACAGTGCCTGCTGCCTTTACAAGGATTATAATCCTTTGTAATTTAAAAGATAACGCCATCAGTCAAGACTGCTAGCCCAACTGCATTTAGTGCAAATTCTCAGCTTGTAAGGGAGCTGGCTTGCCTTTAAAACTCCATCAGACCTGCATCCGGTACCTTAAACTAGGAAGGCAACACATGTGCAGAAAGGCAGTCACATTTTTGTTTCTCAGGCATGTTCAAATGATGGGCCATGCATTAAAAAGCATGAGGGGTTTGAGTGGAAGACTCATTAGTTGAGTAGCAGCTGATCGATATCATCAATTGTTGATGACGAGTTGGGCAAGCTCAAGCTTGATCCACAATGCACACAATTTGCGCAAATTGTTGCATGCAACACTGAAAGCATGCTCGTGCGCACAAGCTCCAGGTTGGTCGCCCACAACACTAGAGGTAGCAAACAATAATAAGCAGTTTGAAGAAGCTGTGCAACAAGATTGCGAGTATGTCCTTGGGCACAGACAAAAGCACACACGAGAGCGGGCCCCCTTCATAGGCGTGAGAAGGGTCGAATTCAGAAGATTTGACAAAATTAATATGAGACCATATTTTCATTATATATTTTAAAGGTGAGGGCATGGTCGCTGCCGTAAGAGGCGCACCCAGCGTTCCGTCATAGCGTCGCACCCATCTCCCACCACCAGGCCCACGCGCCTCCTCGACCGAACCATTTCATGTGTTTATGTGTGATTCGTTGCTTTTAAACGAATATATACCGGTGTGTGTGCGTGCAGAGGGCGAGGAGGCGAGAGTGCGCTGATCTCCAAAATGGACAAACGTGAGCAACTTGAGGAGGCCAGGGGACGGATTGAGGGCCTGGCCGTGGTGAGGAAGCACATCTTTATGCGTGCTGAAATTAAAAGTGTGTGTCCTCCCACTCAAAGGCACCAGGAGGCACATGCGTGCGATGCATCATCGCATGGCGCGCACGCACGTGACCTATGATGCCTCCTCCTTGACCTCATACACTTTCCCATCATGCAAATAAATTATACAAAAAATTGTTTTGCAGGAGGAAGCCTCAAGGCTGGCATCGTATGGCTTGCAAGCTAGCCAGCTGGCCCTCATTGCTCAAGCGACTGCCGACGCTTTCTGCGAGTCCACACTTGCCGCCCTTGCTTGCGGGCACCCTGAGACACTACCTAATCTAAAAAGATCCCCTCGACCCCAGGATTCAGGTGCGCTGTGCTGCGCATGCATAAGGCGTCCGGAGATCTGCATGGTGTGCCAGCACGTGAGATCACCTACCCCACAATCCCTGAGTGCTGACCTCCCTGAGTGCTGCTAGTGTTCCATACCACCTTGTACAAAACCTTTTAATCTCATTTTTGCAATGACTGTTTTTGTCAGCGCACAGTGCAGACACACACACGCGCGCACACACACACACGCGCGCACACACATGCACGCACGCACGCGCACACATACACACACACGCACACGCACACACACAAACACAAACACATACACACTTGCATGCACACACATACACACACAAGCACACTCGCACACACGCACGCACATGAGCAACCCTGAAGTGGTCCTAGCGCAAGCGTCCCCTCTTCCGCGTCTCCCAGGCATGCAGCATGGCCGAGCAGACTCCCTTGTCTCCCTTGCAAGCGGCAGCAGCATGCTAGGCCTGCTGGTACCCCAGACCCTCCTTAGCGACATCAACGCCATGCCGCCTTCCGGCCCAACACCGCACGCAGCAGCAGCTGCTAGCTGTGCTGCAAGCCCCACAGCCAATGGCGCAAGGGAGGGGAAGGGCTCCCCCTCAGCCAGCGCCACGCCTCCCCTGTCTTTGAGCCGCAGCAGCTGTAGCAGCAGCAGCATGCCTGGTGTGGATGCTGCGCAGCTAAGCGACAGCAGCACTGAGGTAAACGCAAGCCAGGGCAAAGCAGGGGAGCAGCAGCAGCAGCAGCAGCAGCAGCAGCAGTTGGCGGTTGCAGGCACGTGGGGTTGCAAGGACACTTCACATGGGGCCTCTGTGTGGGGACCTCCTAGCAGCCCGGCCCCTCGCAGCCCCTGGTCCGCTCAATATCGCAGCCTGCCCACCAGCCCCCTGCCTTCCCTACAGCCACTGCGCGGGGGCGCAGACCCACAGGCAGCGGTCACCACTGCCGCCACCGCTGATGCGCAGCCGCTGCCCGCCACAGCAGGCCTGAGCCACAGCTTTGACGGCCACCCCAGCCCCTTGCTGCAGCAGCTGAGCAGGCTGCACGAGAAGCAGCAGCGTGAGCAGTGTGAGCAGCAGCAGCAGCAGCAGCAGCAGCAGCAGGTTGAGGCGCATCCCGGCTTCGCTGCCAGCCGTGCAGCGGCGCCAGAGCCCAGCGCCCCTGCCCCTAAGCCCTTGTCTCCCGAAACCTCAGAGGAGCTGCGCTTCCCAGCCATGTCTGTGTCTAGGCCCCTCTCACTGGGACAGCACAGCACGGGCAGTAGCAACCCCTCCACACCCGCCTCCTGGCCCTCCACCTCCTCCGCCTGGCCATCTCTGCCCGCCTTCAGCGCTAGCGTTGGCGCTGCCCTGAGCAGCTGCCTTGACAGCAGGGCCTCGTTTGGGCTGCAGCAGCAGCAGGAGCAGCATCAAACTGTGCCATCAACTTGTCAGGCTGAGCGCGTGCTGCACATGGGCCAGCACAGTGGGGTGAGCCTGGAGCAGCTGGCTGCGCAGGAGCAGCAGCAGCAGCAGGAGGGCCAGATGATGCAGACACTGCAGCAGCAGCTTGCGGCCCTGCAGCAGCAGCAAGAGCAGCAGCAGCAGCAGCAGCAGCAAGAGCAGCAGCAGCAGCAGCAGCAGCACTTGCCCCGTTCCAGCATGCCAGACGCAGGGAACGACCTGCAGAGCGAGCAGCTGCTGCAGGTGCTGCGTGCTGTTGCAGCAGGCACCCCTGACCAGATGCACTCCTTCTCGCAGCCATTCCCTGCTCCAGGGCCCTATCTGGACGCCGCCCTTGCTGCCCTGCGCAGCCCCCAGGCAGCAGCAGCAGCGGCAACGACTGCTGCTTATCCAGAGACATTGGCTGCGGGGCCAGATCACCACTTCCATCAGGGGGGCAGGCAGCCCAGCAGCCCATTCAGTCCCTACTTTAAGGCCCCCAGCCCTGCGCAGCTAAGCCTCTCCCAGCAGCAGCAGCTTCAACAGCAGGACCTCCTGCTGCTGCAGTCCCCACTGCGGGCCTCGGCACGCGCGTCATTTGATGGCGCCAGCTTTGGTGTGCCCTGCAACCCTCACAGCTTCCAGGTGAGGCAGGGCGACGCTGGGCTGGTTTTGAGAGTGTGAATTTTTGTGCGCGCGCACACGCGCACTGACATGTGGCAGGATTGCAGAGCATGAGGAGATGTGCAGCCAGCAGTCCCACCACTTTGCTACCGCTGGGAGTCGGGAACAGCTGCTCACGAAAAGTAAATGTGGTCCATGGAGCTGGCAGTTTGCAGCTTGGCAAAACAAGGCCTGCCTACCAGCTTGCTGCTTTGATTGCTGGCTCCCTGTGTGCCATACTGCCCACACTGCCAACGATGTAGCGCCCACCGCAAACTCCCTTAACGTAATGCCCAGCACACACTTCCGTGAAGCTATGCCCACTGCCCACTGCCATGATGCCATATAATGCTGGTGCGTGTCCTCCCATACAATCCTTTTGGTAGTGCAGTTTCCTGAAATGATGGTAGCTGGCCCAGGATGTGGCTGCTTGCTTGACACAACAAATTGTCCTTCTTCTCCGCGTCTTAGACTTATGGCGTTTAAGGAATGAGCATCAAATGGGTGCTTATCCATAACTAAGCCATTCCAATTGCAGACCAGCAGAAGCATGTATGCGGCTTGCAGAGGAGAAAGTCCCAAGCAGGCAGCTTCACAAAAGGCTGTTTTCCTGCGCAGCCAACACGAGCTCATCACTGCTCTGGTGACTTGCCTAGTGTGTGCCAAATCTAGACCGCCACCTCCCTATACTGTGCATGGTCTGCTTTGCCTGTGTCATGCAGTGCATGGCCTGCTTTGCCTGCATAAGGTAGGGTATGAAGTGCTTTGCTTGCACAATACTGTGCATGACCTACTTTGCCTGTGATATGCAGGGCACAGTCTGCTTTGCCTGTGATACGCAGGGCACAGCTTGCTCTGCCTGTGTTATGCAGGGCATAGTCTGCTTTGCCTGTATCAGGCAGGACATTGCCTGTATTGCCTGTGTTATGCAGGGCATAGCTTGCTTTACCTGTGTTATCCAAGGCATGACCTGTTTTGCCTGTGTTATGCAGGGTACGGCCTGCTTTGCTCCTGGGGCCCTTTTTGAGCAGCATCCCCAGATCGGGGCGCAAACTCCGCCTACAGCACGAGGCAGCCCCCTTGGCAGCCCAGGTATGCGTGCGTGTGTGCGTGTATGTATGCATGTAAGAGTATGCATGAGTGCGCGTGTATGTGCATGCAGAATACGTAAAACAAAATGGCTGCATTAGTACCAGTACCCTCCATACAGTGAGATAACTAAAGAAATGAAAAGAAAACTATGTAGGCAGTGAAAGCACTCCCTACATCAATAAAGGAAAAAGAGACACATTGGCCCAAAGAGCGGTAAGTCTCCTCCACCTAGGAGTAAAGAAGAACTTGAAAGGATCTAGAGGGCGACAAGCCACCCCCTGCTCCAGACCAAGACCTGCATATGGTAGGACTTCCTGTCATCAATGTCAAACAGATACAGGTGGCAATAAAACAAGTGCAGGCGCTTGCAAAGCACCCCTTAAGTTGGTTTCGCTGCAAAAATTAGCAAATGAATAAGGTGCACGCACGAACGCACACACACACACATACATTACACACACATACGCAAACAGACCTCAATTGTTTGCCTGGCCCAACGTGCTAGCCCATCTGAACTGCGACAAGGGGGATGCATCTTGTATGGCGGCAAGGTTGAACACACAAGCTGGCTTCAAAAGCGCACAGAGTGCTGTGCACATCCTTGGCCTACCATGCACAGAGTCCTGCGCACATCCTTGGCCCTGTGTGCAAACATACAGTGTGCAGACATACAGTGTGCAACGTAGCCCGGGCCCCAGCCCCTGCTTACTTCCAGGCTCAAAAGCTGCAGCTTGACCTTAACCCTGGTCCAGACTCTGTCTGGCTGCTTGCTCCTGAGGGCCGCTACAGTGTGCCTGAGCCTCTCTCGCCCTGCGTGTGCGCGTGCTGGGTTCACAAGTGCACTGCCTGCCTGCAGCACTTCGGACAGGCCCCAGGCCTGCGCACGCCCCACTCACTGTCTGTCAGTGAACAAAGTTGTGGGCGCCCATCTACCAGGCGTGAGGCTCCCTAGCATCTCTCCACACTTTCTCGGGACATTCACGCCTATGAACGCCTGCTCCCACACGCCCCCTTGCCCTGCCCCTGCCCTTGCAGTCCACTTCCAGCACACACTGGAACATTTAGCACAAGGCCCTGCAGTGGTAGGCGGTGCGCCCTTGGCCATGCCCGGTCTGCACGCTTCACACGTGCCGTTTGCGGCAGCACCTGCATCCCCTGCAATCACCCCGCCCCCCCTCTGTCATGGATTTGCCGCGACTGCCGCCACAGCGGAGCCCTCCATGCGCAGCAGCCTGGACGTGTTTGACATGCCCAGCCCCACCTCTTCGGTGACAGGCCCCACATTCTGCGCCCCCCCCACGCCCGCCTCCCCCGCGTCCCAGCTTCAGCAGCTGCGCCAGCAGCAGCAGCAGCGCAGCATGCAGCCGCCCCAGCCCCTGTCCCCACAGGCACTGGCGAGGCTGCGAGAGCTGCCCGTGCGCTTCAGGGCGCTGCCCCTGGAGGTGCAGCACCGCATCCTACAGCTGTGCCAGGCCAACCCCGTGGTCACGGTGCGTGGCTTGCGGGCTTAGCCTTGCCCACACAGTTTGCAGGCTCAGCTCTTCTCACGCCTGGAGTGTGCACAAAAGACCTTGAATCTGGACCCAAGATCAGGCAGTGACTGCACCAGACCTGCACAGGCAAAACTAACAATGCCGTTTCCTGTCTTCAGGCGGATTGGCTGGCTGCGGCTTTGTTGTGCAGGCGCTTGCTTTGTTTCTTATGCGGGGAGACGCGCAGGCTTACCGACATGTGGCATGGAAAAAAAAAGGGGCATGCCATTGCATTCCTGTGAATGCTGCAATGGGAGCCATGGCTAATTGTGCATGGGTTGAGCATGAGCATTTCCTTGTGCCGCTCCAGCGGAGCTTGGGATATGCCCTCTGCTCTTACGCATTGGCAGCATTCAAAGGTGTTCCTGCATTGACAAAATTACTCTCTGCTTTCCCATGCTGTTCGCTGCGCAGGTGCGAGACTTTGATGAGAAGGTGCGAATGTGTGGGCAAAACTGTTAGTGCAAAGGCTTGGCATTAGTCTAGTCTTTCATCAGTCCGGTCACACTTTGTGCATAGGCCAGTATTGGGTAGCTTCCAAATGATTACATGGCATCTTGTCACAATTTGGACAGCACTCTCTGCAAAGATGCATGCACCATGCTCCAGCTGTCCTCAGTCTGAGATTCCTTTTGATGGAAGCTTGTTTGAGCTAAACATAGAATTCATTTGCATGAAAGCAAGGCATCTTTGTGGTAATGCCTGGCTGGGCAACAAAATCACATGCCTGCAATTGACTTTGATGACTTTGATCACTGATGTAGTCAGGAGACAAAGACAAGCAAATGCAGCGTTTACTAGAGGCAGATTAAAAAGCAATATGACAGCATGATAGCCCATCACTATCTATGGTCTTCGAAAAGGGATGATGCACTCACAATTTATCAACTTGCATCCTATCAACAGGTGATCAGCAAGCTGTGCTTGCTTCTTGACAACTACGGCTGCAATGAGGCGCTTGTCATGCTGAGTCACCTGGAGCATCGCATGCGTACAAAGCAGGCAAGGGTGGAGGACCAAATGTCTACCAGACATGTGCATTGTTCAGCCTTAGCTGTATACATCACCTTTTGTCGCATGGCTATGGTTATACGCATTGGCTTTGACAAGTTATAATGGCATGAAGACAGCAGCATGATAATGCATGGGAACACGTTCAGAATCTGCCAAGCACCTTTTATCTCTTGCAGGGAGTGATGAAGAATGGCCCAGGCTACCTTGATGTAGCCGTATGCTCTCATATGGACATGTTGAAGGTATATTAATAAGTACCCCAGCCCATTTTCTGGTCAAGTGTCTGACTGTCAAAGCTTTGGTCAGATATTTCAAGCTTTTCATTTGTTAAATCAAATTTGCATGCTGCTTCCCTTTAAAGGGCCTCCTTGCAGAGCTTGCGCTCCTTAATAAGCCTCCAACATGCCTGAAAGCTCTCCATAACAGAGCCCCACATCAGGGATATGTACTGAAGGTCCCCTGCCTTCTGTCACTTGCTGTCGCAGGCCCAGGCAGTGTGCCCCAAGAACATCCGCTTAGAGGACTATGCAAAGCAGGTAGTTCCCATGCCCATGGGAAAAGCAGGGGTTGGCAAGGAGCCTGTGGGGGGCCTGGCTAATGTTGTGATGGAGTCCTGGATGGTTGACAGATGACAAAGGTCAACCTGCAAGCAAAATGTTGTCTGGGCTCTATTTAAAAACACATGGCTCAAGGCAAGCGCAGCTGCTCCTCCTTCACTTCCCTGAATGTGCTCCTTGCCCGCTAGGAGCTACTCCCATGAGACAATTTGCACTGCAGGATCCTAGATTGCTCAGATCACATGCTCTGCTGTTGGCCTTTAATAAAGCCCTGGTGTGCTTTTTAAGTATGTGCCCAAGGAAAGCTGGCTGCAGACCAAAGGACAACCATTGCTGAAACCCAGTGACTGCAGACTATTGGCTGCAGGCCGAAGGCAAAGCATGGCTGCCTAGCCATTGACATGGCTTATACATGGCTGCCCACTTTGTACTTGGGTCGTTACGTAAAATTCCCTGCAATTGGATGCAGGTGCTCCCTCTGCCTGTGTTCCATGAGCTGCGGGAGGCCGTCAACTCCAATCGCTGGCTGAGCTGGGACCAGGTGTGTGAGATGCAGGCAGGGGCAGCTGTGAAGCTCCCTGTGCTAAGCAGGTGCTGCAGTGGGCACTCCTTGTGCACTGTGGTCCTTGGGGTGATGACATGGGCCAGCTGCAGAGTGCACAAACGAGAGCCCCTTCCCCTGAGCACGCAAGTTAGGCCAGTCTGAACTTAACGCAATGACTTGCGCTTGAGCCAATAGACTGCTTGTGCCGATGGACTTGCGCCATGCCCCCCATGGCTCCTCCAGGAGCCTTGCCCGCACCCTTCACAAGCCCACTGATACTGTGCTGGCCCATGATTCGATCATGCTTGCTGGCTCAAGGGCTCCGCATGCTCATAATATGACCTCAAAACTATGCCTTAGACGGATGGCTTAATGATTTGGTTTGCTGGTTTGGCTGTGGCGGCAGCTTGTCAAGCTGAGGCCTCTTGTACTGCGCGCCCTGCAATCAACAGTTTGACCAAGGCATCGTGCAGCTTGTGAAGAAGCTGCCTCGTGATAGTGCCATCGAGAAGCTTCAAGAGATAAGCTACCACAGCTTCAAGGTACGTCTCGGGATGCACTCCTCCTTGTAAAAAGGAAAAGGTCTCAGCATGGTTCTGGTGATGGCCACCATGTTGCCTCTTCTATCACGTCATATTTGCAAGTGGCGTCATAAGACATGTGCAGAGTTCAATAGGTTCAATGGTAATGCAAGCAAGTGTGCTGCCTTGCTGCCACACTCCAGCTTATATCCTGTCCAAATGCGCCCTGTCTGATGCAGATGCCTTGATCTTCCTTCCCTCACCTGGATGCTTCTCCCTCTTTCCCCCAATCTGGACTGTGTTTGCTTGCTCGTTACGCCATTCCACTGCTTTATGCAAGTGCCTGCCCCTGCTTGCCATGCCTCCAGAACGTGGACAACATCAAGGGGTGCATGATGAGCATCCTCAACAGCCGCATCCGGGAGGACAGGAAGAGGCACTAGGCTGCACCAAAAAATCATATGGAAGCCGCGAAGCCCTTGACCCTACTACGATGGAGATTGCACTTACAATCAATGATATGAATGCAAGCATGGGGATCTCAAAGGCTTTGGCTTCACTGCAACCTAGGTGTGCTCACTGCAACCTAGGTGTCCTTGCAAGCCATCATGTTTCACTTAATCCGGCAGCTGTTTAACTTGTCTCACCACGCTTGTACGACCAAGAGGTCAGGCAGAGCACTTTGATGCTCGGTTGGGGTATACACTCCCTTCATCAGCACTTGCTCTTTAGCATTTGAGCATGATGATGCATGATGATAACAACTGGAAGGTTTGCAGCCCCCATGCGCCAATTTACTGCAGAGATTTTGGATAGAGCAATGATTGGAGCCGGTAAGACTTGGGTGTTAATTTTGCCTGCTTGCCCAGCTTGCCCTGCTTCTGAGTCTGAGACAGGAATGGTAGGCACTATTGGCAAGCGGCAACCCGCCCTGCGAACACGCGCGCAGTGCTTGAGGTAGAGTGAGGACCAGCATGTTGAGCGATCTCCATTGATTTTTGTGCTTTTGTGCTTGATCTGGTTTACAAGCTTGAGATCATTTTTGCTGTAGCACACATGCATTGCTGCAGCTTTGTCCTCCTCAACACATTGCTCTTTGTCAAATCTGATTTGAAATGGAACTCGACTATGTTTGTCACAGCGTTTCATGCCTTAAAAAGGCAATGCGTGTCTTAAAAGTATGATAGCAAGTGATAGCTCGCGATTGCGCGCGTGCTTGGTCTCAACCGATGACTGATTTAAGGCTAGTCCTGTTTCTTGTGGTGTTTGCCTGGAGAGACAAGATCACCCTTTGGTGTAGCCTGTGCCATTCTCCTGCGCATCGAGTCCTGCTGCACATCTTATCTTAGGGCACCAGTAGCAGAAGACAACAAGAAACGCAGATTAGTGTGTCATGTCATGTGCTCTAGTTGTTGACATGTTGATAAGCTTTCACCATTGAGGTTTGTACATTATATAAATGCTCCAGTTTGTACATTACGTCAGCATTCATTTGTAAAATATTTTGATTATAATTGCTGAGCTGCAGGCACAGGCAAAAAATATTGAGGCCATCCCTTTGCATGAAGCATGCATCCGTTAGGTTGTGGCAGGATTCTATGTCCAGGGGTTGTCAGGAGGCCTAACCTTTAAAATCTGCACTTATGTGGCTAAGTTGAACTCAATTTTTTATGTAAAGGTCAAGAGAGCAAAGCGGCGCTGGACGTATGAACATGTAGCCTGCAACCATGCAAACTCACCGCCACATGGGAAATGCAGTCAATAACACATAATAACCTGATGCAGCCAAAATAACCTGCTAGATGCTTGCATGGCTGCTACTTAGACTCGGCATACTTAGATTCGGCATGATGCTCTATCTCTAGATCTAGATCTACCCAGGCTTTAAATGCCTTACATTTCTCCGTTGCAGTAAATACTGAAGTTTACAGTGAACTTATTTTACACTGGCACAATCTCAGGGAAGCCAAGGGCATGCCCGCTAAGAGGCTCTCCTGTCCTCATGGGACCTCCTGCCCATGTACATGCACATAATCAAACGAAAATATGAACATACAATAATTCATAAATTATGATACTTAAACGCTGCGTGGATGAATCGATTCATTTCATGTATCCAATTTGAGCAAACGGGTGATCCCAAGCCTTCAGGATGGATGACGATGATGAGGAGTTTGATGATGCCATGTTTGATGCCATTGACAACATGGTGCAGCAGCACATGCAGCATGCGCAGCAGCAGCAGCAGCACCACCACCACCACCACCACCATCACGGACAGGTGCGCAGCAGGATCACCTGTTGTCTGTCCTTCACGGCACTTAGACGCCTGGCCAGACTAGGAGAGTTCCTGCAGGTGCCTCTGATTGGGCTTAATTATTTCTTTCCTCCTCCAGGCTGCGCAAGCACCCCCTGCCATCTCCCAGGCTGCGCCAGTGCCTCCTGTTGTCCTGCACCCACCCGGCAGCCCAAGCGCGTTGCCTCGCCTGGCGAAGTTGCCTCACTCTCCTGGATCACATGCGCACTTCGGCTCTGGAATGCAGCCTGTTGTGGAGGCTCCAGCTCCGGCAATTTATAATTCCTCTGGCACTCTAGGTCATGTGCAGCATGCCATAGCCCAACCACCCCAATCCCTAGGTCAGCAGCTAGCCAGTCAGCAGGCAACTTCCAGCACAAGGAACCCTGCAGTTGCTGCCACCCCTACTGCCGTCACTGTCGCTCCTTCCGGCTTGCAAGCTCCAGCCCCGCCGCCATTTTCAAACCCGGCTCCAGCTGCTCATCACCCCCTGCAAGGTGTGCTGGCGGCCAGGTCGTCCATTGGCATGCACTGCCAGGATTGTCTTGTGCCGGTGCCACGCGTGCATCCAGCGCCTGCCTCCATCTTCCTCAACAGCGGTATTGACAGCAGGACAGTGCTTCGTGCTCAAATCACCTAGTCCTTGGAAGTGGTTTGAACGACTCGCGCCTCCAGTGGCCAAGATTCCCAGCATCGGCGCCCCTCAAGCACACGCAGCAGCACAAGCGAAGGCGTGCTCCACTGTCCATGTGCTGCTGCCGCCACACACAACCTGCAACACCTTGTCGCTCATATCTGTGCAGGGCGTGTACCAGCAGCGCAACTTGGTATGAGTTGATAAGCCCTGTCACGTGCCAAAGTAGTGCTGGCCGGTTAATAGGCTCTCGCCCCAGCTGTTGTTTCCTCCGCCTAGCTTGCATGCTCCCACCTGTCTATCCTGTGCAGGTGACCCCGGTGCCGCTGCGCACCTCTCTGCTGTCGCCGCCCCTGCCTTGCCCGCCTCCAGCGGCTGGCCCGGCGCACTCGCAGCGCCACCGGCCAAGAAACAGCAGGCAATGCAGCCACATCTACCCAGCGTGCACGCAGCGCCGCCGGCCCAGCAACAGCAGGCAATGCCGCCGCATCTGCAGTGAGTCTTGCTTGTGTGGCTCACAGAGGCATGAGCCCCACCTGTGCACAGCGTGTTGCTGCTTGTGGGGACATGAGATGCTCCTTGCCTGGGGGCTTCACAAAATGGGCTAAACATGGCCTCAAGGCTGCAAGCACCCTACAAACATGCGCCTGTTCCTGCATCACGTACGCTACATCATTTGGTGAGACGTATATTTCTGTATGGGCGGTAGCGGAGCCAAACCTTGGGGCACTACAGGCGTTCCTTGGCACACGAGGTCTGTGAGGTCTGTGAGGTCTGTGAGGTCTGTGAGGTCTGTGAGGTCTGTGAGGTCTGTGAGGTCTCAGACACGTGCGGCGTACCCAGGCACACATGTGCATCACGCCCACACACAGCATTTGGTGTGCTGACTGGCTTACATGAGTTTCTGTCCAGCTGCTCCTCCCTCCTCCTCCTCCTCCTCCTCCTCCTCCTCCTCATCATCATCATCATCATCATCATCATCAGCAGCAGCAGCAACTTTGCATGCTCTTACACTTGACAGCCCCCACATGCAAAACACACACA
>LKMJ01002213.1_pt1 | contig 17718 bp, 27 predicted proteins | sample 643391 | NCBI WGS metagenome assembly LKMJ01 (sample SAMN04112250, study PRJNA286221) | soda lake metagenome | biome: soda lake; feature: Kulunda Steppe; material: water; isolation source: sample PL-Br10 brine of Picturesque Lake | place: Russia: Kulunda steppe | collected 2010-07
CACACACACACACACACACACACACACACACACACACACACACACACACACACACACACACACACACACACCGTGATGTGCTCAGCCGGTATATACAAGATGGTCTTGCCCTTGACCTCAAACACCGTCTCTGTCAGGTTTGCCATGAATTTGTGCAGCTGCGCGGTGAAGTCGGCCTTCACTGCCTCTGGCCAGCTGGCGTTGTCCACCACAGCAGGCACGTACAGCCCATGCATCTGGCGCAGGAGGGAGTGCAGCGCATCTCCGCCCCGCAGCAGGCCAAGGAACACCACCTGAAATGGTGCATGGAGAGTGAAAAAGCTGTGTTGTTGCATGCGCGCGTGAATGCGTTTGTGCATGCACATATGCATTCTCAAAGATATGTTGTGAGCCTGCACGGCAGAGGCACCTCCTGGATTACAAGCATAGAGCAAATAAAGCCTACAGGGGAGCTTGCTGACCCTACCTCGCTGATATTTTCCTTGGTGACAAACTTGGATGGATCGCGGACAAAGTACACCAGCTGCTCAAAAGACTTGGGCACATCCAAAGTCATCACAAGGCGGAGCTGGGGCTTGGTTTCCAGCATCGCAAACATCCGAGTAGACTGCATTTGTATGGCGACCAAGATCAAGATTTGGGGGGCACAGCTTTAGGGCAGATGCTGTGCCTCTGTTGCAGAGGGGGGATGGAACAAGGGAGGAATTACATGTTGAGACACAAGATTGAACTTTGAAGTCAAAGGATGCAGTTCCTTGCAAATTTTCCGTGTGCATGTTTGGGAGGCAATGCGCGGTCAAACAGCGGTCGCGCACAATTGAAGGTGCACTGTCACTTGCATGCAAGCATGGCTACATGGCCGCACCTTTACATTCATTAGAAACTGGGATGCCACATTTGTGTGAGCCTCTGGCTCCCACAAAGATTGAATCCATTGGCTTGGGTCCTCAATATCTTTACGCAGCTCGGAGCCCTCAGACGGGAAGAGCTACAGCAGAGGCACATGTTCGAAACCAAGAAACCAGCGCTAGTCAATGGCCAATTAGGTGCTTACGAGAACAGTGCAGCATTGAAAAGGAAACTTCCTGCTTCAAATAGCAAACACCCACCAGCTCAAGTTTAGACTGGATCCAGGAAAGGCAAGACGCGTCCGCTGAAATTATGTTCTGCTCCTCTTGCTGTTGCTGCCTTGGACGACCCAGCTGCAGAACTGGACCATCTCCATTTCCTTCTCCGGACGGCATGGCGCCGAAGGTTTAACCAGGCAAGGCAGGTACGGAGCAGGCGCTTCAACACATGCTAGTTCCTAACCTAGGTCTCACAGTGCCAACGGGCACTGGCAGCTTGAATCTAATTTAAATAATTCCACAACACAACGACGTTCATGCTGACATCCCTTATAATAATTCGCCACCACTATTGCAGTGTAAAGCAAATAGAAATGCTATTGTTTTGTACATTTCGCACCAGTGCCTCTAGTTTAAGGATGACTCCGACGACCAATTCCTGGTCAACGAGCTTGCATGAGAAGAACTTCAGGGATGGCTCTGAGACAAAGGAGGATTCTGGAGGAGGCTTTCTATACAAATACAACTCTGGGCAAGGCCTCCTATGGTTGATCGACAAGCGAAGTCCGTTGACAGTTTTCTGTCTGACTGCCTCTGCTGTTCTTCTGGACAGCTGTGCACCATGCAAGCTTCACTTCTTCCTGGTAAATCACGTTAAGACGCAGGCTCAAAAGACGCGAATGGCGGCTTAGCACACAGCTGGCAAAGCTACTGCTGACAGAAACCCATGAATTGAAAATTCTCACCAGACAGATCAAAAGCAAGCACATGTGACCGCAACTTCAAAATTAAGATGCACTTGAGGTACACCGCCTTCGCTCAAAAGTTGCTTACAATCCCCTCTGCTGTCAGGCCATTCGGCCAAATACACTCAAAGCAACACTCATTTCAAGTGCAGGTCAAGAGTTCTATGGGGCACACATGGAAGAATGAAGCAGCCTCTGCTCGTGCTCGATTGGACCAACGACGGCACAAGGCTTAAGCGATGTGTTTCCCGCAGGCATCCACCAAAATGTCCATTAGGTCTGAGCACACAACCGCATGTGTGCACACAGCCCTTACTCTATACTGTCCAGGCTGCGCAGGGCAGTCCTGCGGTCCTGATCTCTCTCTCTCTCCCTCCGTCCCTCTCTTTAAAGTTCCCCTAACCGTGTGGTCCACAGATTGTTCAGGTCCGCTCGCAAGTGCTCTGCACGCTATCACTCGATGTTGTTCAGGCCAAACAGGGCAGAAATGATGTTCTCTCCAAAAGGGTCCACCACGTGGTCCACAAGGTTTGAGTATGGGCCCACATGTGTGTACGCAGCCTGCAGGTGGCAGGTGGAGGGCATGGACAGCATACCAATGCAATGCATCTGGCCATCGCTCCAAGAGGTATCGACATGAGTGGGCAATGAGACTGGGCTGGGGACCCCAGATGCACGTGTGTACGGTGGCTGACATCTCAGGCCTAAGCAAATGGGACGAGTGCAGCCACCTAGATGTGTGGTTGCCATGAGCAACATATGCCTTCAGGAGGGGCACTTGAAAAGGTGGCATAGACCAGGTGCCATGGTTGCCATGAGCAACATATGCCTTCAGGAGGGGCACTTGAAAAGGTTGCATAGACCAGGTGCACACAAAACAAAGACGAAACTAGGGCCATTCCATTCAACCCGGCAGCCCGATGCCCTTGCAAGCTATGAGAGTGCCAAAAGCCAATGGCAAGGGCTTCAAACTTTGCACAGGCGTGCACATGCAGGAGGATGAGGCACAGAGTGTGCGTACTTAATGGCACATGCTGTGCAAATAAACAGCAAAAAAAGGGTCAATGTCCATGCCACGAGGAGGATGGAGGGCCAAGTTACAAGTTGATGGAGGGCCAAGGGGTGTAGCATGGAATAGAGTTGGGAATGCAAATGAGTTGCATGCAGCAATGACATGCACTGAAATGGTCGGCATACTCCAAGGATTGGAGGCACACATCAAACAGGCAGCCACACTTGCACACACAGCAACCAACGGCACACACACCAGCTGCATGCATACTCAGGGCCAGAGGCGCTTACCTGCACAAAGAAGCCCAGCATCGCCACCATGGCCAGGCGGCCATGCTTAATCTCCTTCTCCTTGTACCTCCTGGTCGCACTCTCACTCTCTACGACATCCAGGAAATTGAACACTGGGCCTCCCGGGTACACTGGGTCAGCACCTGCAAGTACAAAAGGCAGGCAGGCCGCGCGAAATTGAGCCAAGGTGCACGGCCCATCAGGCTTATTTCCCAGGCATGCCAAGCAAGCAATCTGCATGCCAAGGGCAGGGGCTGCGGGGCAGGCCCCCCTGCGCTGGAGGACACCCACTTGGAAAACCCTGTAGAGTTAGTCGGTTGGGGCGGTTAAGTTGAGCTGAGCACTGCCAGCGTGTATCCGTCTGCACGCCAGCACGGTGCAATGTCTGGGTTCGGCGCTTGCATCGCCCGTGTCACCACCACCCCTGATCCCCAACCATCCACAGCTCGTAAGCACCGCCGCATTGTCCACATCACCGCAAAAATGGTTATTGCGCTTGCGCTTCCTTGTTTCTGCTCCCTGCCTGCTGCACCGTTGGTCGATAGACGCGCCTAGTGCTGCTGCAGTCTCTGGTGTGCCCAGTCCAGTGGGCACTCTGCCAACACCGCAGTGGGCACTCTGCCAACACCGCAGTGGGCACTCTGCCAACACCGCAGTGGGCAACTCTGCCAACACCGCAGTGAGCACTCTGCCAACACCGCACTCTGCCAACACCATTAGCCCCGCTTGATGTTGTACTGGTGCTTGGAACCGTAGATGTACAATGGAGGCAGACTACTTTGTGTGGGCTGCCAGCGCTGCAGCAAGGCTGCACAGATGGCACGTTATGGTTGCGCGCATCAATGCTAGCGCGTGCGCTGCACACAGCGCACTCGCTCCCTAGCTGTACTCTCTCCTCCCTTCTTTTTACCCTTAGCCTGCCCGGGAAGGGCAGGATAGGGGGTTGGAGGGCAAGAGGGAGGAACACTGCACTCCTGGAAGCTCCTGCATTGCCCCACGAGGTATATGCAGTGGGAGTCTGCTGGGGGCAGTGCCGGGCCTGACTTCAGGCGGTAAAGCAGCCCACTTGGTGGCGGTGGCAGAGGGGAGAGAAGGAACTCCAGGCTTGGCAAGGATCACGAGGAGCAACAGCACCACATGATGCTGTGCACATTGCACACTCAACCCTCAAAACACATACATGGACGCTCACAGACACACGCAGTGCCCTGCGGCGTGCACTGCTCACAGACACACGCTCACAGACACGCAGTGCGCTGCTGCGCTCACAGACACACGCAGTACCCTGCGGCGTGCACTGCTCACAGACACACGCTCACAGACACGCAGTGCGCTGCTGCGCTCACAGACACACGCAGTGCCCTGCGGCGTGCACTGCTCACAGACACACGCTCACAGACACACGCAGTGCCCTGCGGCGTGCGCTGCTCACAGACACACGCTCACAGACACGCAGTACGCTGCGGCGTGCACTGCTGCGCTCACAGACACGCGCAGTGCCCTGCGGCATGCCCTGCACACGCACCAGGGGGTGTGCTCAGCGCCATTTCCAGCTCCCGGCTGAGCACAGGCTTCCCACCATCCCTGACAGCTTGCGCCTCAGCTTCTGCCGCCAGGCAGCCTGGCTTCAGGTAGTCCTGCAGACGGCGTATCTCCGCCACACCCAGAATGGCAAACTGCGGGGGCCGGGCCAAGCACGCAGGAAGCACATCAATCTACAAACCAACACACACACCAAACCTGGTAAATCGTCCCAGCGAGCAAGTTGCAAGTATGGGCAGGTGATGCTGACCATCCTCAAAGCCAGTAGCAAGGCTGCAGCATGCGCTGCAGGCCGCGGTCACGCACGCACAATAGAACATGCGAGTATGCAAATAACGCTGACCATTCCTGTATGAGAGCTCGCACAGGCAACTTCCTGCACTCTTGTCCACCTGTTTAAACACAAAACACCAAGCTTGCATGCACACGCACACACATAGAACACGTACACACACACAAAAGAATCCTACATGAGCGCGCACTTTTGCACAAATATCACACACACATAAGCACTCATGCATGCACCAACACACACACCTGTACCCAGGCAATGCTGACAGGGTCCCAACCAAAGTCCACATCCTGGCCTGCCGGCGGTAAGAACCCAGTTCTGAACCACTCCACTCCTCTCTCTTCTGGGATGCTTCCACGCATGGCCAAGGCCTCAGGCGACAAGCACCCTGCAGCAATGCATGTATATGTGTGCAGGTTTGTGTGCGGGTGTGCCCATGCAACACATGCGCGCGACTACGCCTTTTGCAAGAGAGCAAAGGCCACATGAATACAAACATGGGCCCTCTTTCAAGCCTGCATGGACAAGGGTATGTGTGAGTAGACCTTGGCAGCTGGACCAGAACAGTCATCACACCCACATTTCAGTGCAGACATGTTGACCTTGTCCTTTTGAGGTCACCTTAGGTAATGGTTGGCAGATTCATGTGATGGTTGACTTCCATCATGCGGGTAGACATATTTCATGAAACAGGCTGCATGTCCACATGCACATGCGTGCACACTTGCACACCGCACACGGAGCAGGTGCTGCGTGCCTCGCCGCCCAGTAGCACAAAATGGTGCGCAGAGTCAGCATGCCCATGCGTCAGCATGTGCCCATGCTACTCACTCCAGCAGAAGCCCACTCACCAACAACCCCCAGCATTGCCCATCTGCCGTGGACCACCTCCGCATACCTGGACACAAGTATCAAAAGGCATGCAGGAAGCTACAGTCAGCTGCTGTAACACAGTTGCACAAGCATGAATGGCGAGGAAATACTAAAGTCGCCAAGTGCTGCACCTCATTGGTCCTGTCATGAGCTGCACCCAGCCATGAACTGAACTGCCTCTGCTGCAAAAGCAAAACTCTGCCAGGGACACTTTGCCGCACAAATGCAGCACCCTGCCCAGCTTGGTCTGCCTCTGCCACAAAGGTAGCACTCAATAGTGGGTGCACGTATATATACCAAAAACGGTCCACCCTTCCAGCCTCCCTGTCTTGAAACTGCGGACGCGCACCTCAGCCAATTCTGGCTCAGGTAGCCTGTGCCCCCGTTTGCAGGGTCAAACAGGTGCAGGGGGTCAAAGCCCATATCGCCCGGCAGGTGACCGTCCAAGTACGACAGGGACTGCACATCTGCCATCGGAATGACTGGCAGGGCCGCCGGCTTGCGCGCTGCGATCTTCGCTTCCAGTAGCCTGCACACGCACATGCGCGAGCACGCCGTGGTGTCAGGCATGTGTGCAGGCGCGGGTCAGGCATGTGTGCATGCGTGAGCACATCGTGGTGTCAGGCATGTATGCAGGCGCGGGTAAGGCCGTGCACACCTGACTGCGTCAGGCATCTGCGCAGATGAATCCATGTCATGCACCTACGCTTGCATGACAGGGATGTGTGCATCAAGACCAATCTGCAAAAGCCCCGAGGTTCATTCTGAGCCTGAGTGTGCGAATGCGGTGAGGCCGTCCTATTCTGAGCCGCATGCAGTGCGCAAGAGCTGCTGGCAAACACAAAGTATGCAGAGCCAGTCCAGCTGCATGCCACGACTGCCTTGCATACACGTGCCAGTAAACACAAGCTTCGACCAGCGCTGGATATGTGAGCAGTCTCTCTCACACACACTTACACATGTGCGCGCGCCAGTGCAGCCGCGCAAACGCGCCTAAAAAGCACTCACGTGCTGCCGCGCAGGGGCGCGGTGATGCCCAGCGCCGTCCGAGCAGCGCTGCGGCTAGATGGCGGCCGCCCCCGTCCGGTGCCCATCACAGCCCCGCTGGCTGAGCTGGGGCTGGGCACCAGCCGGCGGCCCTTCTTGCTGGCGCCTTTGCTGCTGCCAGGGCCCCCCTCGTCGTCCTTCTCTGCCGCCCCTCCTTTGCCAGTGCTCACCTGCAGCGCACGCCCCAGTTTGAGCACACGTGCAGACGGCTCCATGCAGGTGCTTGTGTGTGGCTTCCTGTGTCCAAGTGCAGGGCACAGCCTAAGCCGCATGGGTGAGGGAGAGCAGGGTACAGGCCGGGGCGGCAATGATCTGGTCTTAGGGGGCAGAGGCTGGGCAAAAAAGGTCCCCACCAGTCCAGCTGATCCAATCTTTCCTCAATGTGTGACTGCACCCCCCACCAGTCCAACTGATTCAACCTTTCCTCAATGAGTGACTGCACCTCCCACTAGTCCAGCTTATTCAAGCTTCCCTCAATATGTGACTGCACCCCCCACCAGTCCAGCTGCTTCAATCTTTCCTCAATGAGTGACTGCACCTCCCACTAGTCCAACAGATCTTGTCTTCTCTTAATGTGTGACTGCAACCCCATCAGTCCAACTGATCAATCCTTCAAAAAGCATGACGGCCACTCCCATCAGTCCAAGTGATTGAGCCTCCTTTTAATGCGCGACTGCACTCCCATCAGTCCAAATGATCTGGTCTTCTCTCATTGTGACTGCACTGCTCTACCAGCCCTTGCCGTGGCATGCATTGCCATGTCCACGGCCCCCATCATCACACCCCCCCCCCTTACTTCACCCTGGTCCCGCTGTAATGCCTTCCTTTCCACACAGGCCACGTCACCCACTTTCACCTGCAGCACTCACCCTGATTTTGCTGCCCCACTGCGGCATCTTCCCATCCATGGGCGTCGGGGGGCTGAAATCCAGGTCCCACAGGCTGGGAGGCTTGCTGCTGGCTGCCTCTGCAGCCATGCCCTCGGCGCCGCTGGCGGCAGGCAAGGCAGGCGGGGCCCTCCCATTGCCGTTGGTAGATGGGGTACCTGGCGCGTCGTTTCCGCCATTGATGAACCAAGCGGCAATGGGGTCGTCCGTTCTGCACGCAGTTCGCAGCAGCAGAGCAGGCCAGGGTGTGCACAGGGCTTCGTGTCCTAGGATTGCAAAAGAGGCCGTGGCATACATACAGGGATCGGCATACAGCGCTATATGAAGCAATTCTTTAGCAATATATAGCGCTATGTTCTGCTACATTTCAGCTGCTATATCTGCCAGGACTCAACCTTGCACTACCAACCTCAGAATCAGAATCGGAAGTGTGGTTCAGCACCCTGGATGATGCCCCAATACAGAAAATAAAAATAAAAGTGAAATGTTGGTTCTGTTGGCGCCAAGGGCCCCTGGAAGCCAGATATAGCGCTATGTCTGGCACTAAGGTTAGACTCCTCCTCATGTGCGGGCACATGTCTTCGTACTCCTGGGCCCCTCATTCCTCAATTCCCCTTACGCTGATGACAGATCTGGACATACTCTTGAAATGCTGCCTGAAAAAATGTATAATGTTGACAGGTTGGCCCTTCAGATCAGGTGCTTTGTGATCTGAAAAACACACTTGTGTTGCAAGGCACTCCCTAGCTGTCCACTCTCAAGTGATGATTTCTGACCAACGCTGATGGCTCTCTTCTACTGTCTGCTCTTCAAAATCGTCTGCTGGTGCTGGTGCTAGTGCTGGCGCTGGTGCTAGTGCTGGCGCTGGTGCTACTACTGCTCGCCGCACGGCTACTTGCGTGGAGCTGCTTGTGTTGACTCAACTCACTCAAGCACAGGGCACCCCAGCTTGATGAAGGGGACCTCATAATTGATGATATGAATGGCCATGAGACAATGAAACTGCTTGTGCAGTGCGGGGCCCCTTGAGAAGGACTTGATATGCTGCTTTTTGGCCACTTGCGGCCAGTACTGGCATTCAAAAACAGTCTACCTCCTCCATCTCATTTTCCTCCTCCGCCCTGGCATGCTCTCTGGGATTGTGCAAACCCCTGCTGCTTCCAGTGCTTGCCGCACACATTTCTGACACTGCATTGTCCAGGGGTCTGCAGGGCTGAGGTTGGCTTGCAACATTTGCACTCAATCACACAGCCCCACTCTGGCTCAATCTTCATTGTAAACCTGCCAGGCCACTTTTTAAGGGGACCTGCTGTTGTCCTCTTGAAGTGGTCTGTAAGGGTGTCACTGCCCTGGACATGGGGCTGCATGCCATCCGCCCCAAGACCCATCTATGGCTTGTCCCCATTAATAATATTTGCCGATTTATTCCAATAATGATATCATCAATTCTTGGGGCCCAGTGAATTTTGAGTTTTAAATTTGGCAAGCCCTATATCAAAATGTATTTAGCTCTATCAGCAAACGCTGATCCCTCCATATGTATCACATGGTGTACACCAGGGTGGGAGGATTCGCCTGTTTGAAACGTTAAGTGAGTGCATGATTCTGTGAAATTTGACATGCGTCAAATGTTGGAGTGCGCGAATCCTCCATTCCCGGCACACACATTTGTGTGCCACGCTCAGATGGCGCTGGGGAGAACATAGGCACTGGGCATGAATGGCACTGTGAGAATGGATGAGAGCTGCTTTTGCCAAACACTTTTGCAAACATTGGCTGGTCATGGCCCAGGTGCGTACTAAGGTACTTATATCATACATCGTGATGCGTGCGTGCGATGCTGTGATTGCAGCCAGTGTAGTCGCGTACGAAGGCCCGTGCTGCCCCTGCACAGCCATCCCCAAGCCTGCATTGTTTTGTTGCTGCATGGCCGGTTGCCTGAGCCTGGTGCTCCTCGTGCGTTCACAGAGGCCCCCCTCAGACCTACACACTCCCAGCGCTCGCTTAATGGTCTGCTGTGCCTGCGTACATGTATGCTTGCGCACGCGTACGCACGCTCCAGCACACGACTGCGCATGCCTGAGCACGTTCATGTATGCGCGTGCGTGCGTGCGTGGGTGCCCGTGCTTGTGCGAGTGGGTGTGCGCGTGTGGTGTGACTGGCTCCATCTGTGTGACCTGCAGGTACTGTACCTGTCAATCGGTGGTGAGGTGTCACTCCAGGGGTGGTTGCGGTAGCGTGCAGACCTCAGCGCGCTTGCCAGGGCGGTGCTGAGGTCACTGCCAGAGAACAGCGCGCTGCAAGGAGGATTCAGCACCAGCCAAGGGATTGTAAGTGTTGAGGTGGCAGCACGAGAAACGGCTGTGCCTGGCTTACATGTCTTGTGGGGGTCCGCACACTCAAGTCTCACTAGAGTTGTAGGAGCGATTTCCACCTTGGGCCCATCCACGGATCAGCGCAGTGCATCTACTTGCTTTATAGCAGTTGAAACACCACGTGTGTTGCTATGTTCGTACTGTTGCACAGCCACTGAGCATTACTGCCAGCAGACCTAGTCATTGAGCTTGCCTGCTGTGTGTTCAGGCCAAGATGTGCATCTGTGATCAAGTTGTCTGCAGCCAGAAATTAGGCTGTTAACTCTTAGACAGCCATGGATAGGTTCAAGACGAGGGCTAAAACATAAGCAGAAAGTTCTAAAGAAAGGTGTAAAAGGCAGGGTAGAATGGGTCGGTCCTCCACTTTAAGGTACGCAAGGCATTCCCTGGCTGCCCTGCTGAAGGTCTGCACCTTCCTTTACGGGTATTTAAGGCAAAATAGGTGCCATTGCATTGGCCATTCCAACTGACATTCAATTATGACGCCTTCAATTGTGCAACATAAGGAAATGGCATGGTTGCGGAGCCTATTCCTGCTGCTTTGATTGAATAACACCTTGGACTTCGATGTGCACACGCCAGCCACCGGCAGCGCATTCACACTCCTTGATGTAATAGACTGATTCGATAGAATTGGTAAGGCTTGCATGCAACTAGGTCTCTTCATGCTTTGTGTAAACCACACCAGTGACAAGCATTCTTGGCACCTTCAGTGTCAGCTGCAACAACACACACATGCTTACGAGGAGCCATGCTTGTGCCCAAGAAACCCTGCATTGCCCTCAGACAAAGGTGATGACTCTTGCAACACAACCCTTGACCACCCCCACACCTGCGGCTCGTGGTTCCTGCAGGCTTGCCCACTTCACCGTCCCCACCCCCGCTCCCAATCTGCGCAGGGTCTATGATGAAGAGGGCGGCGTTGCCCTTGGAGATGACAACCTAGCGGTGAAAAGGAGTGGTTGCGGGCAAGGGGCGCAGGTGTGAAGCAATGCAAGCAGGGGGCGGGGGCAACGGCGAAGGATATGGAGGAGGGGGGGATGGGTGCAGCGGATGTGGACGCCCTGCACAGATGCAGGTCTGCAGCCTAGGTGGGCAGAGCTAGGTGCCCAGGCGAGGTGGATGAGAGCTGCCTCTGAGCGCAGGTATTAACCTTTGAAAAGGCAGGTGCAACAAACGAGATGCGGTCGCAAGGGCAGGCGGCAAATAGTTTTAAAGTATAAGCGCTACCCAAGGACCATGTGGCCATGCATTATTGTCCCCAAGGATCCCACCTTGTCATCAAACTTGTCCTTGTTGCCCTGCTTCTTGTTCCGCCTCAGCATGAGCATCTTCTGCGCGTTAGCAAGTGGCACAGCAGGAGGGCGGCTCCAGCACAGCAGCAGGCAGCGCAGCAGGGGAACAGCTCCAGCACAGCAGCCAGGTTGTGCAGTATGAGGGTAGCCACAACAAGGCAGCAAGCTCCATAGCAAATGGGCAGCAATCCAGCAAGATAACGCAGTAGCAGCCGCAGCAGGCTATAGCAGGCTCCACAACATAGCACCCAAAACCAGGCTGCAGGCTCTACAACACAAAAATGACCCCAGCAATCCAGGAAGCTCTATGTGACATGAACAGACAAAACAAGGCAGCAAGCTCAAAGACATGTGGACGGCTGCAACGACCCAGCAAGCTTCACTTCACAACACTGCAGCAGAGAGGCGGCCAGCTGCACCTGTATGCAAGCCGTACACCTCAACGCCTTCCATTCTGATTTCCCAGACACTGCCTTCTCTCCTACATATTGATGCCCTCCAAGATATAGGTCCGGGTGCAGGCTCGATAGACTCCAGCTAAGCTGCTCTCGTTCGGCGGATGCTGCAATGTAACCCTTACCTTACCCTACCTTAAGCTAAGCTGCCCTCGTTCAAAGGTTGCTGCAATGTAACCCTCACCTTACCCTACCTTAAGCTAAGCTGCCCTTGTTCAAAGGATGCTGCTATGTAACCCTCACCTTACCCTGCCTTGAGCTAAGCTGCCCTCGTTCAGCGGATGCTGCTATGTAACCCTCACCTTACCCTGCCTTAAGCTAAGCTGCCCTCGTTCGGCGGATGCTGCTATGTAACCCTCACCTTACCCTGCCTTAAGCTAAGCAGCCCTCGTTCAAAGGATATGGCTATGTAACCCTCACCTAGCCCCCTCGGCCCACCAGCCGCACCTGCACGCGAGCCGTATGCCCGCGCCCCACAGCACTTAGTAACCATAGGGAGCAGATGAGAGACAGGAAGTGGCTGAGTAGCATGTTGCTCGCGGACTGGAATAGGAAAACGTCCAGCGTGAGGTAGGGGTCTACAGTTTGCGCGGACAACGAGCCTGCAGGCGGACAACCAGCAGATGTAAGGGAGGGGTGCACAGTCTGCGCGGACAGCGAGCCTGCAGGTGGACAACCAGCAGATGTGAGGGAGGGGACTTCCAGCGAGCCTGTCGGTGGACAACCAGCAGATGTGAGGGAGGGGACTTCCAGCGAGCCTGCAGGTGGACAACTAGCAGGTAGACAACCAGCAAACGGACAACCAGCTGCGCACCTGGCTTGCAAACTGAGGCAAAGACGCATCGAGTGCAAGTGTGGGTCTGTGGCCAGTAGGGACAGTAGGGACAGTAGGGACAGTAGGGAAATGCGTGCCTGGTTCTCCAGGGAGAGAGGTTGTGGCATCAGCACAAGAGAGGAGGCTCAGGCAGCATGCGCGATCTCCCATGGGTTCTGCGTGGCAGCTGGCATCAGTGCATGCCAGTGCTGAAGCATAAGCTTGCCAGTGCTGAGAACAACAGAAAATAGAAAACAGGCTGGTGCAGTGCTGTGCGCGGTTGTTGTGCCTGCCCAAAAGGATGGCTGGTTACCAAGCCTCAAGCACAGTGCTCGTTGGCGCGCGTATGCACATTTGGGCATGTGGATGCTTTGTGAATCGAACGGTGTAGCCCAGGTGCAGAAGGTTCATCACCATTGAACCACAGGCAGAATGCATGTACCTAGCAATCAGGCAGGAAGCAAGTTGTGGGTTTTAGATAGCTCAATGGTGTCAAAACACAGAAAGAGAGCACTGGCAGCCAGCGCAAGGGCAAACAGGCACTGGGCACGCCAAATAAAACGCTCATAAGGTGAGCACAACCAGCATGCCCCAAAGAGCGCTCACGATGTGAGCACAACCAGCACGCCCAAAAAAGCACACATTGCGTGAGCACAACCAGCACGCCAAAAAGAGCGCACATTACGCGAGCCTGAACAGACGCGCTGCAAAACACACTCATGAGGTGCGGTAAACCAGACGCGCCGTGTGGGCTCAACATGACTCTCAGTGAATCGGCAGCGTGTGCAGGGGCAAGCAGAGCCCTTGGCATGCCCAGAGCTGCATTGGGTGATGCACCTGCTAACCATGTAGCCCAGGTGGGCCAAGGGAAAGCCATGGGTTACAAAGGGGGCTGCAGGTTACGAAAGGGACCGACCGAAGGTACCACGGATTACAAAGGGGACCATGGGTTACAAAGGGGACCTTGGGCCACAAAGGGGACCATAAGCAACCAAGGGGACCATGGGTTATTAAGGGGTTATTAATTAGGGGACCATGGGTTATTAAGGGGTTATTAATTAGGGGACCATGGGTTATTAAGGGGACCTTGGGCCACAAAGGGGACCATAAGCAACCAAGGGGACCATGGGTTATTAAGGGGACCGTGGACTAAAAAGGGGACCGTGGGCCACAAAGGGGACCATAAGCAACCAAAAGGGGACCATGGGTTACAAAGGGGACCGTGGACTAAAAAGGGGACCGTGGGCTACAAAGGGGACCAAAGAGACCGCTGGTTGCAAAGAGGCTACAGGTTACGAAAGGGACCATGGGTTACAGAGGGGACCATGGATTACAAAGGGGACCGTGCGCTACAAAGGGGCACATAAGTAACCAAGGAGACCATGGGTTGCAAGGGAGATGCAGGCAACCAACACTTAGTGGGCTTGCAGCATGCCAAGGCAGCTGCACCTGAGGCCAAGGGGAATCTGTGCACCCTGTTTGTGACAGAAACATGCGCTATGGCAGCCAAGCCCTGGGGCAGCAGCAGCAGCAGCAGCAGCAGCAGCAGCAGCAGCAGCAGAGTAGCGGCAGCAGCAGCACGGTAAGCACGGGCACTGAACGCCACACGAGTTGGACAGAGTAGCAGCGGCAGAAGCAGAAGCAGCAGCAGCAGCAGCAGCAGCAGCACAGTAAGCATGGGTACTGAACGCCAAACACCAAAGTTGGACGGAGTAGCAGCGGCAGAAGCAGCAGTGCTGCGGCAGAAGCAGTGCGGCAGGCTTGGGCGCTGCATGCCACGTAGTCAAGCTAGACAAAGCAGCAGCAGTAGCAGCAACAGCAGCAGCAACACGGCAGGCTTGGGCACTGCACGTCACGCACCAAAGCTGGACAGCAGGGTCTTGAAATTAACTTGGCCGGACAGCAGCGAGTGCGTCCCGTCTGGCAGTGCCAGCGGCTGCATCAGCAGCTGTGCCACCAGGGTCTGCATGGCCATGAGCGCCAGACCCAGGCCGCAGCAGTTGATGAGCACGCCCTTTGCCACCATGCTCAGCACGGCGCGCTTGTTGACGGGCACTTTGGTGCGGCGCCCCAGAAGCGCGTTGTTCATGCACGCACCTGCATATGTCCCATGACGCATGTGCATGTGTGTGCTGCATGTGAGCGTGCGTGGCGTGTGAATTCGGGCATGCGTGCATTTGTACATATGCGCGCGTGAGTGAGCACCAGCATGCACGCTCCGGTGTGTGAACAAGTGCACACCATGTGTGGTGTGTGTGAGCACAGACCCTTGAGCGCTGCGGCTCAACAGCCAATCTTACTTGTACAAACAAAGGCATGCCCATAAGGGTGCATATTTGTGCACGCGCACGCACAGTGCTATCATAAGTGCGATAACTGATTACTGATCAGGTAGGGCAAACTGTTATGAGCATGCTAGCGCACATAGGTCTCGCCATGCCTTCACAACATGGCTGTCAATAACCACTGAGAAACATGAGATGTTAAGATGCTCGAGTGCATGAGGCCAGAGGAGCTACAATGGTTGAGCAGGCAGGACAAGGTTAGGGGCAGCAGCATTCCATGGGTCACTCACCCATGCGCACGTATTTGAAGTTTGAGGCGATGCTTGCAAGGCCGGCTCCGATACCAAGCAGGACCAAGTAGAGTGCGATGGCAGGGCCATTGCGCGGAGTGAAGGCCACCTTCAAGCAGAGTGTATGGGCGAGTGCGTGCTAATGTCATTACATCTGCGTGCGTGTGCATGCCACCAGGACGCAGACTTTCAGAGCAGCCGAGGCTCAAGCAGAACACTTGCCAAGAATGACAAGTGTACTTGTTTGCAAGGCCTTTTTGCGGACAGACCAACAAGGCAATACTCACAACCGCATAGGACATGTAGGATATCTACCTTTGCAGCTGCTGAAACTCACAGACGTGCAGCAAGCAAGCAGGAAAGCTAAGAGCAAGTATGCACAGGCCGCAAGCAAGCAGTCGCTATACCGAAGGGTGTGCAGCACAGGCAGCACAGACGGGCACACCGCACCTCAAACACTAGCAAGATGGAGGACGCAAGTGTCAGGATGAGCTGCAAAAGAAACCCAAGCCAACCAAAGCGCGTGAGCGCATTTGCAGCGCGCGCAAAGGCCTTCTGCGCAGATTGCCCAGGGGTAGCTTGGGAGGATGGCCCAGGGGGCAGCTGCTTGCCCGGCAGTGATGTACCTTGACCTGAAGGTTACCAAAAGCACACAAGATAGCGCGCTCTGTGCAAAAACGTGTGCATTTGTTGTTGAAAGGGTGGCAAAGTACGCACGCGCGCACACGCGCGTATGTGTGAATGCGAATGTGCAAATGAGCATCTGCGCATGTAGCACGTGCATTTTTATTCGATTGGGCATGTTTCTGTGCGCGCACACTGTGCGTGCATGCAGAGTGTGTGCGCAGTGTGTATGTGTGTGCAGCTGTGTATACATGTGTACATGTATACGAGAGTACGTGTGTAAATGTGTGTATGGGTGTGCTTGCAAGCATGTGCGCATGTAGGCATGTGCGCACATGTGTATGTATTTGTGTGTGTGCACGTGTGTGTGTGCGCGTTTGTGTGTGAGCATGTGTGTGTTAATGCATATGTGCCTATGCATGTGTGTGCATATGTGTGCAGCGTGTGTACGTGTGTGTATGTGCGAGTGTGTGTGTGCGCGCGAGTGTGCATGTTTGTGTGTGTGTGTGTGTGTGTGTGTGTGTACATGTGTGTGTGCTGAGTATGTGTGTGTGAGTGGATATGTGTGTGCGCGCCAAATGTGCGTGTACGTGTAGTGTGTACTTGTGTACGTGCACAGTGTGTGCGTTTGTGTGTGCGTGTGTGCGTGCTTGCGTGCGTGCACGTGTGTGCGCATGCGTGTGCACTCACAGATATTCAATCTGACACATGTACAGATGTATGTTTGTGTCTTATCGAGTCTGAGCCTGCAAAGACTGATGCTTCCATGCAATAAACGCCCACCTCTCCCTCCTGGTCTGCTTCTATTGGCTGCTATTGCAGGCTTATCCACAATGTTGTAAATGTCTCCTGAAGCTGCCTTGGTCCTCAAGCAGTTGCTAAAGTGGGTCAAAGCAGGGTTGCAAGGCTGCAATTTTGGGGGCAGCCAGATAGCCGGTGCTGCAAGCATGTTTTCGGGTCTGGCCAGGGGCCATGTAAATCAGCCTTACATTGTCATTTTCAAATTTTAAGAGGTTTAGAACTTACGGTTCCAGTCTAGTCCAGTCCAAAGTAATTAAAAAACCCTGCGCAAGCGCCATAATGTTCAATCTCACCAGGAAATTGACTTCGTAGAAAATGGGCGCTTCTGTGAGAGACTGATCACATTGCGTGTTTGCTTCCAGCGCAGCTCCAGGCCCTCACATCAATAGCTTGGCAGAGATGCAGCACTACCAGCTCAACAGGGGCACATCTGCGCTTAAAGGCAGTGGCAGGCATTGTGTACAGCCTCCAAAAAACAAACTCAGCTTGGGCAATGCGGCGAGGTGCAGATCTGCACCCTTCCCTTCACCACCTCTCCAAATGGATAACCCAAATATAGCGGGTGGTGTGAGGGAGAGGAGGGATGACGAAGGCCTCAGCCCAGTTCCCAGCAGCAGGAAACCTGCAGCCACGTACGCAAAGCCCAGTGTCACCGAGACTGGCACGCTGATGCCGAATGCCGAGTGGTACCCGGCTTGGATGCGGTACAGAAAGCGCGAGGACAACCATGTGTTTTGGACGGACAAGTTCAATCGGAACAGCTTGAACATCCTGCGTGAGTGCACGTCTTTTGATTTGCTTGCACGAGTGTTAGGTGAGAGATTTCGCTTGAATTAGGACGGAGTTGCAGGTGCTCGGATTAAAGGTGGATGAAGTCTGCAAGCAGCCATCAGTGGGTTTTGGCAGGACATTTCTCTTATGTCCTTTTTCCCTTTTTCCTTCAAATGCAGCAGGTACACACTCCTATACATAAGTGTGTGGGTGAGCATGCATGTATGCACGCATGCGCACATGCACGCGCGC
>LKMJ01002214.1_pt1 | contig 17717 bp, 16 predicted proteins | sample 643391 | NCBI WGS metagenome assembly LKMJ01 (sample SAMN04112250, study PRJNA286221) | soda lake metagenome | biome: soda lake; feature: Kulunda Steppe; material: water; isolation source: sample PL-Br10 brine of Picturesque Lake | place: Russia: Kulunda steppe | collected 2010-07
ACGTCTCGCCCGACAGCGTGCACGCACCGAACATCTTCGGCGCCGCCGCTGATGGGATCACCCAGGGAACCTCGGCGACGACCTTCGCACCGACCCGGCTCATCACCCGGGCAGAGGTCGCCTCGCTGCTGGCCCGCGCCTTCGACCTCGAACCGGTCGATCAGGGCCCCTTCACCGACGTCGACACCGGCAACGTCCACGCCGGCAACATCAACGCGGTGTTCGAGGCCGGTATCACCCGCGGGACCTCCGACACCACCTTCGCCCCCGATCGCACGCTCCGCCGCGATCAGATGTCCTCGCTGCTGATCCGCGCGTTGGACGCGGCTGAGGACCAGTAACGCCGACGCAGCACGTCGCGGGCCGGCTCCCCTGTGGGGTCGGCCCGCGAGGTCCTTCAGGTCGCAGGTGCCTCGCAGTACCGCTGCAGCCCCGCTGCCGCATCGGCGACGGCATCACCGACGATCCGGCGCTGCACGAGCTTCGGCAGCGGCACCGAGGTCGCGATCTCCAGGCGCATCGTGGCCACGGTCACCTCGCCCTCGGCGATGAGCGACCACGAGCCCTGCTGGGCGCGCTGTGCCCGGCTGCTGCCCTGCAACGACCAGCTGAGGCCATCGTCAGGGTGTTCGTAGGCGACCTCGAAGGTGTCGGTGAGCACCTTGACGTCCGTGGTGATGCGCGCGCGCAGGACGCGGCCTTCCTCGTCCTCCTCGAGCACCTCACTGCCGAGCATGCCCGGCCACCACTGCGGCTGCCCGGCGACGTCGCGGACCGTCGCCAGCACGCCCTCGAGGGGTGCGGCGATCGTCACGGTCCGCGCAGCAGTCACGCTCATGGGCGCACCGTAGCCCGTCGGCGCCGGCAGCCGACGCCTTCCCGGCCACATGGCCGGCGCGGGGAGGTTCGCACACCTGCCAACGGGTCGCTACGCTACCGCGCCGCGCGCCAGGCGAGCATGCCTGGACGCATCTCGGGCCGGTAGCGCAGTCCGGCAGCGCACCTCCATGGCATGGAGGGGGTCGTGGGTTCAAATCCCATCCGGTCCACCCCTGCACCGTCGCCGCAGCCCCGGTCACTGACCGGGGCTGTTGTCGTTGTGTGGCCGACCGCACAGCACAGCCCGGCGGCGAGTCGGGACCGCTCGTGCAGGCGAGGTGGTATCCCTACGGACAGTGGCGCATCCTTCAGAGGGTGCTCCCAGCGCCGATAGTCACGAGGAACGCTCGGAGGCCGCCGCCCGAACCGGCCGGTCGCGTACCTCGGTCCCCACCTCCTTCTCCCGCACCACCCTGGCCCTCCGGCGCGCGGTCTGCGCGGGCCGGAGACCTGATGAGGTTCGACCTTGCGCGACATCGTGCTCAACACCACCCCCCACCTCGCCACGCTGTGGGTCCTGCTGTGGCCGGCGGTCGCGGTCGCACTCCTGCGTGCCGCGGACGTGTCGATGAACGTGTTCCGCGTCGTGTTCGTGGTGCAGGGACGGCGGGCACTGGCGGCCACGGCCGCAGGTATGGAGGCCGGCATCTGGCTGGCGGCGGCCGGCATCGTGCTGTCCGACCTCACCTGGGCCCGAGCGGCCGGGTTCGTGGTCGGCGTCGCCCTCGGTACGGCGATCGGTGTGGAACTGACGGCACGACTGAAGCTCGGGATGAAGACCGTGCGCATCTACGTCCACATCGAAGAGGGTGACCGCCCCTACCTCGACGGTCACGACGTGGCCCGTGCGCTGCACCATGCGGGGTACCGGGCCACGGTGTTCCGTGGCGAGGGCTACCGGGGTCCTGTCGACATGGTGCTGTCCACGGTCAGGTACCGGGAAGCCGAGGAGGTGCTGGCGCTGGCACGTTCCGTGGCGCCCAACTCCTTCGCAGCGGTGGACAACAGCCCGCATCCGGCCGCCGCCGGTGCTGCCACGGTCGGGCGGGTGTGACGCACAGCGGTCCAGGGAGCCACCGGACGCGAACGGGGTCGGAGGTGCGTCGTGGCTGAGGTGATCGTCATAGGTGCCGGTATGGCCGGCAGTGTTGCCGCGGGCGCACTGCGTGGCGCCGGCCACCGCGTCGTCGTGGTCGACAAGGGGTTCGCCGTCGGCGGCCGGATGGCGGCACGCAGGGTGGACGGTGCGCGCTTCAACGTCGGGGCCCAGTTCCTGACCGCCAAGAGTGACGTCTTCCGGGCCATGACCGACCGCTGGGCGGAGGAGGGGGTGCTACGGACCTGGTTCCACGGCAGCCCGGACCTCGAGGCCCCGCGCGACCCCGACGGGCATCCGAGGATGCGCGGCACACCGACGATGCGGCGCATCGTCGAGCACCTGTCCGCCGACCTCGATCTCCGCCTCGGACACCTCGTCAGCGCCATCACGACCGAGCAGCGTCGTCTCACCGTGCACCTGTCGGCCCGAACCACCGGCACCCCGGCCCGCCCGACGGTGTCGCCCACGGCGGTGACCTCCACCCTGACCGCCGACGCCATCCTCGCCACCATGCCGGTTCCCCAACTGCGGGCGCTGCTGGCCACCAGCGAGCTCACCCTCGACAGCACCGCCGAACAACGCCTCGCAGCTGCAACCTACGACCCGTGCCTGACGGTGCTGGCCGTACCCAGTGGGCCAACCGCACTGCCGGCGCGCGGCGCCGTGCGGATCCCCGATGGTGATGTCGCCTGGATCACCGACCACCACACGACCGGCACATCGACCCTTCCGGCACTGACGATCCATGCCAGTGCCGAGTACAGCCGTGCGCGCTTCGACGCTGACGCTGCACAGGTCCGCCCCGAGCTGACCCGGTTGGCCGCGCCGGTGCTCGGCACGGGCGCCCGTGGCGTCCACCTGCACCGCTGGCGGTACGCCACGCCGACCGCCGAGCTCGGTGCGGACCCACTGGTCAGCCACCTCGGCCACGCGCCGATCGCTGTCGCCGGTGACGCCTTGCGGGGCGGGCGTGTCGAAGGGGCGGCCCTCTCCGGCCTCGAAGCCGCGGAGGCGCTGCACGCCGCCCTTACGGATGTCGGCCCGTGAGCTGCAGCGCGTGACCCTCAGCGCATCTGCGGGACGGCGTCGCTGCCGGACCGGGCGCTGAAACCGCCGGTCCGCAGGTCCACGGGCAGGTGCCCCAGATCGTTGTAGCTGGCCAGCACCGGATGCGGGCGCTCCTGCTGTGCCGCAGCCGCGCGCACCGACGGCGCCAGCCGCGAGCCGTCATCGCCACCGAGCAGCAGCAGCCGTGCCACGGAGGCGTTACCCACCGGGCCCAGGGTGCGGGGTGGCAGCGACAAGAGTTGGTGGAGCCCGTGCCAGATGCTCCCGCCGTGGCTGACCACCACGCACACCCCACCTTCGCCGGTCGCGGCATGCAGCGCCGCCAGCGCCGGCGCGACCCGGCCCGCGAGCTGCGCGGCGGTCTCCGCGCCGATCTCCCCCATGATGTCGGCGCCGCTGGTCCACCGCTGCCAGCGCTCCGCCTCCTCGACGGCGAGCTCGGCGTGGGAGCGCCCCTCCCACCGGCCGAAGGCGCGCTCCCTGAGCCGGGGGTCGTAGACCACCTCGAGGTCGAGGGCGGCCGCCAACGGTGCGGCGGTCTCCCGCGCGCGTTGGAGATCCGAGCTCACGATGCGCACCAGCCGGGGACCGGCACCCCGCAGCACGCCGAGCTCGTCGCGGTACGCGTCGGCCAGGGCCTCGGCCTGCTGGTGACCGCGGGGAGCAAGCCCCTCACACCGCTGGCCCTGGATCCGGCCCTCGGCGTTCCACAGCGACTCACCATGGCGTACCAGCAAGAGCTGCTTCACGGCCGCTCGTCGGTCCCACGCGTCACCTCGGCAACCGCGCCACCGGGACCGCCACCCACGCTGACCCGGTCCTCCACGGCTGAGGCCAACACGGCACCGGTCGTCACGTCCCGCCGGGGCACGTCGGCCCACAACCGTTCCAGGGCGTAGATCCCCCGCTGCTCAGTGGTGAACAGGTGGCAGACCAGATCGCCGTAGTCGAGCAGGACCCAGCCCGCCGCGGGGGTTCCCTCGCGACGCAGCGGACGCCGTTCCTGGCCGCGTAGGCGTTCCTCGATGCGCTCACCGATGGCCTTGAGCTGGCGATCGTTGGTCGCGCTGGCGAGCAGGAACACGTCGACGATCGCCAGCAGATCGCTGACGTCGAGGATCGTGAGATCGTCGGCCTTCACGTCGTCGGCTGCAGCTGCGGCCTGGACAGCGAGGGCGACGGCCTCATCGGTAGCGGGCACGGGGACCTCGGGGCTCGGGGTGGGGCTGGCGTGCCGGACGTGAGCCCGACGGGGCCAGGGTAGAGGGCTGCGGCAAGCTCGCAGCGTCAGCCCGGCGACGGGTCCTCGGGTGGGAAGTCGGCACCGACCACGATGGTCACGTCCACGACCGAGCCGGGGGTCGCCGCCAGCTCCAGCTCACCGACACCCAGCCGCTCCTGCACATCGCGTCCGACCGCCAGCTGCGCCGCGGAGCGGTCGTGGAGCACGATACGCGTGGTCGCGTAGGTGAACCGGTCGGCGTTGCCGGTGAGCACGACGCGGTAGCCGCCGTCGGCGAGCCGCTCGGCCACCTCCCGCCCGATCCTCGGCACACCGTTGCCGTTGAGGATCTGCACGTCGCGGCCCTGTGCACCTACCCCGGCCGGGCGGCTGCCGGCCAGACGATCCGCCACCAGGGCCTCGGCACGGGCGGTGTCGACCCGGAAGCCGTCGTCGGCGCCGGTCCCGACCGGGAGCACCGGCAGGGTGACGGTGGTCAACTGCTCCTCGCTGCGGGCCGCTGCCATGCTCCGGAGCAGCCCGGCGACGAGCGCGGGTTCCGAGGTCGCGATCGCGGGCGCGCCGTCCGGTCCCTCCACGGCCAGCAGCCGGTCGGCCAGCGGCGGATCGGCCGCGACCGCGGCGAGGAGCGCAGCCATCACCTGCTGGACCCGCGGGAGGGCGTCCAACTCACCCTCGCCGGGGACCTCGGCGGTCAGGAACCGGGCCAGCGCAGCGCCCTCGAGGGTGCTGGTACCGGACTCGGCCACGACCGCACCGTCGACGTCGGTCAGGGTGCGTGGGGTGGTCACCTCCACGGCACCCAGCTCAGCCGTCACCTGCTCCCAACCCTGCTCGGTGATCGCCGCTGCCGTGTCGAGCTGCACACCCAGCAGGTTCCCGAGGCTGAGGCGCACCAGGTCGGCGCCACCGAGGTCGTGCACCTCGGTGAAGGGGAAGGTGCCGTGACCGGGGACGTCGATCACCGTCGCCGCGGGGACGAGCAGCACCGTGGCCTCATCCGTCGCGGCGTCGTGGGCCAGCAGGCTCAGCCGCGTCACCTGAGAGCCACCGGACCGATCACGCACGGTGACCAGGGCCAGGCTCTGCCCGCCTTCCCCCGGTACACGGGCCTCCTCCTCGACGGGCAGGTCCTCGGCCGGATCGCGATCGGCGCGTTGCACGCCGTCCCAGGGACGCAACAGCACCACGCCCGCGAGGAGCAACACCCCCAGGAGCACGCCGAGCAGCCAGCGCAGGCGACGGCGGCCAGCGCGGCCACTGCGGCCACCGCGAACCCGACGCCGCGCCACCCGTCGACTGCCAGCGACCGGGCTCCCATCGCTGCCGGATCGCTCGGGATCCCGCCGCCGGCCCGGTGCGCTCCCGCGCCGACGTGCCGGGGCGGTCCGGCGCTGCGCGGCCGGCGCGGTCCCGCGCTGACGCCCCCGACGGCGCCGCCCCGCCGCCGGCTGCACCCGGCGCGGCCGGGGCGGGGGCTCGGGGTCCACGCCGTCAGCCATCGCTGCCGCCGGAGGCGTCGTACAGGCCGTGGGCCCGGACGTAGCGATCGACCGCCGGCGGCACCAGGTACCGCGTGGCCCGGCCCGCAGCGAAGCGCGCCCGTAGCTCGGTGGAGGACACCTCGAGCTGCGGGATCTGCAGGTGCACGATCGCCGCCGGCAGGGTCGCGTCATCCGGGGCCTGGTCCCCGGGACGGGTCACCACGACGAAGGTGGCACGGGCGAAGGCCTCCTCGAGCTGGTGCCAGGAGTGCAGCCCGGCGGCCGCGTCCTCACCGAGCACGAAGTAGAAGTCGGTCTCGGGCTCCTGCGCAGTGAGCTCGGCGAGGGTGTCGGCGGTGTAGGTCGGACCGGTGCGGGCGAGCTCGCGGTCGTCGACAGCGAGGTGGCGGTCATCGGCAACCGCCGCGCGCACCATCGCCACCCGGTCCTCTGGCGTCGAGGTGGTCGACTTCTGGTAGGGATCACCGGCCACCAGCAGCCGGACCTCGTCGAGCGCGAGCTCCACACGGGCACACTCGGCCACGACGAGGTGGCCGAGGTGGGGAGGATCGAAGGTTCCTCCGAGGAGTCCGACGCGGCGTGACATCCTCCCAGGCTATACCTCGTGCCTGCTGCGCCACCTCAGGGTGAGCGGCTGCAACCGCACGGCGCACACCACCTCGCGACTCACCCCTGCCGGGCGCTCTCGATGAGGTCGCGGTACCAGTAGGCACTGTCCTTGCGCGTGCGCGCCTGGGTGGCGTAGTCGACATGGGTGATCCCGAACCGGCGCGCATACCCGAAGGCCCACTCGAAGTTGTCCAACATCGACCACAGCAGGTAGCCGCGGACATCCACTCCCCGTTCGAGAGCCCGACCGACGGCCGCGATATGGCCGGCGAGGTAGTCGATCCTCGCCCGGTCACGCACACGGCCGTCCTCGAGCGGGTCGTCGAAGGCCGCCCCGTTCTCCGTGATCATCAGCGGTGTGTGTGGCAGCCGCGCGTGGACGGCCAACAGCAACTCCTCCAGACCCGAGGCGTCGATCGCCCACCCCATCGTGGTGGTCTCCCCCGGCGGCTGCAGGAACTCCACGTCCTCACAGCCCACGAAGGGGCTCGCCGTGCTCTCGCCGTGGGCGTGGGACACCTCGGCGTCGCTACTTCCCCGACGACGGCGCACCAGGGTCGGGGTGTAGTAGTTGATCCCGAGCACATCCGGGGGCGCATGGCAGACCTCCTCGTCGCCGTCGCGCACGAAGCCCCACGCCGTGATCCCTTCCAGCCGCTGGATGAGGCTCGGCGGGTAGGCGCCGTCGAACAGCGGGCCGAGGAAGATCCCGTTGCCGACGTCATCGACCTGCTGTGCCGCCGCGACGTCCGCCTCATCGTCGGTGGCGGCGCGCACCAGGTGGAGGTTGAGCGCCAGGGTGGTCTGCGCGTCGCTCGGCAGCACGCTGCGCAGCGCCTGGGTCGCGAGACCGTGGGCGAGGTTGAGGTGGTGCGCGGCAGCCAGCGCCGCCGCCGGCTCGGTGCGGCCCGGTGCATGGACGCCCGAGGCGTAGCCGAGGAAGGCGGCGCACCAGGGCTCGTTGGAGGTCCCCCACAGCGCGATGCGGTCCCCGAGTACCTCGGCGACCTGGTGGGCGTACTCGGCGAAGCGGTAGGCGGTGTCGCGGTGTGGCCACCCGCCGGCGTCCTCGAGCGCCTGGGGCAGGTCCCAGTGGTAGAGGGTCACGATCGGCGTGATGTTCCGCTCGAGCATCCCCTCGACCAGACGCTGGTAGTGGTCGAGCCCGGCGTGGTTGACCGGGCCCGACCCGTGGGGCTGGATCCTCGGCCAGGCGATCGAGAAACGGTAGGCGTCGATGCCGAGTTCGACCATGAGATCGAGGTCCTCGGGCCACCGGTGATAGTGGTCATCGGCCACGTCGCCGGTATCGCCGGCCAGCACCCTGCCCGGCGTGTGGCTGAAGGTGTCCCAGATCGATGGTCCTCTCCCGTCCTCCATCACGGCGCCCTCGATCTGGTAAGCGGCGGTTGCCACCCCCCAGCGGAAGTGCGCGGGGAACCTCGCCACATCGATCTCGGTCACCGTTGCTCCTGCCTCGTGGGTCCTCGTCGGTTCGCGGGGTCATCAGCAGCGCCATCGCCAGTGACATGAGCCGCGTCGTGCGGAACGCCATGCGCAGCGCCGTCGCCATCGCCATCGCCATCGCCATCGCCATCAGCGTGCTACACCCTGCCACAACCTCGGTTGGTCGGCACCGTCGCTAGTGTCCCACCGTGACCGGCGGAGCCGGCCGGAACCGGACCAGGAGGAGCCCCACGTGGCGGAGATGACCAAGATCGTGCTGGACGAGGCCGAGCTGCCGACCCACTGGTACAACGTGGTCGCGGACCTGCCCGAGCCACCCCCACCCCCGCTGCACCCGGGGACCCACGAGCCGATCGGCCCGGAGGCGCTCGCTCCCCTCTTCCCGATGGGGCTCATCGAGCAGGAGGTCTCCGCCGAGCGCTACATCGAGATCCCCGAGGCCGTCCGCGAGGTCTACAAGCTGTGGCGCCCGGCCCCGCTGTACCGGGCCCGCAACCTCGAGAAGCTGCTCGACACCCCGGCGCGCATCTACTTCAAGTACGAAGGGGTCTCCCCCGCCGGCAGCCACAAGCCCAACACCGCCGTCCCCCAGGCCTACTACAACGCTGTCGAGGGCGTGCAGCGGCTGACCACGGAGACCGGCGCCGGCCAGTGGGGCTCGGCGCTGGCCTTCGCCACGGCGCAGTTCGGGCTCGGCTGCGAGGTCTGGCAGGTCGCCGCGTCCTTCACCCAGAAGCCCTACCGCGCCTCGATGATGCGGGTGTGGGGCGCCGAGGTGCACTCCTCACCCTCCGAGCTGACCGAGGCCGGGCGGGCGATCCTGGCCGCGCACCCCGACTCCCCCGGTTCGCTGGGTATCGCCATCTCCGAGGCCGTCGAGATCGCGATGGCCGACGAGGACACCAAGTACGCGCTCGGCAGCGTCCTCAACCACGTGCTGCTGCACCAGACCGTGATCGGTGAGGAGGCGCTCCTGCAGTTGGCCAAGGTCGGCGAGAGTCCCGATCTGATCGTGGGCTGCACCGGCGGCGGCTCCAACTTCGCCGGGCTGTTCTTCCCCTTCCTGCGGGAGAAGCTGGCCGGTCGGATGGACCCCCACATCCTCGCCGTCGAGCCATCGGCCTGCCCGTCGCTGACCAAGGGTGAGTACCGCTACGACTTCGGCGACGTGGCCGGCATGACCCCGCTGATGAAGATGCACACCCTCGGCCACGACTTCATCCCCGACCCGATCCACGCGGGTGGCCTGCGCTACCACGGCATGTCGCCCCTGCTGTCCCACATGTACGAGCTGGGGCTGTTCGAGGCCGAGTCGATCGACCAGACCCACTGCTTCGAGGCGGCGATCGCCTTCGCCCGCACCCAGGGCATCGTGCCGGCACCCGAGCCGACCCACGCCATCGCCGCAGCCATGCGCGAGGCACAGGCCTGCAAGGAGACCGGCGAGGAGAAGGTGATCCTCACCGCCCTGTGCGGCCACGGCCACTTCGACATGGCGGCCTACGATGCCTACCTGTCGGGACAGCTCGTCGACCACGAGTACTCGGCGGATGCCGTCGCGGACGCGATGAGCCGGGTACCGGTCATCGAGAGCTGAGCCGGAGGAGGACCCGGGAGGTCGTTGGGGTCCCGGCAGCGATCGTCGGGGCTCCTCCCGGTCCGGTGGTCGTTTCCTGGGCTGGCGCCCAGGAAACGACCAGATCCGGCCGACGCCCCACCCGTAACCGCGATCCCCTGGTCGTTTCCTGGGCTGGCGCCCAGGAAACGACCAGGGCGCCCATCGCACCGCGGTGGCATCGCCATGCCGACCGATCCCGCCGCGACACCCAGGGTGGTGGCCGGGGATCGCGCCGCGACACCCAGGGTGGTGTCCGGCGCCGGGGAGCCGTATCCTGAGCATCCGTCGTCAGGACCAGGAGCCACCATGAACCTCGGCAAGCTACGCCGCCGTCTACAGGTCACGGGCCGTGGTGAGCAGCCCGCCGTGGTCCGCCAGGGCGACGCGGACGAGTTCGCAGCCCTCGAGGCGCGTGATCTTGCGCCGCGGGTCGCCGATGACGAGCTACCGCCGCTCGAGGTCATCGACCGCGACGAGCCGGGACCGGGCTCCAGGGGCTGACCTCCTGTGCACCCGGCGGTCCTGCTCGTGCTCATGGTCGTCGTCCTCGTCCTGCTGCTGCGGGCCGTGGGCTCCGTCGACCCCGACATCCCGTCCGAGGGCATCAGCGAGGGCACATCGGACGAGCCGATCCTGGCCGTCAAGCGGGCCCATATCCGGCTCTCTCCCGACGGGGACGAAGCGACGCTGACCGGACTGACGGCGGGCAGCCGGTACGCCGCCGACGCCACCGCGAGCTGCCCTCGGGGGTGCCCCGAGCCCCGTCCCACCTGCCGCTGCGGCTTCTACGCGATGCGCTCCGACGTGGAGGCGCGCAACCTGGCCCACGAGGCAACCTGGGCCCGGCGTGCCGAGCCGCTGAGCGTGCGGTTGGACGTGGAACTCTCCGGTGTGGTGCTCGAGTACGACCTCGGCTACCGCGCCCAACGCCAGCGGGTCATCGAGGTGGGTATCCCCGACAGGTGCGTGCCCTGCGCCGAGCAGGGCATCGACCGCCAGGCCGCGGGGATGATCGCCCGGCCACGCCAGGTCGGATCGCACCTCGCCGGCACCGGCAACCCCTACCTCGGCGATCCGAGCCTGCGCACCTGGTCGGAGCTGCGCTCGGCCTGCCTCGACCACTGGGTCTCGGAGCCGGGCTGGCCGGCGGTGTCGCTGGGCCAACTCACCGACCTGCTCGACACCACGGTGACCTGGGAGGCCTCGGGGACGGCCGGACCGGTGGGGCGCTGACGGCCTGACGCGCCACACCGCGAAGCTCACCCTCCAGCGCACGCCGCGAACCGGGCGCTCACCCTCCAGCGCACGCCGCGAACCGGGCGCTCACCCTCCAGCGCGCGCCGGGAACCGCGGGTGCGCGCGCAGCAACCAGGAGGCCGCGGCCACACCCACCAGCCCGATGAGCGCACCGGGCCGTGCGCCCAGCACCAAGGCGGCGGCGATCCCCGCCAGCAGTGACGCGCCACCGAGCAGCGCAGCGCGGTTGCTCGGCGTGACGGGCACCTCACGGGTGCGTCGGGACTCGAACGCCACCACCCCGGCCAGCACCGGTGCCACCATCGCGGTGCACAGCACCAGCCACCACAGCCGCCCCCACCAGAACCCCGAGGCCCCCGGCACACCGGCGTCGATGGGCGCCCCGAACCGCTCCCCGACCCACGCGGCCGGCAGCTCGGCCAACTTGTGCCACAGGTACAGCGGCATGCTCAGTGCGCTCAACACGGCCACCGCGCCACCGATCCGCCGCCGCTGCAACAACCGCCGGGCAGGGCCCTCACCCAGGAGCACCCCACCGACCTGCAGCCACATGACCCCGACCAACGCCAGGGTGGGCGGCAGGACGTTGCTCCCCCCATCGAGGTCGCCACCAACCATCGCCACCGGGTACCCGGTGGCCACCGTGGCCAGCAGCCACACCGCGCCGAGCACCAGCAGCACCGCCCCGGCGGTGGGCCCGCCGAAGCGGCCTCGGCGCCAGGCGATGCCGAGCTGCTGGGGCAGCAACCACACCAGGAGCATGTTCGCCCAGCCGACCCCGCCTGGAGCTGCGATCACACGCTCCCCCAGATCGAGGAGTTGCCCCGGGGCGACCACCTGCGCCCGCACCACGTCGGCCACGGCGGCCAACGCCACGAGGGCGACCACCGCACCGAGCCCGAAGCGGGCGTCGGCCCGGACGCTGACAGGCAGCAGCGCCTGCACCGACAGCAGCATCAGCAGGAACCACAGATGCACGGTCAGGGAGGCGTCCAGGGGGCCGAGCAACCGGCCGCCCGTCACCACAGCCACGACCGCAAGCACCGACAGCACGGCCAGGTAGGTCACGGTGGGCCGGGCCAGGCCGAGCGCCCGTCCCGCCCACCACTGCAGCTGCCGCGTGCCGTCGTCAAGGCGGCGCGCCGCACCGTCGGCGCTCACCGCCGCGGACACGAACACGAACAGCGGCACGACCTGCAGTACCCACGTCAGTGCCCCGGCGGCGTCCCACACCATCAGCAGATGCTCGGTTGCGACCATGCGGCCGTCCTCGAGCCGCGGCAGGGTCGCGATCCAGTGGCCGAACACCACCACCAACAGTGCCCCGGCGCGCAGTGCGTCGGGGTAACGATCGCGTGGCGGCGGCTCCGCGGCGTCCCGCGGTCGGGTCAACGGACGCGGCCCAGACCCGGCCAGTCCCCCGTGACGAGGTCCCGGTCGGCGTCGATGCGTTGCAGGTAGGCGTTGAAGCTGTCCCGCCACACCGCGTGGGCGTCGACCTGCAACTGCTGGAGGGCGTCGAGGTCCTCGGTCCGCAGCTGCTGCGGGAAGCGCGCCAGCAGCGCCCGCGCGACGGCCATGGAAGCCACGGCATCGGCCCTGGCGCTGTGGGCGTCGTCGAGCACCACGTCGTAGACCTGGCAGGCCGCCTCCAGGGTGCGCTTGCCCTTGCGGTAGCGGTCCACGCTGCGGTCCAGCACCAGCGGGTCGATCAGCGCGCAGTCCGGCAGGGTCGAGGGAGGATCGAGCCGGGCCAGCTCCGCTGCCAGCAGGGGCCAGTCGTAGGTGGCGTTGTAGATCACCACCGGCCAGCCCGCCGCGGCAAGCTCGAGCAGGTGGGCCCGCACGGTCGGCAGCACCTCGGCGGCGGGTGGCGCCTGTTCGGCCGCGAGCCGGTCCCGGGTGATCCCGTGGACCGCTGACGCGCCCGGCGGGATCTCCACCTCGGGGCCGGGATCGACCAGCCCGGCGTACAGCTCGCGTACACGGCCGTCACCCTCGTCCACGAGCAGGGCGAGCTCCACGATGCGGGCCGTCGCCGGATCGATGCCGGTGGTCTCGAGGTCGAGGGCGGCGAAGGGGCCCTCGTACCACGGCGGCGGGCCCCCGGTGGTCGGGGCGGCACCCTGCGGGTCCTCCTCTGGCGGCTCCAGGGACAGCTGCGACATCGGGTTCCTCCCCTGTGGTCGACGGGCACCCTAGGCCGCTGGCGCAGCGCTGACGACCACCGTCAACAACCGACGACCACCGTCAACGACCTCGGCACGGCGTGTCACCGCAGCTGCGACTCGATCCAGGTGAGCACATCACCGACGACCTCGTCGCGGTTGGTCTCGTTGAGCATCTCGTGGCGGCCACCCGGGTAGATCCGGTGATCGACGGCTGTCAGGCCGGCAGCGCGGTAGTGCTGCAGCAGGGCGGCGATGCCGGCGGCGCCGCCGACGGGGTCCTCGCTGCCGGCGAAGACGTAGATCGGGGTGTCGGGACGTGCGCCCGCTCGCACCCGTTCGACCTGGCCGATCACGCGCAGGCCGGAGAAGACATCGAGGTACATCTGGGTCGTCGGCACGAAGCCGCAGCGGGGATCCTCGATGTAGGCGTCGACCTGGTCCTCGTCCCGTGACAACCAGTCGAACCGGGTCCGTGCGGGCTCGAAGGGCGTGTTGTACGCCCCGAACACCAAGCGGTCGAGGACCTCCGAGCGCCCGTGGGGCCCGAGCCGTGCCCGCTCGGCACGGGCTGCCACCGCCCCCGCCTCGCCGAGTAGCCCGATCGGCCCGTTCGAGCCGGAGAGGACGTAGGCATCGACCTCGCCGGGGAAGGTGAACAGGTACTGCTGGGCGAGGAAGGAACCCATGGAGTGCCCGAGGAGGACGACGGGTACATCCGGCAGGTCCGCTCTGGCACGCAGCGTCACGCGGTGCAGATCGTCGAGGACCAGCGCCCAGCCACCACGCTCGGCGAGAGAGCCCAGGTCCGCATCGGTGGCGGCCGACTCACCATGGCCGCGGTGGTCCTCGGCATAGACCGCCAACCCGGCATCGGTCAGCGCCTCGGCGAGGTTGTCGTAGCGGCGGGCGTGCTCGGCCATGCCGTGGGCGAGGTTGACCACCCCTCGGACGGCGCCCTGCGGCAGGTAGCGGTGGACCACCACCTCGGCACCGTCACGGGCGGTCAACGTCCAGCGCGAGATGTCCACGACAGGCTCCAAACGACGACGAGGTCGGCCGCCATGGCCGTCAGCGACCCGCGACCGTCCGCGAGCCTAGGCCGACGCCACCACGCCGGGTGGATCCGAGCCCTGCCCTTCGATCCCGGCGTCCTGCAGGGCCGGTGCGAGCACGACGCGATCGCGGCCCGATTCCTTGGCCGCGTACAGGGCTTCGTCCACCTGGCGGTAGGCGACCTCCATCGGACCGGCCACCTGCGCGTGCAGACCGACAACGCCGACGCTGACCGTCACCGGCACGTCCTCGTAACCCTCCAGGCAGAAACGCTGCGAGCCGATGGCACTGCGCAACTCCTCCGCGACCGTCACCGCAGCGGCCGCGTCGGTCGCCACCAACAGGACCAGGAACTCCTCGCCGCCCCAGCGCGCGACGACGTCCACGCGGCGCAGGCGGGATCGCAGGACCTCAGCGAGGCGGACCAGCAACTGGTCACCGGCGGGGTGACCGAAGCGATCGTTGACCCGCTTGAAGCGGTCGACGTCGAGCAGCAGCAGGCTGGCCACCCCACCACGGCGGCGCAGCCGTTCCACCTCCGCGGCGATGCACCGGTTCGCCTCCCGACGGTTGACCAGCCCCGTGAGTTCATCGTGGGCGGCGGTATGGGTCAGTGCGGCGTTGGCCTGTTCCAGTGCCGCCCGCTGGCGTTCGATCTCGGTCTGTTGAACGAGGGAGCGCACCTCGGTGGTGTAGCGCACGACGGCGAGCATCAGGCCGAGCGCAGCCGCAGACACCCCGTTGACCTGGGTGGAGGCCACGATGCTCTCACCGCTCACGGCCGTCGTCTGCAGCAGCACCGCGAAGACCACGGCGGCCAGACCGAAGGTGGGCACGCTGCGCGCCGGGCGGACCAGGACCAGCAGGCCCAGCAGGACACACACGATCACGAAGGGAGTGATGCTGTCGGTCACCTCCTGGTCGGCCCAGCTGAAGTAGCACCCGACGATCAGCAGGGCCGCGACGGCGGACCACTCCACGCCCCGGATCGCCGACGTGGCGATGGTCGGCAGCCCCGGCTCACGCCATGGGGGCCGGGTGACCACCACGAGCAGGCCGACGACGACCGCGAGCAACACCGCATGGCCACCGAGGATCCGCCAGCGCCAGGTGGCCTCGACCGCATGGGTGGGCTCCAGGAGGGCGAACAGGGTGAGGCTGGTAGCACTGATCACCAGCGCGAGGGCGCAGACGATCCGGATGCGGCGGACGTTGTCCACGGCGATGCGGCGGCTGACGTGTGCTGGCACCTCGACGCGGAGATCCGATCTGCTGCGGGCGAACCGCTGGTGCACCCCCCGCCATCGCGGGTGGCCCGGTGGTCCTGCGCTCTCTGCCGGCTGCCCCGCCGCCATAGCCGCCCTCGTTCCGCAGCTGCAGGGCCCTGTCGGCACGAGCCCCAGCCACTCAAGCGGCCGGCGCACGACCGGCAGCCGGTCGCCACCCCGGCGACACCGGCGGCGGTGTCAGCCACGTGGCCGCAGCGGCGCGCCGGTCGCCACCCCGGCGACGCCCGCGGCGATGTCAGCCACGTGGCCGCAGCGGCGCGCCGGTCGCCGCCTTGGCCAGCAGGCTGACCGGCGGGGTGAACCGCTCCCCGTAGACCTCGGCCAGGGACTTGCACCGCCCCACGAAGGCGGTCGTCCCGCCCGGGTACTGGTCGATGTACTGGGCCACACCACCGGTCCACGCCGGGAAGCCGATACCGAAGATCGAGCCGATGTTGGCGTCCTCGAAGGTCTCGATCACGCCCTCGTCGAAGCACTTGACGGTCTCGATCGCCTCGACGAACAGCAGGCGCTCGATCAGGTCGGTGAGCGGCACCTCGGCGTCCCCGCTGGTGACGTGCTCGAGCAGCCCCGGCCACAGCGCGGTCCGCTTCCCGTCCTCGCCGTAGTCGTAGAAGCCCGCACCGGCGGAGCGGCCCTCACGGCCGTGGGTCTCCACCATCGTGTCGAGCAGCTCATAGGCGGGGTGACGCTGATAGGGGGTGCCGTCCCGCTCCGCCGCGGCCCGGTACTCGGCCTCGATCTTGCGGGGCAGGGTCAGGGTCAGCTCGTCCATCAGCTGCAGGGGCGGGGCCGGGTAGCCGGCCTGCTCGCCGGCGCGCTCGATCCGAACCGGGTGGACGCCCTCGGCGAGCATCGCGACGGCCTCGTTGAGGAAGGTGCCGATGACCCGGGAGGTGAAGAACCCACGCGCGTCGTTGACCACGATCGGGGTCTTCTTGATCTGCTGCACGAGGTCGATCGCCTTGGCGACAGCGGCATCCGAGGTGCGCGCACCGCGGATGATCTCGACCAGCGGCATCTTGTCCACGGGTGAGAAGAAGTGCAGGCCGATGAAGTCCTCGGTGCGCTGCACGCCCTCCGCCAGTTCCGTGATCGGCAGGGTCGAGGTGTTGGAGCACAACAGGGCGTCGGGTTCGACCACCGGCTCGGTCTCCCCGAACACGGTGTGCTTGAGCTCGGTGGACTCGAACACCGCCTCGATCACCAGGTCACAACCCGCGAGGTCGGCGTAGCTGTCGGTCGGCGTGATCCGGTCCAGCAGGGCCTGGCCCTGCTCCGCGGAGACCTTGCCCCGCTCGATGCCCTTGGCGACCAGCTGCTCGGAGTAGCCCTTGCCCTTGCTGGCGGCTTCGAGGGACACGTCCTTGAGCACCACCTCGATGCCGGAACGGGCGCACTGGTAGGCGATGCCCGCCCCCATCATCCCAGCACCGAGCACCGCGACCCTGGTGGCAGCCCACCGCTCGTAGCCGTCGGGTCGGGACGAGCCCTTCTCGATCGCCTGGAGGTCGAAGAAGAAGGCCTGGGTCATGTTCTTCGACTGGGGCGAGTTGCACACCAGATCGGTGAAGTAGCGCGACTCGATGCGGGTGGCGGTCTCGAAGGGGACCTGGGCGCCCTCGTAGGCGGCGCACAGGATGTTGTGCGGTGCGTGGTAGTCGGCGCCCTTGGTCTGCTTGCGGAGGTTGGCGGGGATCGCCGGGGCGTTGGCGGCGAAGGACGGCCGGGAGGGGTCGCCGCCCGGCATCCGGTAGCCGTCGGTGTCCCAGGGCTGGCGGGCACCCGCGTTGGCCGCGATCCAGGTACGGGCGGCGGCGAACATGTCCGCGGCGTCGGCCACCACCTCGTCGATCAGGCCGAGCTCGTGGGCCTTCGCCACCTTGTGCCGCTGCCCCTGGAGCAGCACGTTCATCAGCGCCGGGATGATGCCCAGCAGCCGGACGGTACGGACCACCCCGCCCCCACCGGGCAGCAGCCCGAGGGTCACCTCGGGGAGGCCGAACACCGCGCGTGGATCATCGATGGCGACGCGGTGGTGGCAGGCCAGGGCCAGCTCGAAGCCGCCGCCGAGCGCCGTGCCGTTCAGCGCGGCGACCACGGGTACGCCCACGGTCTCCAGGCGGCGCAGGCTGTCCTTGAGCGCCTCGGTGTCGGCGAACACCTTGTGTGCGTCGTCGGGGGTGGCGCGGATCAGCTCGTTGAGGTCCCCGCCGGCGAAGAAGGTCGGCTTGCCCGAGGTCAGGATGACCCCGGTCAGGCCGTCCTCCGCCTCGAGGCGACGCACCACCTCGGCGAGGTCCTCGCCGAACCGGACACGCATGGTGTTGGCGCGCTGGGTGGGGTCGTCCATGGTCAGGGTGACGACGCCGTCGGCGTCGCGGTCGTAGGCGATGGTCTCGAGCTCGGTGGTCACGGCAACTCCATCGAGGTGGTGGGGGCGCGGCGGGTGGTGGGCG
>LKMJ01002215.1_pt1 | contig 17707 bp, 28 predicted proteins | sample 643391 | NCBI WGS metagenome assembly LKMJ01 (sample SAMN04112250, study PRJNA286221) | soda lake metagenome | biome: soda lake; feature: Kulunda Steppe; material: water; isolation source: sample PL-Br10 brine of Picturesque Lake | place: Russia: Kulunda steppe | collected 2010-07
CGTGGGTGTGTGGGAGGATGTGTGTGTGTATGTATGTGTGTGTGTGCTGGTGTGATGTGCTCAACACGGATCACTTATCGCATAAACGCATAACTGCATGGACATTCATTTACTTTTGCGGCATGCAACATGCAGGGGGTCCAGCAACAAATGGGATATCCTGTAAGGAGCGCGCTCTGGTGGCAGGACAAACATACCAAATCATCTGCAATGCTTATGACAATTTCGGAAACCGGCATCAAAATACGAGCCCAGGCTTTCTTCTCAATCAAGGTGACACTTGTCATCCTTTCCAAAACTTGTTGCAAATTGCTGTGCATGGCTGCCACTTGACCTGTCCTGATTGTTCTGTACTAGCAAAATACACGAAAACGTCTACTGTTGCCAGAATGTGTCACACTGGGTAAATCTGGACTTGCTCACAGCTCTACCACTGGCATGCCCGCTTGTGATGCAGATTTTGTGAATGCTTCTGCCTCCCTAGTGGTGACCAAAGATGCCAACGGAAGCACAATTTTTCAGTATGAAGCTATGCATATTGCTGGTAAGCCGAGGCAAGCTCGTCGGTCCCATGTATAAATTCTGATCTGCCAGTGCCTCATGGCTTCATAATTGCTGCAAAGCTCGTGATTCATTTGCTTTGACACACAACACACCTCACTTGAGTCCACTAGCAATCTCCAAAAGTTCATGAACTCTGCATTGTTTTACCACTGTAGCGTTTTGCGTTTTCTCTGGGGGTTTCACAAAACAACAAACTAGGTTGCCCGGTTCACCTTAACCTACAGGCAGGGCTTGCTAGAAGATGCATGATTGGGCAATTTAACAGATGCCACTTCTGCATGGAAGCATATGTCAGAAAGGTTGAGCATCCAACCAACAGACTGCACCCATACGCACAATAAAGCCTTGAAATTCCAAATTTTACCCTGCCCACAGGAACGTATGACCTGCAAGTGATGAACCCTGCCCATGAAGTGTTGTACATGGGTGTCGTGGGAGTCAAAGCAGCCAGAGTCTCTGCACCACGTTCAGTGGTCATCTTGCCAGAGGGCACCAAAGCAGGTGAATTTGTTCCGTGATTTTCCCTTCTGTGGGCGCAAACATTATACTTGATTGTATTGTCATAGATGCGTCATTAAAGCAAAGCCAGACCAACAACATTGCAAGCACCCTGTGGTGCATTCTAGGGGTATGTGAAAACAGGACAGAATTAAAGGAACCTAGATCAGGCACTCTCTTGCATTTCTTCCTCATTATGGTCTTAAAAGTGTGGAATTAGTAAAGCTTAAAATTAGGTCATGGCTAGTTGTTAAGATGCAATACAGTACTGCTTTGTAATGCCAGTTTGAGTTGACATGCACTTTGACGTGAATGTTGAATCTCAACCATCTATGCTTTGCTGTTAACAAGTGCGCAAATGTGTGTGTTTGTGTGCTTGTGCCAAACCTCGTGTGCTCCAGGTGACGTAGGATATATACTTGTGGAGCTTCATGATAAGTTTGGCAACCTAGTTGCAGATGCGGCCCCTAGTGACTTGGCAGCACTTTTGCGGCACGAGACAGATGAGGAGCTTGAGCCTGTGCGGCTTCAGCCTGAGGGCCTTGCTTGCGGTTTAGGGATGGAGCAATACAGGTGCGCATTAATCAATTTCACGTAAGGGATGAGTGGGTATGAGTCAGTACCGAACCCAAAAACTCCTACCTGCAGATTAGGAATGGAGCAGTACTGGTGCTATACATTTCTCCCTTTTTGGAAGGGATGGGAGGGCTTTGTTCAAGGGTTCTTGGTTGCAATCTCAAATACAGAAAGCATCATGATGTCAATAGGATGGCAGAATAAGCATGCACTGGTTCAGCTCAAACAGGCGCCCTTTGGTCTGAATTTGATGGTTACAACAAAGGTCCAGAAACTCAACTCAATTCGTGGTGCCTCCAAGTGACCTGGATCATATGCCTTGTCTGCACATTCAATTGCAGTCTTATGCTTTTGAGAAGGAATGTCCACCAAGTGCATGCTTCTGCTTGTTTCTTTTGGGTACAAATAAATACAAATACTGTGGCTGCACAGTCACGTCACTATTTGTGGCTGCACAGTTAGTCACCATACGTGGTGGTAAATACAAATGCTGTGGTTGCACAGTTGAGACTGGTGCCATGAACTTGTAGCATCTTGCAAAAATATGTATATATGCGTCAAGCAATTAGCGTCCTGTGTGCCTTATGCCCACAGGCTTCCATTCAACTTGACGCTTGCTGGACGATATGACATGGTTGTTCGATTTGGAAATGACCAGGTCAGGCATTCAGGGACTGGGATGACTTGAGAACGGGTGGGAACAATGGGATTGCATTGCAATGTGCTTATCAGAAAGTCAAATTTGCACCATGACCGCACTTGGCCTGCTGGGCAATGTGAAGGACAAAGGTCTTGCATTGTTCACAACCATTGACAATAAGAGCATGACTGTGTTGGGTATGCTTAAGTTGGCTAGAAATTGAAAAAAGTAAGATCCTTTCCAATCAACTTCCTTCGTGCTGCCTCTAATGCTCAGATTGGGTCAACATTTGAAGGCAGTGGCCGGCGCCTGCAAAGCAACCTGCCACAGTTGGCAGTGGAGCCTGGAGATGAGCAGATTGAAAACACAATCATTTCACGTGGGTCGGGGCTGTTTCAGGCAGTTTTGCATTGTCATTGTGTGTGCATGGGCGTACGTGTGCTTCCATGTGTCGTGTGATCATGGGCACACCGCACGATTATGTAAGCATTAGCCACATCACACTGTTGCTTACTCAGCAGTTAAACAGGAGGAAAATAGAATGAATTGCCTAAGATCAAGCCGTTCCTACATTTGGGGTTACTATTGATGCCAAAGATTTAGTTCTGGAAAGGTTTTGCAAAAAATGCAAAATCTTGCCAACCGTAAAAGACACATGTACGTACCACTACTTTAAATGCAGCTACTGAGTACGAGATCCAAGTGCAGCAGCAGCGGGATCTCCTGCTTTATGCACGAGATCGCTACAATAATATTGTCAGCCACACCTCCATAGCTGGTCGCGTCACCAGCGTGACCATTTCGCCATCTGATGTGCCCTGGGATGCCAAAGTAGAGAATGTGTCCAATGCAGCTGCCAGCATCAAAGTCAGGTGAGGATCGGGGTGTCAAAATAGAGCATGCATCTGATGCCGCTGTCAGCATCAACGCGCCCTGACTGTTGCAGGTGCAGAATGAAAAAAGGCAGCTGTATGGCAGAAGGTCACTATTCCCAAGAAATTGATTGAACTTCAAGACATTAAGGATGATAAGCCTCTGATCTCTAATTCTTTCCTATCATATGCTTCTTATTCTAAAGCGCCTAGACGCATTATAATACTTGGACCCTTTCTCCGAACCAACATTCAGAATTTTCTGTAGATGCAGGCAGCGGTACAATATTCAAATTAGGCCATCAAACCAGCAGTGCTTTCCTTTGTCTTGCGCTTCACGCAGGATTGATGCCCCAGGCACCTATACCTTGCAGGCTTTTTTGGATGGCATGCCCTTTACTGAGTCAGTGCAAGCCACCATCCATCCTCCTCCCAGCCCCCCACCCTCTCCAGCACCTCCCCCCTCTCCTTCTCCTCCACCTGCATCGAACACACCAGCCCCCATCCCTGGTCCTCAGCACCCGTTGCCTCCAACCCAACGTGAGTGGAGAGGGCTACTGTCATGATGAACATAACTGGAGTTGCACTAATTTCTCTGCTCAAACCACACTCATGCATTGTATCAGATGCCAAAATGACTACAAGCTAGGCCTAACATACAAATAGAAATCTCCAGAGGAGGGCGACTGAGGCCCAAAATGGGTATGGTTTTTGCATGCTCCCAGGGTATATGTTCCGTGAATTGATCATCACAAGCTTTTGCTTGTTGGGTAGCTCTAGTTGCAGGCTTTTTAGGGCAATCAAGCTTCAGAGTAGCAAGCTCTGGGGGCTATGCCATATTTCCTGCGGCGTGAACCCTTCATTTTACAGCCAAATGTCCACACCAGATCACCAAGTGCACCAAATCACATGATGTTCGGTGTTTTAGTGTTCGTGCAATAAACAAAATCATTGCAAAATAATTGGAGTGAAAAAAAATCAGCGGTTGGTGAGATGTGCATTTTGGGTCAATTCCCTTAAAATTATCAGCAGAAGGGGTGCCAAAATGGGTCAAAAATTAACCCCTCCAAATCTGGGTTTCAAAATTCAGCATAAAAAAGCAACATGATAGAAGTAGTAAAAGGAGCTCCAATGGGCTCTTGGCGAGGGCGCACGTGCGCTATCTATGCCAAGATAGGCCAGAAACAGAGGCTGAGCCCACAAGCAGGCCACCAGGGTCGTGTTCTTCACCCCAAATTTTGCCAGCAGCCTTTTTACATGATAAAATTACAGTTTGAGTCAAAAAAGGAGCATGCCCAGACTTTTGGTCAGTTGCCCCCCTCTGGAAATCTTCCATTGACCAGCACAGATGTTGGAGGATACGGCAGCGTGCAGCTTTTGCTTAGTTCCGTTAGCGGTGCCACACCACAGTGGAAGACAATGAGGGCACTGACTTAGCATTTCATGTAATTTTCTGCCATGTGTGTTTAACACTGGCATATCACAGTGAAAGCTAGTGAGGGCGTGGACAAAGCAAACTGTTAGATTTCCGCCACTTACTTTGGGACATCATTCTCACAAGATTTGCTTTGGGTCTGTTGCTCTGTGCTCACAGCACCACCTGCTCCACCATCTGACCATGAGGCAGCGCTGCATGACAACAGTGATGAATCTGGTGCGGAGAGACCCAAGGAGACTAAACCCACAGATGCTTTTTGTGACTGAGAGAGCGTGCGTGATTGTGTGTGCCTCCTTGGAGATCAAGCTCACTGCATTTTGATTATGTGAGATGGCCATAACATTCCACTTTAGGTGCACGCATATGATGACAAAGCACACATGTGTATCTATCCAAAGCCTGCATGCACGCTTTCCAAAACCCACAAATTGTCACTCATTGGTTTACTTACTTCTGCAGCTGGAGCTGCTTGGCATGTCATTGTCAGATTTCATTGTTATTGCTTTTGTGCCCTCTCCATCATCGGTCACAGAGTGCATGCATGCTCCTGTGCATGGCCATGCCATCTTGCCCCTGCCTCTCAAAGCCATGACTGTGCGCTAACTGTATTTTGTGATCCAACACAGCATTTTTGTCCTTCAACTGTGCCCATGTTAGCAAAGGAATGTTTGAAGAGGTAAGCAGATGCAGCATTTCTTTCCCCAGAATTATGCCTGTGCTGAGAGAGGAAAGGATGTCAAGAAAGAAAAAAGGATTAGTTCTAGAGAAGCAGGGATGATCATTTATGCTGCAGGTCAAGCACTCATTCCAGTCACACTGTGTGGTAGGTGGAAATCAAACGTGGCGCCGCAACACACGTGCAGGAGGCTTGTCCACACGTGACACAATCATAGTGGCAGTGGTAGTAGGTGTAGTGGGAGCAGGCTTGCTTATGGCGCTGCTGGCGCTGTGCATCTCAAGTAAACGGGAGCGGGAGCTCAGGTAAGCTGCAAGCTAGGAAAGGATTTCTGCTGTTGTAGATGTGTGCAGGCACCAGGGGCAAAAGGGCAATGTCCACGTGCATGTGTGAGGAAGATGGTGTCATGGGAGGGGGTTGGTGATGTCAGCGTGCTCCTGTGAGACGATTTGGGCTGAGCAGGCGTGAACTTTGTGCTTTTGACAAGAGCTTTTGACATGCAGTGGTTTGTGACTGTGGATTTCTGCTTGTGGTTTGTGATGTGGCTGTGCACTGTTGCGTTGACCAGCAACCAAGCCTTAAAGCGTACAAGGGCGCTGGCAATGCAAGACTGAAGTACCACTTTCCATGGGTGCCCCAAAGGCACTTTCCATGGGTGCCCTACTTTCCATGGGTGCCCCAAAGGCACTTTCCATGGGTGCCCCAAAGGCACTTTCCATGGGTGCCCCAAAGGCAGCAGCAAGGGAGCAATGGGGATGCAGATCAGAGCGACCAGGCGCCTGTAGACGCACGAGCCGTTTGAGGCTGGAATTGGGCATGCGGTATCCATCAGTCCATGTTAACGCTGCTAGGGTCAATGTTAACGCTGCTTTATAAGGCATTGCTGGTACATAGGCTTCCGGTATCCATCATCAATGTTTACGCTGCTAGGGTCAACGTTAAGGCTGCTACATAAGGCATTGCTGGCACATGGCCTTGCAGCATCCAAGTCAATATTAACGCTGCTAGGGTCAATGTCAACACTGCTAGGGTACTTAAGGCATTGCTCTTGCAGTGCCTGATCCATTAAGCTGGCGGAGCCAAGACAATCTTGGCAACACTATTGTTTGCATCCCAGTGTTGTCCCATCTGGTGCAGGGCATGCAGTTGCCTGTAGCAAACGCCAGGTGCACTTGTTGGTCAGGCTGCCACAAAAGTAGCTGTAGCTGTAGCTGAAGCTGTAGCTTCTGTACAGGACCACCCACAGGGCTTCAGTCCGTCATGCGAGGCGCCCTGGCCTGAGTCATGGAAGCCATTGTGTGTGAGGCGCCCCACGCTACGCGCAGGTACATGCAGCGCCACCAGGAGGACAGGTCGGTGGTCAAAGACGGGCGCAAGACCCCGGCACGCGGCGCACTGGTATCCATGGCCATAGGGCCAGGCACCAATGCGCACAGCAGCTGGCGCTTTGGGGGCGCCCGCAGCAAATGGAGCAGCGGTCCCCTGCGTCCCACGCTGCCTGAGGTGCTGGCAGAGATGAGCGAGCCTGAGATACGGCAAGCTGGGTGAGTGGGAGAAGCACGGCCTGGCTAGCTAGCTGTAGGGGTTGGGCAGTGTACTGGCACTTTGAGACATGGCTGGTGGCTGGGTGAGGGAGAGGGGGATGGCCTGGGGCGCCGGCAGAGGTTGTTGTTATAAGCCATGTGAGACTGTGTGTACAGGCACAGCCTGGAGTGCTGGCAGAGAAAGAGTCTCTCACATTGTAAAGGTGGGAAGGTTGAGCCTCAGGTGCTGGCAGAGGTGAGTTCCAAGGGGGCGGGCCCACAGCAAACAGTCCTGCTTGTAGGATAGTGTAACGGGTTATGTATAATAGCAATCGGCTGTCAGGAATCATCGATTTCGATTCGTTTTTATGGGCCTCACACCGCTACAGATAGGTGCAGCAAGGGTGCAGAAGATGTGGGCCTGCGTGACGGTGTCAGGCTTGAGGTACCTCCCCTCATGCAGGATGTGCTGCTGTGGGTTGCAGGATTGTTCTTGCGGCGGGCTGCAAGACAGATTTCGTGGTGCACCTTGTGGGCTGCAAGACATTGTCTGTGGTGCACCTTGTGGGCTGCAAGTTAGATTTTGTGATGCACCTTGCGGGCTGTCAGACAGCGTCTATGATGCACCTTGCGGGCTGTCAGACAGCGTCTATGATGCACCTTGCGGGCTGTCAGACAGCGTCTGTGATGCACCTTGCGGGCTGTCAGACAGCGTCTGTGATGCACCTTTTGGGCTGTCAGACAGCGTCTGTGATGCACCTTTTGGGCTGTCAGACAGCGTCTGTGATGCACCTTGTGGGCTGTCAGACAGCGTCTGTGATGCACCTTGTGGGCTGTGAGACAGCGCTTGTGATGCACCTTGTGGGATGTGAGATAGCCTTGGGGGGCTGCACAGCAGAGGCTAAGAGCTGTGCCAGCAGTCTACAGGAAGGAGGAACAAGGAGACTGAGGACGGTTTCATGATGTTCAGTCTATGCATCGATACTGGAGACGCAAACGTGGACGAGGGCACCCTGGCATTCCACCTCTGTTCTTGCCTGCAGACTGCCTGCATCGTAGGCCACTGCAGGCGGTGCCTGAGCCAGGCATAGCACAGGCGGGGGTCAATTTCAGCTAAGATTCAGCCCTGGCATTCCACCTTTTTTTCCTGCCTGCAGGCTGCCCGCATCCTACCACAAGTGGCTGGACCAGGCCAAGCAGGGGCAGCTGTACGATGAGGAGGATGGTACAAGCATGTACAGCAGGTCTAATGATCAGGTGTGGTCCTCATGGAGGAGCAAAGCTCTGGCGCCACATCCATGCAGCTTGCTGGGCACTTGCGGCAAGATGGGCATGCTTGTATCTGCACCTGGTCCAGTGTTCACATGGGACGCTTTGAGAGAGTGTTCAAAAGAGAATTAATTATAGGGTTCAAGGATTACGCATCTATATGCAACTCAAGCATATGGCCCGATTAGGCTTCTTGCACCTGTATCAGGTCCAACATTAAGCCCCCCCCTTCCCATAAGGTCACACTATCCAAAACCATGCATTTGAGCGGCTGAGTGGGCACACCACAGATGAGCTGTGGTAATGCTCCTGGCTGGGCAACGCTGGGGGGCATGCCCCCTTCACTAAAGGGCGCATCTGCAGGGCTGCGGTGCATGGAGCCTGTGCACAGATTCAGGGCTGTAAGCAGGGCCAGCACATGGGAGCACTTGAGCTCAGCGCTGAGCATCCAGCGCAGACCACGTGGACACCTGACCCTGCAAAGCGCAGGACATTTGAGTCAAATGATTTAGCACCTGAATGTAAAATGCCCAAGCCACATGGACAGCCAACTCTGCAAAGCACAGGCCACGTGGCACCTGACTCTTAGATGCCCAGGCCACACCTGACTCTGCAAAGCGCATGCCACGTGGATACCTGACTCTAGGCATGACCATGCAGTCACTCCCAGGCTTTGGTGACCCAATGAAGCTGGCGTCCCTGCCTGGTGTTGGCTGTCCAGGGGCTGCCATTCCTCCTCCACACACATACAGCGCTGTGTCAGCATGTGCCAGGCGTTTGAAGGGGGGCTGTGGCCCCTGCCCAAACGGCACGCACCATCCAAGCATGGCAAATGCTGAGCAGTCAGCAAATAGGCACGCAAGGGATGCCTGTTCGTGCAGTGTGCTTTGGCAGCCTTAAGGAAGGCGCATGTAGCCAAGGTTTTGTTTTTACCGCAGGAGGCCCCTCCTCGGATCAGTGGTCTGCATCCTCACAGGACACCCCCACATTGTGACCTGCATCCTCACTGACATCCCCTCATTGTGACCTGCATCCTCACTGACATCCCCTCATTGTGACCTGCATCCTCACAGGACACCCCCGCCTCGGATCAGTGGTCTGCATCCTCACTGACCTCCCCCTCTGAAGCCGCAGCAGCAAGGGCTTCCATGGTGCCGCTTCCAGGGAGCAGGTGAACACAACGACGGCTTGCAGTGTCCCTGCTCCGTGTGCGCGTGCAGCTCCTACGCAGAGAAGACATGGGCACACCTGCAGCAGCAAGGGCTCCTGTTTGGTTTTTGATGCGGGTATGGCTCTTAAGAGGAACAGGGGTACACGCCAGCGGTTTGCAGTGCCGCTGCTCCATGCATCAGTGGCTTTTCCCACGAGCAGGTGTGCACACCGACCGCTTGTAGTGCCGCTGCTGTTGTGGTGCCAGAGCAGCTCTACCCACAAGCGGGTGTGCTTCCTCCTGATCACGCAGCGGGTGTGCTTCATCCTGATCACGCAGGCGTATTCAACAACCTGGTCCAGGGAGGGCGTTTGATCAGAATCTGCAAGCACTATGAATAACCAGCACACAGCTACTAAGCTGCCTGGCTGGACAGTATCCACGCATACACCTGAGATCGGGCAGGGTATCTCATCCATGCTCGCCCCCTGTGCCCCAAGTGGACTGGTGTGTGGGAATTTTGCGTGACCGCAGGCACCACAGCAGCATTCCCATCCCAGCCCTGCCTCCCGCCCACCAGCAACAGCACCACAGGCAGCAGGGCCGCTCTCACCAGCACAGCAGTGTGACTTCAGCCAGCCCCCCCCGTGGCCTGTCCATGGCCACCTCCTCAGGCGCCCCTGCACACCATCATCGCCTGCAGCAGACAGGGCTGGGGTCAGACACAAACACCCCGTCACACTCAGCAGCACTGATGCCACCCTCACCATCCTCGCAGCTGGTGCGTGCCCTTGGCATGAGCGCACACCCTCACGCCTCATGCACATCCTTGCGCGTGCCCCCTTTCTGTTTGCGCGCATCCACTGGTGCAGGCCCTCCCATGCAAGTCCGGAGGTTCCTGCCCTCACAGCTGTTTATTGTGCACATAATTGCGTGCCTGCACTTGCATGGGTTCTTCTGGTGGGCGCTCCGCCGCATGATTCCTTGTGCCTGTTGCATGCCCTTGCACGTGATTGCTCACAGGCTTTGGTGCAGGCCACCAAATAAGCTACTAAGTACCTGCATCAATGTGAGGTATCTCACAAGCCTGCCACATAGGCTGCACCAAAAGTCACAGGCGCGCGCGTATGCAAGCTTAGGCCCTCTTTCCCCCCCCCTTCTGCCTGCTACTTGGTGGCATGCCTGGAGCATCGGCCCTAAAACATCGGTCACAAACGCCAGAGGGGAGTTCGCATCTTGCCCCCCCATGCTCTCCCCCTGAACCCGTCCATCCCCCCAGTCTTGTGCGCCTCTGTATGTAAAGTGTCTAAGAGAGCCTGCATCTTGCTCATCCCCTTACCCCCGGTGCCCTCTCTGCCTGCAGCCCAGCCGCAGCAACTCAGGCGGCGCCGTGTACCCCTGGATGCGCGCCCGCCCCAGTGCCACGCCGGCAGCCAGCACACAAGCGTCAGGCACGCCCCAAGCCCGCGGGGCGCAGCAGCTGGCCCCAAAGCGCCCGCGCTCTCACCACCACCTCAGCTCTGGCTCCTCTCTGGGCACCTTCCCGCTGCCCGCGGACGAGGTGTTCTTTCGGGAGCGACGCGAGGCTGGGGGCAGGGCCACTGCAGGGGGAGTGGCCTACAGGGATCACCACGAGATAGGGGGTGGGGAGCTGCACCGCTCGGGCGGAGCCCACGGGCTCATGGTGACCCAGGACTGGCACCCCGGAGAGCTGCGGGGCCCATCCGTACGCAGGACCTCACAGCACCTGCCTCCCAGGGACACAGGGGCCCCAGGACGCCTGCACGGCGCACCTCCCTACCTGCCCTCCACCTCCACCAACATGATGAGCCACCTCGGCGGGGAGCCTGGGCGGCAGGCTGGGGCCTCACAGGCACAGCCCTGGCCTTGGGGCCAGCACGCACCCCCTCAGGTATGCCCCCACCTGCCCCTAGTCTAAAGGCCGGTTCGCTTGCTCTGTGCAGCCTCCAAGCGCCTCATTTGGCGCGCTGCTCGAGCACAGAGCTTCACAAAGGCACAATGCAAGGGAGGTGCCCCCGCAGGCAAATCAAGCTCCGAGAGGGCTAGGTCCACCTGAAGTGCCCCTTCCATGCACTTGACGATGCCAGTGATGATCACCATTGTCATCCTCATCACTACCGCATTTGCTACCGCTGCCATCTATTGGGCCCCGGATCCTGCTGCCAGCCCACATAGGGTAGGCTGTATACATCTGCCACATCACACAGCACGTGCACCCACCAGAAGATCCAGCATTTGCGGCTGCACAGTGTGTCGCTCCCTGTCCAAGCTGCCACTTGTGCCCTTGCCCTGCATACAAGAGGCCAGGACACCAGGCTGTGAACCTACCTGCATCCCCTCCGAGCCTTGCCCTGCGAGCAGGAAAGGCCAGGATGCCAGGCTGTAGACCCACCTGCACCCCCTGCAAGCCTGCCCTCACACCCTGTGCTGCCTTCTTGTGCACATGCCCCTTCCCCACGCACAGGGGTACCAGCTGCCGCAAGGGATACGGCACCACGAGCACTCATCCGCCCCTCTGAGGCAAATCACCACCAGTATGTACAGCAGCCGCCATAATGGCAGCTCCTTTGCCTCCTACGACAATCCGCTAGCAGACACCAACGAGGACCCCTGACACCGCCGGGGAGCCATTCACTGAGTCGTGAGCTGCTGAGTCGTGAGCTGCCAAGCACTGCTGGCAAGCACTGCTGGCGGGCCAACTACCGCCACGTAACCTCATCGTAACCTGAACCGGTCTAAATTTTGTGGTCACAGTTGCGGTGCAATCGTGCAGCTGAATGAGGACAGCTGCTGATGGTCAGGATGTGAGGGCTACTGACATGCAAGCCCGAGCCGATCAACAACAACAGCGTGTGTGCATGCAGACGTGTGTGTGTATGTGTGCAGACGTGTGTGCATGGTAACACACCAGTGTGCGTGCGTGTGTGTTTGTGTGTGTGTGCGTGTGTGTGTGTGTGTGTTTGCGCGCGCGTGTGTGTGTATGTGCGCGCGTGTATGTCTCCCACGATGTATTAAGTTGGTGTCCGCAAGCGGAATGAACGACTTGTCAGACATTCTAGTTCCAAGCCACTGGCGGTTATATACAACAGGCAGTGTCACAGCAAGGGAGGGATACCATGGCTGCGTAGCTGCTTGTCTGCCCATGAACCTCCATTCATGGCCAATTTTATTCCAATGTTTTATAGTGCTACCTTGTTTGGGGTAGTATTGGTTGTGGGACACTTATGCCTTGTGGGACAGTTCTGGTTCGTTGTTGGTTCTTGTCTGCACCATGAGGCTCCACCATGACTGTTGCAATTTGTCCACTTGACAACCCTTGCCTTCCATTGCACCCTCCCTCCCTACCTTATGAGGGTTTGAGCCTGTTTCTCTTCTCCCCAGACTATCTTGCATGTTATTTGAGTTCGTAACCTTACCACCATGGCAACAAGGCAACATCAAACATCATTTCATGTTGTAATTGCCAGTCACAACGTGATCGGGTGGACTGAAGAGATGTGCATTATGGAAACACGAGATACGATAAAAAGGAAAGGCTACACCAGCAACCCTACCCTGTTGACGTGTATTTAGGGAGAGGTTCCAGCTGGTCAAAGCTCTGGGCAAAGGACCACCATCAAACTAAAAAGAGGCATGGCTGACCTCATGTAACTCCTGATTCTAGGACAGCCCCTTCTACCTGACTTTTCATGCCAGTGATACCACACCAGATAAGTGCTGCAGGCACAAGTGTGTTGCACTGTGTGTTGAAATTTGTAGGTGTTGGTTGGCTGAGTGCTCAAGTTTTTGACAATTGCCATCTTGTGATTAAGTCTAGAGGCTGTTGTGTGTGCAGGAGGCTCCCAGCCGGACAGGCTACTACATTCCCCCTGGTCAGCTGAATAATATTTGAGCTAAGGAATTTGCATTTAATGCCTACATTGTTAAAGGGGCCACCTAGGGCCTAGGCACCCTATGGCCCCTCCGCCAGCAAAACAAGAACAAGAGAAGTCAATATCATGTGATGGCATCTTGAATCCTTCCACAGGCGGAAATCAACAGGTTTCACATGAGAAACATGTAAGAAAGAAAAGATAAAGAAAAGCAAAGAAAAAACTACGTAGGCAGTGAAAACCACTCCCAACATCAATTATGGAAAAGGAGACACATTGGCCCAAAGAGCCGTGAGTCTCCTCCAACAGGGGAAAGGAAGAACCAGTGAGGATCTGGAAGGTGCCAAGCCGCCCCCTGCTCCAGACCAAGGCCTTGAGAGCAACTGGATTTTTCAAGGCGCGTCTAATAGTTGACAGTTTATGTGCATAGAGCACAGAATGAGCATGTAACTTGAGGGCAGTCTTATGGGCTTTTTGTGTATCAAGGCCGAGCTCTTTTAAATGATTCAAAGTGTGTAAGGTTACTAAGGTATAAATAGAGCCTCCCACACCAAGAAGAATGGTGTGAAGGATGACTTTCTTGGCCTTTAAGCGCTTACAAAGAACTTCATGTTGTTTTCTAGAGTCTTTTCTTTCTTTCAGCATGCTCAGGAATCTGAAGGTTTTGTTGGGCCAAACGATCAGTGTTGCCGGCATCCGAATGGACCAAAAAACCTGCCAGAGAGCCTTTGCTGATAGCTTTCATTGAGCCTGCAGGCTACGTTATGCCGTTCAGTGATCATACCCAAGATGATAGTATGTTGACACCCTGAGAGAATATGTAGAGGACTATCTGCTTGCTGACAGAGTGGACACTAAAGGCTGGTGGATATTTTCAAGCGGACAGCGTGTTTCTAATAAGGAAGGGTGCCAGTACATATATATACATGTAAATCCTAGTAGATACTTCAAGTTGCCATATTCCTTGCCTAATCAGACTGCCTTCGATTTTCCTTTTTGGTGGCTTTCTTAGCCTTTATTTGGCCAAGCCATTTTAGACTATTATTTTGGCTGGCGATGACTGGCTAAAACCAACTAGCCTAACTTGTAAGGAAATCTTACAGATCCTTGAAACTTCCCCAAAGGACAGTACGGTGCAAAAACATATCCTGTGGACATGCATTATCGGCATGTATTTGGACCGCACACAGAGTGCATTTGTGCGATGCATCATTTACCAGGTGCATAGCTGTCGGCCAACCAGCTCTGCCTTTCTGTGTTTGTGGTGGGTTGTTTCTTAGCTGCAGCGACAACCCTCATCCCAATACAAGCTACCAGCCAGCTGGTCTTAGTAGATTTTGACTAATGTGTTTTAGCACTTACACCATCATTAACATGAAACACTGTTGAGAGTGAATCAGAATGGAATTATGGGCTTCAAGATATAGAGTTATCATGCTTCTTTCAGGGATTGATCTGCACCCACACACTCGGGTGATGCACCGGTACTCAGGAATCGCATACTTCTTAAACAAGCTTAGCATCACAGGGTCAGCCATGTACATATGCACAAGGTTAATCAACATGACTGCTGGCTCTTATTGATCAATTGGGGAATCCAGAAGGCTTGGTGCCAGTGCAGGGCGTCTGCGTCAAGCTGTCTCTTCATGCATTGCAGCAAGTGCCCACAGCAAAGTCTACTTGCTCAGTCAACCAGTCCCTCTTTTGCAGAAGCTATACGTCCATGCGCATCATACGGCAGCCGCCTGCAGTGTGCGCTACTCCACACAGGAGCCTTGAGGACCTTCAATGCAGCAGCTGCCCATGACAAGCACCAGGGCTGCACCAGGGCACAATGCTGCCCATGACAAGCACCAGGGCTGCACCAGGGCACAATGGCTTGCTGTTCCCTCAGACTCATCAACCATAAATGGACAATGACAGCAGCACCCAACAATGCATGCAAAGCTGTCACGGCAGCAGCTGCCATTCCACAGCAGCAGCCGCAGCCGCGCAATGAATCAAGATCTGCCGCTGCAGGCACGGACACTGGCCCTGGCAGCCCTCTCCCTCAACGCCCAGGTCGCCATGCCCCTCTCACCCCAAGCACGCATTCACCCTCACCACTTCCCTGTGCCACAAATACGCAGGCATTGTACTAACACCTGCACAAGGATCATTGCTGGGCTGCTGAGCCGGTTGCAGACAGCCATCATTTTTCTGCGCACACAGCCATCAGTTGGCTGCAGGGTCAGGTGCGCAAAGCCATCACTCAGTTGTGCGCACAGCCATCACTTGGCCATGGGGGCGGCAGGCGTCCCCGCAGGAGGACGGAAGTGGCTCTGCCGCTTGCTGGCCATCTCCTTAATGAGGCCATCGCGCCAATTCTGCATCTTGGAGTCCCGGACAGGCATGGAGTCCCGCTCCTTCGCACATGAACGGGGACGGGAGTGTGAGTGTGCGTGCGTGTGTGTGATTGCATGCATGTGTAGTGCATATTGGGTCCTGATGCCGCACAAGCACACAAACAAACACACATGTCCTGGCTGTGTGTTTGGGTGTGCCTGCTCGTGCTCTCAGGCTGGCCTGGTGCCCCTTATGAGCATGCCAGCATCGCGCGCACGCCACTGTCGTCGCGCCCCAACACACCGCAGCACATCAAACTCCCATGGGTTGGTGGAGACAGGCGCAGCACCCGCACCTGTGGCTGTGCTTGACCACAGCTACCCCCCCCCCACCAGCCACTTGTCTGTCATAAGCGTCAAGCAACTCATCATGTCTCCCATGCGCAGGACAAGAGGAGCCGCATCTGTATGCCCCCAGAGTACCCATATGTCACGCGTCCAGCACGCATGCCATACGCGTGTGCGCATTTGCTGCGCACAGCGCAATGCCATGCGTACCGGGATGTGTGCGTCCATGCTTGGAGCGCATGCCTTTCTTGCCGACCAAGCCTCTCACCTGGGCAAAGGCTACCTGCTCGTACGCTGAGGCCTGCGAGCTGGCAGGATAGCGAAGCGGCGGCCCCGTTTGCGCAACCACTGGCCTGGGCCGGTACGTGTTGGCCGCCCCTGCGCCGGCGCCACTACCATTGGCCGCAGCAGTTGTGGCTGGGTTTGCTGGGAGGCGCATGCCGGGAGGCACAGGGCACACATCGCGCTCCGCATGGTTCTGGGCCTGCCGGCCGGACTGCTGCTGCTGCTGCTGCTGCTGCTTGAGGTGGGGTCCTGTGGTAGCCACGATGCCTTGGTCACCTGAGTGCATAGGGTGGAGAGCCGCACCTGTGGGGCCAAGGCTACGCATGAGAGGTGAGGAGGGGGCGCGTGTGGTCGAAAGGAAGGAATGTGCCGCCTGCTGCCCACGCCTTGGTCACAAGGTTGCGGAGGGTGCACCAGGCGTTCACATGACAGTGCACACACATTGTGGGTGAGCCCACAGGCACGTGCGCATGGTCGAATTCACACGTACAGACAAGAATCTGATAGCGTACACACATGCAGGACTCTCACACACATGCGCGCACGCATCTTGTGCCGCAGATACACCAATACATAAAACAGCTTAGGTTCACAAAGCCCTGATGCTGGCAGCAATAGCAGACATGATTGCGGAAAGGAAGGCCGGGATTGTGAGCATGCCGAGGAAGCTGCAGCGGCCCCAAGATGGAGGCCTCTGCTTTGGGGTGAGCATTGCGCACATATTTTGCACACATGCACACGTACACGCGCAGGCACATACTCACTCAAGCAGATGAGCACACACACACGCGCGCGCACACACACACACACACACAAACACACAAGCGCGCTCACATACACATGCGCGTGCTTATGTATGCAGATGAGCACACGCACTTGCACGCGCACGCACCTCTGCGTGGCTTGTCTTGGCCCCAGCACGGCTCCTCCATAGGGTTGAAGTCAGTGCTCACCAGCGCCGCGCGCGGCAAGTTGTGCGGCTGCGCAGGAGGCTGCGCGTGGGAAGGCTGCTGCTGCTGCTGCTGCTGCTGCTGTGGGGTTGCAGGCGGGTGCAGGCGGGGCTGGGGAAACATGCTGGCGTCGGGGCGGGGCACGGGCATGCCACGCAGCTGTGCACCCTTCAGGGGGGATGCGGTGGCTGCAGCAGGCATATGGGAGCACATACAGAGGCGCAGGTGCGTGAGCAAGTAATGCGGCGCGCTCCAGGTGCGCGGGTTTGTGGTGCACGCTGTTCAAGAACATGGGCATGTGGCTCGGTAAGCTCAAGGTACGTGGACGAGTCGTGCAGCGCAGTTGAGGTGCGCTGCCCCGCGCCGAAAGGCGTCCATGCGCACAAGGGAGTGTGAGCTGCAGGGTGGCCAGTGGCACTTACCCCCCTTGCTCCTCCCTGAAACCCTCAATGCAGCACATGCCCCCACGCATATACAGGCCTGCAATCGCACCCGCTCCCCTGCACACGGCGCACCTGCTGCTCCCGGCGCGGGCGCTGCCGTGCGCTGCTGCGCCAGGCCCACCAGCGCCGAGGGCCCAGGCAGCGTGTGCATGCCCCGGCCTGACGCCAGTGCGCCCCCGCTTGCCCCCCCCGCTGCCCGTCCCTGGGGTACCCATGTCGCCCCTCCGGGCGCACGGGCATGGCCTGCCGCAGCACCCA
>LKMJ01002216.1_pt1 | contig 17696 bp, 22 predicted proteins | sample 643391 | NCBI WGS metagenome assembly LKMJ01 (sample SAMN04112250, study PRJNA286221) | soda lake metagenome | biome: soda lake; feature: Kulunda Steppe; material: water; isolation source: sample PL-Br10 brine of Picturesque Lake | place: Russia: Kulunda steppe | collected 2010-07
CGGTACACATCGTCGAGCCGGTCGCGAGCATCGGATCGGCGACGATGACGGTGTCTTCACTCGTGATCTCGGGGAGCTTGACGTAATCGACAGTGATCGGAAACGCGCCGTCATCGTCCCGACCCGCCGATTCGTCGCGGCTCGCACTGATAACGCCCTGGCGGGCCCGCGGGAAGGCCTTGGTCAACCCCTCGACGAACGGCGTCGCCGCCCGCAAGACAGTGATGATGACGACATCCTCGAGCCCGCGAACCCGTTCGCCCATCGTCCGTTCGAGTGGCGTCTCGATCGCGACGTACTCGGTGTCCATCCGACCGTCGATGATCTCGTAGCCACAGAGTCGGCCAAGCCGCACGAGTCCCTTGCGGAACGCGACCTGCTCGGTCTCGACGCTCCGTAACCGCGAGAGTGTGTCTCTGGCGAGTGCGTGGGTGATGAGATACGCGTCACCGCGGTCTTCGATCGGCATAGGCGTATGCGAGTGAGGCCCACAGTTTACCGTATCGGTTCCAGCCTCGAGTCTACGAGTCAAAGCCCGCTTCCCAGCGGAATCGCCCGTCACGTTGGACCACCGTCCCGTCGACCTCGAGACGGGCGTCGGTACTGACATCCGCGAGGAGGTCGACGTGAACCGCCGAATCGACGCCCGGTTCCCCGTCAGGGAGCGTCGCGTCGTAGGCCCGGCCGAGCGCGAGGTGAACCGTCTCGGCCATCTTCTCGTCGAAGAGGATGGTATTCGTATACTGGTCGATGCCACGGTTCATCCCGATGCCGAGTTCGCCCAGCCGACGCGCACCGGCATCAGTCTCGAGAATCGACTCGATGACGGCCTGGCCCTGGGCTGCCTCGGCGTCGACGACCTCGCCATCCTCGAATTCGAGGCGGACATCCCGGACTGGCTCGCCGCGGATCGTCATCGGCACGTCGAAGGTGACGGAGCCTTCGGTCGCATACGGTGTCGTGAACACCTCACCGCTTGGCAGATTATGTGAGTCATAGGCGACAGAGGCGGCGCTGTTGACCGCCGTTCGGTCGTCGATTCGCATGGTCAGATCAGTATCTGGCGTCACGAGTCGAACCTGCGAGCCCTCATCAAGGATCGTTTTGAGCTGGGCCATCTCCTCGGCGAGGGCCTCCCAGTCCCGGAGGATGGCGTCGTAGGCGAACGCCTTGTACTGCTCGTAGGCCATGCCTGCTCGCTGGGCGAGCGACCGCGTCGGGTGGACCGTCGACACCCACCGCGTGTCGAGTCTGGCTTCCCGAACTCCGGTGCGGGCGATGTCGTAGGCCTGGCGCGTCTCACTCGAGACATCCGCGAGAGCGCTCGCATTTCGCTCACCGCCGAGTGAAAGGACGACATCGGCCTGCTCGTACAGCGCCAGCTGGTAGTCGGGGTCCGGCTCAAACTCGCCGTCGTGGGCCCGAAGGTAGGCGCTCGTGACCTCGCCCGAGGCGTACGTCGCAAGCAGGTTCGCCCCCCGTTCACCGAGTGTCTCGGCGACGGCGACTGCCAACTCGTGTGCGTCGGGGCCAACTCGCACGACCACGTCGTCACCCGGTTCGACGCGGGCGCTCCAGTCGACCAACACCGCTGCGTGTTCGCGAACGCGTTCGTCCATAAGCAAGACTGTGGGGCCGAGACCAAAACTCCTCCAGCCGGGAAATTGATGACCACGCCACGGGAGTGTGGCGTATGGAGCTGCGGGAAACGACCTGGACCGAGGTCGCCGACAGTGACTGTGAACTCGCCGTCGTCCCGGTCGGCAGCACCGAACAACACGGCCCACACGCCCCACTCGGCACCGACGTGATTACTGCAGAAGCAATCGCCGACACAGCGTGTGACCGCCTCGAGCGGCCCGTCTTTCGCACCCCTGCAATTTCGATCGGTGTCGCCGAAGAACACCGGCAGTTCCCCGGAACGATGTGGGTTTCACCCGATACGTTCCGGGCATACGTCCGTGAGAGTGTCGCCAGTCTCGCCCACCACGGAATCGATCGGGTCGTCCTCGTCAACGGCCACGGCGGCAACGTCGACGCACTCAGAGAGGTCGGCGCGCGACTGACTCGTGACGGCACCGCCTACACCGTTCCGTTCACCTGGTTCGACGCTATCGGCGAGGACGCCTCGGATATGGGCCACGGCGGGCCGGTCGAGACGTCAGTCCTCACATTCGTCGCTCCCGACCTCGTCCGCGAGGAGCGTCTCGAGGAGGCAGCAGCCGACGCCGCGACGACCTGGGGTGAGTGGGTCAGTCACACGAATATCGCATACAACAGTGACACATTCAGCGACAACGGCGTCGTCGGCGATCCGAGGACGGCGTCGGCCGACCGCGGCGAGCGGTTGTGTGACACTGCGAGCGAGGCGTTAGTGGCGGTGCTCGAGGTCGTCGCCGAGCGGAAGTATTGAAATCGACGCTCATCACCTTCGACGGTGACTACTCGGCGGCTTCGGCTTCCGCAGCCTCGTCTCCGCTCGGCGTTGTTTCGCCTTGGGTGGCGTCGTCACTCGCATCTTCGAGTGTCGACCGGAGCTGTGGGATCGCTGTCGTGAGTTCGCCGACCTGCTCGCTCGCAGTGGCAACCGTCTCGATGGTCTCCTCGACGGCTTCGATTCGTTCCTCGAGGTCGTCGGCGTCATCGAAGGCATCGGCCCGCTGGCCCACCGTGTACCACTTTTTTGCGTCACGGAGGTGTGCCTCGGCATCGCCGGGATCGAGCGCCGCGTTCAACCCATTGAGAACGCCCAACACGTTCGCTGCGTCGGTCTCCCAGATCGCGTCGGGGTCGGGCAAGGCGGCCGTGGCTGCCTCGAGAGACTCTTCGACATCCGCACGGATTTCGGTGGCCGCTTCGCCAAAGAGGTCGTCGTCTTCGAAGGTGGCTTGGCCCATAGCCGTGTGATCGAGGCCCACGGGGTTAAACGATCGCCCGAAAGTGAAAGTGAAATCAGGCGTCTCAAGCGGGCTGTCGACGGTTACGACCGCTCCCGAACTGACTCGAGAGCCATCAGTGGATAGCCATCCTGCATCTCCATCCGTGTCTCGACGCGGTATGCTTCGGTGACGACGACGATCTCGACCTCGAGAAAGCGACCAGTGAGTTCGGTGTACTCAGCACTGCTGTCGGCGAGTGCGGCCTCGAGTGCGACCTCGTCGACCCAGACATCGACGGACTGACAGTGTGGTTGGTTCTCGATTGCGTCTTCCATCGCGGTGGCGATCGAGTCGGCGCTGTCGGGCGAAATCGGCGTGCCGGCAAACTGGTGGTAGAGCGAGCCGAATTTGATCCCGGCTTCGAAACAGGCGGTCTGGGCTGCTGTTGGCGCAGTCTCGGTCATGGCGAGAGGTCGACGTGGGGAACGAAGGCAATTGTGATCGGCCGCGAATCGCATCCTTCTTATCGACGCTGTCCCTCGAGACGAGTGAATGGGTACGTCAGTCCTGCTGACCGGGGCTGCGGGGCGTGTCGGGGAGGCCATCCTGGGTGGATTGGCCGATGAACACGAATGGCGATTCCTCGACCGGAATCCGCCGACAGATGAGTTCCCGGGGGAGTTCATCGTCGCCGATATTACCGACGAGACAGCCGTCAGAGAAGCGATGGCGGGCATCGAGGTCGTCATCCACCTGGCCGGCGATCCCCGTCCGGAAGCGCCCTGGAACAGCGTCATTGCGAACAACATCGACGGAACACAGAAAGTTTACGAGGCGGCCGTCGACGCTGGTGTTGAGAAGGTAGCGTTCGCCTCCTCGAACCATGCCGTCGGTGCTTACGAGACCGAGGATCGGACGCCGGATATCTACCGTGAGTATCACGAGTATCGACTCGACGGCACCGAGCTCCCACGGCCGGGGAACCTCTATGGTGTCTCGAAAGCCGCCGGCGAGACCCTCGGTCGGTACTACCACGACGAGTACGGCCTCTCGGTGGTCAACGTCCGGATTGGCAATCTCACCAAGAACCACCCACCGATCGACTACGAGCGCGGGCAAGCGATGTGGCTCTCTTACCGTGATTGTGCCCACCTCTTCGATCGGTGTATCAAGGCCGACTACGGCTACGAGATCGTCTACGGTATCTCTGATAACGACCGGAAATACTACTCGATCGAACGCGCCAAAGAAGTGCTTGGCTACGAGCCCCAGGACAACTCAGCCGAACACGACGCCTAAGCGCGTTCGACGCGACGCTGTACCTCTAGTACCTTTATCAGAGCAACAGTGTGGCCGATCTGCCCGCGACGAGTTCGCTACTGATCGAACGAGCCAGTGAGAGTGAACACCCTCTGTTGTAACGAGAGCAGACACAAACCCACGAGTTCAGTCGTGAGAAGAGACCACAAACGAGGGCGGAGTGGACGCGTTACAACAACGCAACAGTGCTCGTGAGGACATCGACAGCCCAATTAAAAAACCGAAAGAGCGGAACCAGGGGATCAGCAGCCCCGGAGAACGGATCCTCTTCACCTAGAATCATTTCGATTATTGGCGTAAATGGCATACAAGAAACACCAGCACCAAAAGGTAAGTCTGTTGTGAAATCCAGATGGCTGCATTGTGCGACTGAAATAGCTGATATTAGCGTTATTTACTTCCACGGTGTGATACGAAGTATTTGCTGTCGGAATTCAGAATATTATCAGTACAAAGATACCACCGAGGTCGGCAAGCGGCGACACACTGACCTGAAACAGTCGGTCACGACGTCGAGCGATACGGTCAGAATAGCCCCTCGACGTCTGCTTCTCGTGTCGCCCGCCGTTCGACGTGTTGGGTGAGTCGGCGGGAGACGATAGCGCGATCGTCGTCGGCCTGGACGAACGCAAACAGCAGGCCAACGAACTCGCTGTCTTCGGCTCCCTGCTCGAGGTCGGCCTCAGCGTAGGCACGCGCCCGCAAAACGGGGTCGGGGTCGAGTCCGTCGGCGTTGGCAACCAGTGGGGCAGCGATGGCGGTCGACTCCCAGTCGAGGTCGGTAAGTGTCGGCTGGTGGCCGTCGATCGTGATCGGAACTGGCTCTCGGCGCTCGATCAGTTCGGGATCGGTAGCGAGCGCAGTGAGATACGACCGGAGTGGTGCCAACTGGACCCCACGATAGTCCCTTGGCGGTGATCTGAGGTACTCACTGGCACTCTGTGCCAACCCAACGGCTCCCGACCAGTTGCGCTCGCTCGCATGGTAGACTGCAGCGGTTAGCTGGATCAGCCCGTGGAGCAGTTGCTCGTCGTCGGTGCCATCCTCGCATGCGAGCCAGCGGTCTTCCCAGGCGTCGTGGGCGGCGTGGGCGTAACCAGCGTTGTAGATCGCTGCCCCAGCCCGGAGTGCAGCCTCCATACTGGTGCGATGAGCGCCGACCTCGAGTGTGTATCGCCTACCACGCCGTGGCAGCAAGGAAGTTTATCATGCTCGACGCCTTACCGCTGGGCCAATTGAATGGAAGAGAGTATCTCCGGATTCAAAGTGCGCGGCGACTGGGGTGCAGTCGTCGAACACGGTGAGCGAATCACCCAGGCGCTTCGGGATGTCGACGTAGCTGACCCTGACAGCGACGTCGGCAAGCAGTTCGCAAGTGCCTTCGAGGAGTGGGAGGAGTGGCGGCCGAAAGCCCACGAGACCCTTGAGGCAGACGTCAACGAGAAGACGGCCGATCAGGCAAGCGTCGAAGAGGGGAGAGGTGAGCAAGCCGGGAAGGGACCGGACGAAGACATCAAAACGGCCGGGGAGAAGCTTTCTGAGTCGTACGAACGACTCGAGGGAGACGACGCCGAGGCCGCCGTCGACAACTGGAAAGAGTCGATCGACTACGTGGCCCGTGCGGCCGACTCGGCCGGTCGGAAGGCCCTGCGCCGGGTCGAGGACACGGTCTATAAGAACGTCATGACCCAGCTGGCACCGTACTACTTCGACAACGAACTGGTGAGTGCGAACATCCAGCAGTCAGCTCGCGGGAAAGAAAACGGCGAGCAGTTCGTCTTCGAAGTGAACGTCAACGACGACGCGCTCAAAGCGGAGGTCTCGGACCGACTGGCCGAGTTCGACGACGAGATCGACCGCTGGCACGTCGAGGTCGAGAAAGATACCGACGCCGCCGAGGCGATCGAAGGCGCAGAGCCGCCACCGGAACCGGACCCAGAAGACGCCTCACAGTCGACCAGAAACTGACCTAGATTACCGGCTTGACTGATACCAGTCGTCCAGGGCGTGCCGGTCAGCCGAATGTTTCAGCGAAACGTAAATTATGAGTGGTCAGTTAGTTATGTGATAACATGAACCACCCGTGGCGGGTTAACGAAGAAGACATTCCGGACGATCCGCACACACAACAGCAACTCAGGACGACACTCGCGGCTGGGACACTGCTGTGGGGACTCACAATCGGTGGCGGCGTCGTCTTGGTTTCGACCGACCTGACGAACGTCACAGCCGCCCAGGGAGTGATGCTTAGTGGGACAGCACTTGCGGTCGCCCTCGTGGCACTCCTCCTTGGCTGGCTCGCCTCGAAGCTACTCCGGTTCGTTCCGTTCGTTGGGCCAATCACACTGGGGCTTGGACTCTTTGGCCTCCTGTTGGTCCTCGGGCCGGAACTCCTCACGGTGGTTTTCGAAAACGTCGCCGCCTTCGAGGAGGTTCCGACCGACGACGAACGACTCCTCGAGTTACTGACAGCGGTGGCAGGTTGAACGATCGGTACCGGAGCCGGCACACACTTATATTGGCCACCGGTAGGGGCGCGTAGATGGTCGCTCTCGCGACGCTTGCGACGTTCCTGGTCGCTGCCCTGGCGAGTCTCTTCATGGCCTGGGCAATCGGCGCTGGCTCGAGTGGCTCGACGCCGTTTGCGCCGGCCGTAGGCGCGAACGCGATTTCGGTGATGCGTGCGGGCTTTTTTGTCGGCTTACTCGGCTTCGCGGGGGCCGTCCTCCAGGGAGCGAACGTCTCCGAGACGATGGGTGGGGAGCTCATCCGAAACGTGAGTCTCTCGCCGTCTGCGGCGACAATCGCACTCGTGATTGCGGCCGTACTGGTCGCAATTGGGGTCTTTCTCGGCTATCCGATCGCGACGGCATTTACCGCGACGGGAGCCGTCATCGGTGCCGGGCTCGCGATGGGAGGCGATCCGGCGTGGGCAACGTACACAGAAATCGCTGCGATGTGGATTCTCACACCGTTCGTCGGGGGCTTTTTCGCGTACGTCATTGCGCGCGCACTTCGGAGCGAGCGGTTTCCAGAACAGCTCGTCGTCGTCGCTCTCGCTGGCGTCGTTGGATTGCTGGTTGCACACATCGAGTTCGCGCTCCTGGGTGACGGGAATCAGGGAGCTTCACTGGCCGAAACCGCCGGTGGCATGCTCCCGGTCTCACAGGGTCTCGGCGTCGTGATTGGGACGGTCGCTATCATCGGTGGCTGGGTCGTCCCAACGGCCATCGCCGTCCGATCCGATCCCGACGCTGCACAACAACGGTTCCTCCTCGTAATGGGCGGACTCGTTGCCTTCTCCGCTGGCGGCAGCCAGGTCGGGCTCGCGATTGGCCCGTTGATTCCACTCTCCGGCGACCTCGGGTTGCCACTGATGGCACTGCTCATCGGTGGCGGGGTTGGGCTCTTGATCGGCTCCTGGACTGGCGCACCGCGGATGATCAAGGCGATCTCCCAGGATTACTCCTCGCTCGGGCCACGCCGCTCGATCGCCGCCCTGATTCCGTCGTTTGCGATCGCCCAAGCGGCGGTCCTCTTCGGCATCCCCGTCTCGTTCAACGAGATCGTCGTCAGCTCGATCATCGGGAGTGGGTACGCGGCGTCCGGGGCCGGTGGAGGTGTCAGCGCCCGGAAGATGGGATACACCGTCCTCGCGTGGCTGTTCTCGCTCGTCGGCTCGATCCTCATCGCCTACGGCAGCTACACCGTCTTTGACCTGCTCTTTCTCTGAATCGAACGGGCTTTCACTCCCCGGTCGCGAGGGACGTACATGGACGCGGACAGCGCCGACGACCCGAATCTCATCCAGTGGCGTCGGGACGCCGGCACTGCACGGACTGTAGGCCTGCTGTGGTCGCTCGGGGTCGGCACCTTCTTTGCGATGATCTCGATCGTCGTACTCTGGCGCTTCTATGATCTCGCTGGCCAACTCGGCCTCGAGACGGTCGTCCTCGCCGTCACCGCCGGGCTCGTCGTGACGATCCTTACCGTTTCCCTCTCGAGGTCGACGACCGAGCACGCCCACACAGTGGCCACCTGGCTCTCGATCGAGCCACCGAGTGAACGAAGCATCGAACGGGCGACTGACGCCGCAGTCGGAACCGTCGTAATGGGCATCGTCATCGCCACGCTGATGGGAATGGGGCGACTCGTCGCCGAAGGCATCTTCCTCGCCGGTGTCGGACCAGGACCGTTTACCGGCCTCGCAGCGATTACACTGCCGCTCGCACTCGTTGCTCTCGTCGCTGCCTCGTTTCTCAGTTCGACTGGAACACTGGACCGCGAGACAGCCACACTGTCACTCGACGACGGCGAGGTCGTAATCGACCTCGAGTATGTCACCGACGTCTCACGGCGGTCGATCGGCGAGGCCGCGATTTTGAAACTTACCTACGCCCAGCCGGACGGCCAGTACGTCCCTGGCCCGCGTCGGGTCGTCCTCCCACCAGCAGTTGCCGACGAACTCGAAACACTCATCGAGTAAGTGGCGATCGGCTCACTCTGGTAGCTCGCGTTCTTCGGTCGGCTCGGATGGGAGTTTGTGGAGTCGGGCTTTCATGATCCGCGTGTTCTCGACGTGTTCGACGGTAATTTCAACACCGTCGTAGGTGATCTGCTCACCCTCCTCGACCAGACGGCCAGCCCGGTTAAAAATGAACCCGGCGATGGTCTCAAACTCCTCACCCTCCGGGAGGTCGATCGCAAGGGCCTCGTTGACCTCCTCGATGTTGACCTCGCCACGGACGACGACGGTGCGGTCGTCGACGAGTTCGACCGGGTGATCCTCACCACCCTCTAAGATCTCGCCGACGATCTCCTCGACGAGATCCTCCATCGTCACCAGCCCCTCGGTCGTCCCGAACTCGTCGATGACGATCGCCATGTGCATCCGGTTCTCGCGCATCTCGGTCAACAGCTCATCGACGTTCTTCGACTCGGGGACGTGTAACGTCGGCTCGATCAGGTCCTCGAGTTCGAGGTCGGCCGAGGGAGTCTCACCGTAGTTGAGATCACGGACGAGTTCGCGGATCTGGACGACACCGAGGATGTTGTCGAGGTTCCCCTCGTAGACGGGGATGCGGGCGTGGCCGCTGTGAATGCAGGTCTCGATCGCTTCGTCGATCGTCGCCGCCTTATCGACCGCGGTCATGTCGAGTCGCGGTGTCATCACCTCCTTGACGATCGTGTTGTTGAATCGGAAGATACGGGTGAGCATTTCGTGTTCTTCTTCCTCTAAGACGCCCTCTCGCTCACCGGACTCGATCATCTCCTGGATCTCATCACGGGTGACATATGGCGACTCGATCGCCCCCGTTGCCCCGGTGAGCCGGTTGACCTGCCGCGTGAGGTAATCGAAAAAGACAATCAACGGATAGAGCAGATACTCGGTAGCCTTCAGCGGCTTCGAGATGCGTACGGCCCAGCTTTCGGTGTTCTCGACCGCGTAGGATTTGGGGACACTCTCACCGAACAACAGGACGATCGCTGTGATCCCGAGTGTCGCCAGCAACACCGCTGTCAGCCCACCAAAATAGAGGCCAAGCAACGCCGTCGCAATCGAAGACATCGCGATGTTGACGATGTTGTTACCTACCAGAATCGTCACCAACAGCCGGTGAGGATCGTCTTTGAGTTCCTTGACGAGTTCTGAGCCTTCGACCTCGTCTTCGATCATCCCCTCGACGCGGTGTTTCGGGAGATTGAACATCGCGATCTCAGACGACGAGAAAAATCCAGAGAGCAAGATCAGAATCGCCACGGCCAGCGTTCCCGCCAGCGCCACCGTCGACTGCTCGACCGTGAGGTCTACAAGCGGCACCTCGATTGTCAACACCAGCCACTCACCGAGCCAGAACGCCATCGATACTGGTCCTTACCGCCGAATCGGTTAACCGTTTACCATTTCATTGATTATCCCGCCGCTGACTGCCACCCCGCTGAACGCTCCTCACCTGACTCGCTCCCAGTCACCGTCCCAGCGAGGTCGCCACACTCGAACCCGGTCGCCGACACGATTATCCGCCTGATCGCCGAACCAGGCGTATGACCGAGCCACCGATCACGTTCTATCGGCTGCAGGCGTGTCCGTTCTGTGAACGGGTTACTCGAGTACTCCAGGATCTCGCGCTCCCGTACCGCTCGCGGTTCGTCGAGCCACTGCACTCTCGACGCAACGTCCTCAAACGAGTGGCCGGCGTCCGCACAGTGCCCGTCATCGTTGACGAACGAACGGGCGTGACGATGGCCGAAAGTGCGAACATCGTCACCTACCTCGAGCGGACCTACGGCGAAGACGGCCTCTTGGGTGGCGACCGGCAACCAGCCAGAGACGGCGAGCAGGCAGTCGCCGACGGAGCGGATCACTGATGGTCGATGTCGACTTCGAGGTCGTTTCCCTCGCGCCATGTGATCCACTCGAAACGAGTGGGCAGGCACCCGAGTTTACCCGTCCACTCGTTACCCACGCGTACTGGGAAGACCGCTCGCTCGGCGAGCTTCTCGCGGACGGCCACGACCTGACGATCCTCGTGTTCACGCCGATGGTCGGCTCGTTCGTCCCAAAATACGTCTTCGATGAGCTGACCAACCGCGGGTGGGACCAGACTGTCGACCTCGTTGGCGTGACGATCTCGGACCCGTACGCGATCTCACGATTCCTCGATGACAACGACTACGACTGCCCGTTTGTTAGCGACCCCGCAAACGAGCTGGGCGAAGCGTTCGGAATCAGCCACGACCTCGACGGGATGGCCGGCATCGAGGAGCCGCGACCGGCGGTGTTCGTCCTCGAGTCAGATCGGACGATCGCCGGAAGCTGGGTTGCACGCGAGTGGCCGGCGTTTCCGCCCTACGACGAGTTAGAACGCGAGTACCTCAGGGATTGAACAGACCGCCAACTGCCCCGGCGAGGCCGCTCTCGAGGGCAAAAAGCAGTGCCAGGAGGACGCTTGCACTGACGATACCGAGGCCGGCAATCCCGGTGAGCAGGCCGCCAGCCGGGCCAGCGGCCCAGCCGGCAAGTGCGACGACTAATCCGAGGACGAGTCCAACGAGGATACCACCGAGTGCCCCAGCCAGCAACCCGTGCCAGAAGCCACGCACGAGACCACCACCGGCGAGATAGCCCGCGAGGAAGCCACCAAGCAAGCCCGCGACGAGTTGGCCAACACCCGGTGCTGCCAGGCCGAACAGGCCAAGAATCGTCGCGGTCAGAAACCCAATCAGGACCGCACGCCAGTGTGTCATAGCTGTCTCAGGGGCCCACCGAGCCTAAACCGCTCGGCGTCGTCACCGTACCGAACGACCTTTTAGGCCCGGCGCGTCTACACCGAGTATGATTTTCGAAGGCCTGCCGACGACGCCCACGTCGGAGGAACTCATCGACAAGGCGTTCTCGCGGGCAGCCCGAGCCGGGCGGGCCAAACAGGGTCTCGAGGCCCAGCAGTCGATGCTACAGACGGCAACGAGCATCGTTTCCGATAACGTAGAGAACGTCGTCACCGCGTGGCCGGATTTCGGCTACGACGACGAAGTCCACCCATTTTATTACGACCTCGCCGACGCCGTCCTCGCTGGCGAGACCGACGCACCGGCCGAAGACACAACGGGCGTCGACGCCCTCCGTCAGAGTCTCTCAGAAGTAATGTGGGCGAGCCGAAAGGCCCGAGAGATCCACGAGGAGTACCAGCCACGGCTGCGCAAGACCGACATTGACACGGCTCGCAAGCATCGCAAACAGGCCTTTGCCCGCATCGCCGACATCGTCGAACAGATCGACGACGACCTGCTCTTTATTAATGCCGCACGCAACGCGCTGCGGGACCTCCCAGATATCAATCCCGAGGAGCCGACAATCGTCGTCGCCGGCTACCCAAACGTCGGAAAGTCCTCGTTCGTGAACGAACTCACGAACGCCCGCGGCGAGACCGCCTCGTATCCGTTCACGACCAAGGGGATCGGGGTTGGCCACCGCGAGGTCGACCACATTCGGTACCAGCTGGTCGATACCCCAGGGTTGCTCGACCGTCCCCCAGAAGATCGCAACGAGATCGAATCCCAGGCTGTCAGCGCTATCTCCCATCTCGGAGACTGCATGCTCGTACTGGTCGACCCCAGTGGCGAAGCCGGCTATCCGCTCACAGATCAACTCGAGCTGAGAAATGCGATTGCCGCCCAGTTCGAATCGATTCCGGTCCTCACTGTGGCGAACAAGCTCGATCGTGAACCCCGGTGGGCAGCGGACGCCCGCGAGCGGATGGGAGCCGACTACGAGATGAGTATCGAAACCGACGAGAACGTCGAGGCGGTCTTTACCGCCGCCGTCGAGGCCATTGGCTACGAGCCAGAGCTGCCATTCGACGAATGAGTCGACTCGGCCTCATCACCATGCTCCGGCTCGGTGCAGGCCTCTCGATGTCCGGTCCGCTGGTCGTCCTCGGGTTCGAACTCGTCCGAACCGGCAACACAGTTGGTGGCATCGCCTTCTTTTCGGTCGCAGCGGTCGCACTCTACCTGCCAACCTACGTCATCAACCAGATCGGCGGGCCACGGGCCTGGATACGACGGCGGCTCAGCCGTGGCAACGAGCAAGACGACGACAGAACGGGATTGCGCGAGTGGTTTCGCCGAGACTGAGCCCTACCGCTCGACCAGGCCGATGTAGCGAATCTCGACAGCAACGGGCTGGTCGGTCTGGGCCGTGATTCGCGCCTCGATCCGATCCTCGAGGGCAGCCGACCGCTCGCCGGGTGGACCACCGAGTTCGACCACCGCACGTTCAGGCCCCAAAAACGGGTACTCGTCGTCAGTTTCGACCTCGAATGTCAACAGTGTGTAGGCCTGGAACTCCTCGTCGGTGAGGACGCCTTCGACCTCGTCGGTTGCGTCGGCCTCGAAGCTCGCAACGACGTATGAAGAGAACGTGATCGCCCCGAGAAAGGCCCCAAAGAGGAGGACGACGACCACGAGGCCGACAACTCGTTTCCGGACTCTGGCCTCGGTTGGCTCGATCGAAAAAAGTCCCTCTGGCCGGTAGCCGGCATACCAGAGGGTGAGTAAGCCAGCGAGGTTCACCGAGAGGACGTTGACCAACACGAGTGCAGTCGAGCCGATCGCTGCCGAGGGTTCGCCCCAGGCGATCGCAATGCCAGCCGCGGCTGCCGGCGGAATCAGTGCAGCAGCGATCATGACACCGACCAAGGCGACCGAGATACCGGTCGTAATAGAGACAATGCCAGCAACACCTGCACCCAGGGCAACCGCCAGCGAGAGCAGATCAGGTGTGAGCCGTTCGGCGATCTCGTCGACGGCAGCGAGGTCGAGCCCCGGCGGGACGATGTTCGTTACCCGGACGCTATAAGCAAAGACAGCAGCGGCAGCGATCGCAAGTACCACACCGATGATCTGGTACCGGACACTCTGGTGAAACAGCGGTTCGTTGTCGATCACCGAGCCAACGCTCGCACCGAGGGCAGGACCGATCAGCGGTGCGATCACCATCGAGCCGACGACGACAGCGGGCGAGTCAAGCAACAACCCCGCAGTTGCGACGACCGCACTCACGATCGTCATCGTCGCGTAGACCTCGAGACTCGGCGTTAGCTCCTCTGCTTCGGACTCGAGTTCCTGGCGGGAGATCCGGTCGCCAGCGAGGTCGTCAGTCTCGTACTGGGCACGCAGTGTGTCGAACCGTCTCGAGATGACAGTCTCGGCATCGACGACGACGGTGTAGGCGTCTTCCTCAATTCCCGCACTGCCGAGTTCGTCGAGGACCGGTTCGACGGCTGGCGATGGGAGAGGAAAATACGCAACTGCCGTGTACTCGCCTGGCCCCTCCTCGTCAGTGACGACGTACTCGATCTCACGGTCGTCGAGAGTCTCGAGAATCGTCTCACGTTTGCCCGTCGGAATCGGGAGTTGGACGAGCCGCACACGCACGGTTCGCTGACCGTCGAGTTCAGCCCGATGCTTGATATACGCGAGTCAGTGCTGTCGCTGGTCGTTGGAACCGGAAAAAGTGAAGCCTGCGTTAGCGGGCAGCCGCCGCGACGCGCTCTTTTTCTTCTTTCTGGCTGATGGCGTAGGTCTGGACGTCGTAGTTGGCCGCGCTCACGAGCTGGTTTGCGATGGCCTCTGTGGCTGGGGTTGACGTCTTGAACGAGTCGTTGTGAACGCCTTCGGCGAGGAACTTCAGTGCCTGGTCGACCCGACGCTGTGGGGCGACGTCGACGGCCTTCGGGACCGAGATCCCACCATATTTCAGACGGACGGTCTCCTCACGGGGTGCCGCGTTCTCGACAGCAGTGACCAGCACCTGGACCGGGTTCTCGTCGGTGCGCTCGTGGACGACCTCGAAGGCCTCACGGACGAGATTCAGCGTTTGCTGTTTCTTACCCGTGTTCTCTTCGGTCTGCATCAAGCGGTTGATAAAGCGCTCGACGATCGAGAGCTGGGATTTCTTGAACTGCTTGTTGGCGTGGCGGCCGGCCGTGTGTGCAATCGGCGTCACCGTAATGTAGCGTTCGGTCGACGGATCGGCGTACTCGATCTCGTCGATCTCCCAGGTGCCAAAGAGCTTGGCGCTGACGTCGGCACTGACCGGTGCATCCGGCTCGGGGGCATCGTCTGCGGACATAGTTATCGCACCGGTTTCTCGGCGTTCCCGCGAACGAGTTCGAGCAACGCGACGCCGTTTACTTTGTCGACCTTGTAGTTGACACCCGAAAGGTCACCCATCGCACGACCTTTTGCCCCACCGATCCCGGCGATGGTGACTTCGTCGTGTTCGTCGATGAAGGAGATGGCACCGTCACCGGGACAGAACGCGGTGACCTGCTTGCCGTTTTTGATCAGCTGCACCCGGACACACTTCCGGATCGCCGAGTTGGGCTGTTTTGCCTCGATACCGACTTTCTCGAGGACGATGCCGCGACCTTGGGGCGCGCCCTCGAGCGGATCGGATTTCTCCCGAAGCCCGCGGGCACGGCGCGCGTAGTCAGAGTCGGACCACCGCTGGTTCTGGCGGTCCCGCTTGAGCTTGCGCGCGGCGTACTTGCCGTTTGCCATAGTATCCACGGCTATCCCACGAAGCTACTTAAACGACCCGTTTCGCGCTTGCTGTAACGGCTCGAGAGCGCTCGAAGAGGGTCGATGAAGTGATCTCGTGGCGTTTCACCGCTCGAGATCCACGCTGTGTCAGCAACAGCGTCTACTACAGCAGCTGTACGTCGGCGATGTCGAAGTGGCGATCGGCGAGTCTGCGGGCAGTCTCGATCGTCCGGCCGTCCGAGCCGATCGCAACGCCACGATCCTCGTCGGCGACCTCGACGTAGGCGACCGTATCACCGTTTTCACTGATCGTCACGTTGTAGACAGCAGCCGGCGCGAGAGTGTTGGCGACGAAGGTAGCCGGATCGTCGGCCGCTTCGACGAGCCGAACCGGGGTGTCGACGCGCGCTTCGAACCGCTTGACTGTCTGTCCGTCAGGACCGATTGCCTCACCGAGATGGCCACTCGAAACGACGACAGTGAGCCGGTCGCCGCTACCATCGTAGAGACAGTCGATGCCCGTGACACCGGTGACGTCCTCGAAGGTAGCCAGATACCGACGGGCCTCGTCGTCGAGTTCGATTGCCATCGCTCAGTCGGCCTTCGGGCTCGTCGAGCCCATGCGTAAATCTACGTCACCGGTACCCAGCTTGATCGGCTTGCCGACAATGACGTTCTCAGTGACGCCGTGAAGCTCGTCGACCTCGCCGTGGATCGCGGCGTTCAGCAGGTGGTTGACCGTCACCTCGAAGGCTGCCCGCGCGAGGACGGACTCCTTCGAACCGGAGATACCGTGGCGGCCGATCGACTCGATCGTCCCCTCGTTGGTCATGATGTCTGCGACGAGCATGAGGTGCCGGACGTTGACGTCGTCGAGACCCTGCTCTGCGAGCGTGTTGTTCGTCTCCTCGATGATCGCCTCGCGGGCCGCTTCGATCCCGAGATTGCGGTGGATCTCGTGGATATTGTTACAGGTCGTCCGGGAGGCGTCAACGCCCTCGATCTCCAGAACGTCGCCGAAGGCAGACCCCTCGGTGTAGAGGACGAACTCCTCACTGCCATCGTCCATCTCCTCACGGCGGATGACCACCCGAGAGATTTCGTCGATCCCTTTGAACGTGATCTCACGCAGCTCCTCGACGAGCTGGAGGAGATCACGGTAGGAGGGCTCCTCGGGGCCGAACTGGATATCTGTTCCGTTCTGGACTGCCTTGACGCCGAGGTGGTCTTCGATAATTTCTGCGACCTCCTCGGGCGTGATCATCCGCTCTTCTAAGGTGTCGCGGTTGAGCGAGATCTGGACGCGCATGTCGGCGACGTTCGTCGAGACGTCACCGAGTGCGAGAATCTTCGTCGCCTCGATCTTCCAGACGACCTCGTGGGCTTTCTCGCGTTCGGTCGCGTACTCGTCCGCTAAGTGGACGGTCATCATCGGCGTATCCGGCGTCTTCCGGGCGTCGACGAGTTCGATCAGCCGCGGCAGCCCCTGGGTGACGTCAATCTCTGCGACCCCCGCATAGTGGAAGGTGTTCATCGTCAGCTGGGTCCCGGGTTCACCGATCGACTGGGCCGAAACCGTTCCGACGGGATCGAGCGGATCGACCCGCGTATCGACATACCGGTTCTCGACAGCCGTAATGACGTCCTGGGCCGCTTCTGGCGAGACGCCATCGCGGTCTTCGAGTGTAAGGTACACCTCGTCTTTGAGTCGACGAGGGAGATCACTGGCTTCGACAACATCGATCACCTCGTCAGCCACGTCGAACGTGATCTCAGTCATCCGAGACCACCTCCGTTCCCTCAGTAAGCCGATGATCGGCGTGTTCAGAGAGGTTCGTCGGCCGTTTTGCCGGCTCAAGGAACGCCTGCTTTTCTGCTGGGGACTCGAATTCCTCTTCAAGCACTCGGTCGGCGATCGCCTCGACGTCGATCGGGTTCTCCTCACCCGAGGAGACCTTCACCGGCGAGGTGCCGTCTTCACCAAACTCGAACTGGACGATCGTATCCGAGGTGTCTCGAACGGTCCCGTCGTACTGGGTCTCGAGTTCTGAGAGGGCGTTGATCAGCCGCCGCTGGAGGTAGCCGGACTTCGAGGTCCGAACTGCGGTGTCGACAAGCCCCTCGCGACCACCCATCGCGTGGAAGAAGAACTCTCGTGGGGTGAGCCCACTTGTATAAGAGTTCTCGACGAAGCCATGGGCCTCCGCCGAGAGGTCGTTTTCTTGGTAATGAGAGAGCGTCCGATTCTCGTAGCCACGATTGATCCGCTCGCCACGGACTGCCTGTTGGCCAACACAGCCAGCCATCTGGGTCAGGTTGAGCATCGAGCCACGTGCCCCCGAGGACGCCATAACGACCGCCGGGTTGTCCTCGGTGAAGTGCTCGTCGGCGATGTTACCTGCGTTGTCACGCGCACGCGAGAGCGTCTGCATGATCTTCATCTCCAAG
>LKMJ01002218.1_pt1 | contig 17693 bp, 13 predicted proteins | sample 643391 | NCBI WGS metagenome assembly LKMJ01 (sample SAMN04112250, study PRJNA286221) | soda lake metagenome | biome: soda lake; feature: Kulunda Steppe; material: water; isolation source: sample PL-Br10 brine of Picturesque Lake | place: Russia: Kulunda steppe | collected 2010-07
CGCTCCATGGTCATGGAGATCCTCGAGGGTCGCGGCTGCGGCGAGAACGGCGACCATGTCTTCTTGAAGCTCGATCATCTTGGCGAGGACGTGCTCGGCAAGCGTCTGCCAGGCATCGTTGAGCTCTCCAAGACCTTCGCCCACGTCGATCCGGCCAAGGAGCCGATCCCGGTGGTGCCGACCTGCCACTACATGATGGGCGGGATTCCGACCAACGTGCACGGTCAGGCGATCATGCAGGATGCCGACGGCAGGGATCAGATCGTCAACGGCCTGTTCGCCTGCGGCGAGGCGGCCTGCGTCTCGGTCCACGGCGCCAACCGCCTGGGCGGCAACTCGCTGCTCGACCTGGTGGTCTTCGGTCGTGCGGCCGGCATGTTTATCGAGGGCGCGCTCAACGAGGGCATCGAGTACCTCGACGCATCCGAGTCCGACATCGAGTCGGCCATGAAGCGCATGAACCGCTGGAACGAGTCCGAGGGCGGCGAGACCGTGCCGGAACTCAAGCGTGCCCTGCAGAGCATCATGCAGAACTCCTTCGGCGTGTTCCGCGAGGAAGAGAACATGCAGAAGGGCGTCAAGCAGCTGTCCGAACTGCGCGAGCGCATCGCCAATGCCTACCTGCCGGACAAGACCAACGCCTTCAACACCGCTCGCGTCGAGGCTCTGGAGCTGGATAATTTGATGGAAGTGGCAGAAGCTACTGCTATCTCGGCCCTGGAGCGCAAGGAGAGCCGTGGCGCGCATTCCCGCTACGACTACCCGGACCGCGACGACGTCAACTGGCTGAAGCACTCGCTCTACTTTCCGGCCGACAAGCGGCTCGCCAAGCGCGACGTCAACTTCACGCCCAAGACCGTCGACACCTTCGAGCCGAAAGTACGCACCTACTAAGGGGAGTCACGATGTCCACGCTTCAGGTATCCATCTACCGCTACAACCCGGAGACCGACTCTGCGCCCTACATGCAGGAGTTTCAGGTCGACACCCAGGGCCGTGACGTCATGGTCCTCGACGTTCTTCACATGATGAAGGAGGACGATAACGGCCTGGCCTACCGCCGCAGCTGTCGCGAGGGCGTTTGCGGCTCCGACGGCATGAACATGAATGGCAAGAACGGACTGGCCTGCATCACCCCTCTCTCCGAGGTGATCAAGGGTAACAAGCTGGTGCTGCGTCCGCTGCCGGGCCTGCCGGTGATCCGTGATCTGGTGGTCGACATGGGGCTGTTCTACAAGCAGTACGAGCGCATTCAGCCGTACCTGCAGAACGACACGCCGGCTCCCGCTATCGAGCGCCTGCAGTCGCCGGAGGATCGCGACAAGCTCGACGGCCTCTACGAGTGCATCCTGTGCGCTTGCTGCTCGACCTCCTGCCCGTCGTTCTGGTGGAATCCGGACAAGTTCGTTGGCCCGGCAGGCCTGCTGCAGTCGTATCGCTTCCTGGCCGACTCTCGAGACACCGCGACCGGATCCCGATTGGCCGAGCTGGAGGATCCGTTCTCCGTGTTTCGTTGCCGCGGAATCATGAACTGCGTGGCGGTCTGTCCGAAGGGGCTCAACCCCACTCGCGCGATCGGCAAGATCCGCGACATGCTGATGGCCAATGCCACTTAATGGCACTTAAAACATGGCCCGGGGCTTGCTATCATGGCCCCTGTTTTCTACTGCGACCCCTTGTCGCAGTAGAAAAAGCGTCACAGTAGTACCAGGAGCCGGTGCCCAAGGCACCGGCTCCTGACCATGACATTCAAGGCTTTCGGCCAATGGCCGCTGGCGCCGGAATGAGATTGGCCCCACCGGCAGGGCACCACCGATGTCGCCGCGCCCCGCGTGGGGTGGCGCCGATACCACCCCATCAGTGCAGGGTGACCGAGAAATGCAACAAGGCATAATGGAGTTGATGTGGCGCTCCTCCCACGTCAGTGGCGGCAATGCCCACTATGTGGAAGCGCTCTACGAGCAGTACCTCGACGATCCCGCCGCTGTCCCGGATGAGTGGCGCAACTACTTCGATCAGTTGCCGGCCCCTGAAGGCAGCGCCTCGCAAGACGTCCCGCTTTCCCCGATCCGAGAACAGTTCTACCAGCTGGGCCAGGCCCGTCGCACCGCCCTGGCGCCTACCGCCTCCGACGGTGAAGAGAGCAAGAAGCAGGTCAAGGTTCTCCAGCTGATCAACGCCTACCGCTTCCGCGGTCACCAGAAGGCCAACATCGATCCGCTCGGCCTGCGCAGCCCGACGCCGGTTCCCGATCTCGACCTCTCCTTCCATCAGCTCTCCAAGAGCGACATGGACACCGAGTTCCAGACCGGTTCCTTCTTCCTGGGTCTGGATCGCGCCCCACTCAAGGAAATCGTCGAAGCGCTGGACCAGACCTACTGCCGTTCCATCGGCTGCGAGATCATGCACATCGTCGACACCGAGGAGAAGCGCTGGCTCCAGCAGCGCTTCGAATCGGTGCGCAGTGCGCCGAAGTTCGGCAACGACGTGCGCAAGCATGTGCTCGAGCGGTTGACCGCCGCCGAGGGGTTGGAGAACTACCTGGCGTCCAAGTACCCGGGCACCAAACGCTTCGGTCTGGAGGGTGGCGAGACCTTCATCCCGATGATGGACGAGCTGATCCAGCGCGGCGGTGGCTACGGCATCAAGGAAATGGTGATCGGCATGGCCCACCGTGGCCGTCTCAATCTGCTGGTCAACATCCTCGGCAAGAACCCCGGCGAGTTGATCGAAGAGTTTGACGGCAAGAAGGTCATCGAACGTGGCTCCGGGGACGTCAAGTACCACCAGGGCTTCAGTTCCAACGTCATGAGCCCTGGCGGGGAAGTGCATCTGGCACTGGCCTTCAACCCCTCGCACCTGGAGATCGTCTCCCCGGTGGTCGAGGGCTCGGTGCGTGCCCGCCAGGACCGTCGCGACGACGGCGATGGCAGCAAGGTGCTGCCGATCAATGTCCATGGCGATGCCGCCTTCGCCGGTCAGGGCGTGGTCATGGAGACGTTCCAGATGTCCCAGACCCGCGCCTACAAGACCGGTGGCACGATCCACATCGTGATCAACAACCAGGTTGGTTTCACCACCTCCAACCCGCTGGATACTCGCTCCACCGAGTACTGCACCGACATCGCCAAGATGGTTCAGGCGCCAATCTTTCACGTCAACGGCGATGACCCCGATGCGGTGCTGCACGCCACCCAGGTGGCGCTCGATTTCCGCCAGCAGTTCAAGAAGGACGTGGTGATCGACCTGGTCTGCTATCGTCGCCGCGGCCACAACGAGGCCGACGAGCCCAGTGGCACCCAGCCGATGATGTACCAGAAGATCCGCGAGCAGAAGACCGCTCGCGAGATCTATGCGGTGCGGCTGGTCGAGCAGGGCGTGCTCTCCGAGGAGGACGCCAAGGCGATGATCGAGACCTATCGTGAGGACTTGATGGCCGGCAACCACGTGGCCAACGCTCTGGTGCAGGAGCCCAATACCTCGCTGTTCGTCGACTGGAAGCCCTACCTGGGCCATGAGTGGACCGGCCATGCCGACACCGCCGTCGAGATGAAGCGTCTTCAGCGCCTGGCCGCCAGAATGTGTGAGGTCCCCGACGGTGTCGAGGTGCAGCGCCAGGTCGCCAAGATCTATGCTGATCGCCGCAAGATGCAGGCCGGCGGTTTGGCACTCAACTGGGGCTTCGCCGAGACCCTGGCCTACGCCACCCTGCTTGATGACGGCCACCCGGTGCGTATCACCGGGCAGGACGTGGGCCGCGGCACTTTCTCTCACCGACATGCGGTGGTGCATAACCAGAAAGACGGCAGTGTTTACGTGCCGCTGCAGCACATGGCCGACGGCCAGCCTCGCTTCACCATCCACGACTCCTATCTCTCCGAGGAGGCGGTGCTGGCGTTCGAATACGGCTATTCCACCACGGCGCCCAACCATCTGGTGATCTGGGAAGCCCAGTTCGGTGATTTCTTCAATGGTGCTCAGGTGGTGGTGGATCAGTTCATCTCCTCCGGCGAGACCAAGTGGGGTCGGCTGTGCGGCTTGACCATGCTGTTGCCCCACGGCTACGAGGGCCAGGGCCCCGAGCACTCCTCGGCGAGACTGGAGCGCTTCCTGCAGATGTGCGCCGAGCACAATATGCAGGTCTGCGTGCCGACCACACCGGCGCAGATCTTCCATCTGCTTCGCCGCCAGGTGGTTCGCAAGGTGAGAAAGCCTCTGGTGGTGATGTCGCCCAAGAGTCTGCTGCGCCACAAGGACGCTACCTCCAGTCTCGACGAGCTTGCCACCGGCCGCTTCCAGATGGTGCTGCCCGATCAGGGCGAGCGTGATTCCGAAAAGGTCGAGCGCATCATCCTCTGCGCCGGCAAGGTCTACTATGACCTGGCCAACTGGCGCGAGGAGAACGACCGGCAGGACGTCGCCATCGTCCGCATCGAGCAGCTCTACCCCTTCCCCAAGGAAGAGCTCTTCGAGGCGCTCAAGGTCTACGTCAATGTCACCGACGTGGCGTGGTGTCAGGAAGAGCCCCTCAACCAGGGCGCCTGGTATTCGAGCCAGCACCATCTTCGGGCCGTGGCCGACATGCTCAAGAGCAACCTGGGCGGAGCGCTCAAGTTCGCCGGGCGTCCGGCCTCTGCAGCACCCGCCGCGGGCTACATGTCCGTCCACATCGAACAGCAGCGCCAGCTGGTGGAAGACGCCTTCAATCTGTAAGGCACGCCACCGGGACGAGATAGAACAGACAAGGGAAACGACATGGCTACCGAGATCAAGGCCCCAACCTTTCCGGAATCCGTTGCAGAGGGCAGCGTTGCCGCCTGGCACAAGAAGGCCGGCGACAGCGTCGAGCGCGACGAATTGATCGTCGAGATCGAGACCGACAAGGTGGTGCTCGAGGTGCTGGCACCGGAAGCGGGCACTCTCACCGAGGTGCTCGCCGAGGAGGGCGACACCGTGGAATCCGAGCAGGTGCTGGGTCGCATCGGTGAGGGAGAGGCCAAGAAGACCGAGGCCAAGGCCGACAAGAAAGAGGACGCCAAGGCAGACAAGAAAGATGACGCCAAGGCTGAAAAGCCCTCCTCGGGCGGCGGAAAGGAGCACGAGGTGAAGGCGCCGACCTTCCCCGAGTCGATCCAGGAAGGCACCGTGGCCAGCTGGAACAAGCAGGTCGGCGAAGCCGTCACTCGTGACGAGGTGCTGTGCGAGATCGAGACCGACAAGGTGGTGCTGGAAGTGGTGGCCCCGGCCGATGGCGCCATCTCCGAGATCAGGGCCGAGGCGGGCAGTCAGGTCGAGTCCGAGGCAGTGCTGGCGATCTTCACCGAGGGCGCCGGCGGAAGCGCCGACACCGCCGCCGACGAGGTGCCGGCGGCCTCTGCCGATGACGGCGCCAGCGACGAGAAGGTGGGCGACAAGATCCTGGCCCCGGCGGCGCGCAAGCTGGTGGCAGAGCATGATCTCGACGTCAACCGCATCGAGGGTACCGGCAAGGGCGGCCGCATCCTCAAGGAGGACGTGTTGAAGGCGGTCAAGGATGGCGCCGCGAAGAAGGCCACCAAGCCGGCTGACAGTGGTGCCGCCAAGGCCGCCGCTGCGGCCCCGGTCGTCGAGGGCGAGCGTCCCGAGAAGCGCGTGCCGATGAGCCGCCTGCGCCAGACCATCGCCAAGCGCCTGGTCCAGGCCCAGCAGACCGCCGCCATGCTGACCACCTACAACGAGGTGGACATGAGCGCGGTGATGGCCCTGCGCGCCCAGTACAAGGACGCCTTCGTCAAGACCCACGACGTCAAGCTCGGCTTCATGGGCTTCTTCGTCAAGGCGGCCTCCGAGGCGCTCAAGCGCTTCCCGGACGTCAACGCCTCCATCGACGGCACCGACATCGTCTACCACGGCTATCAGGATATCGGCGTGGCGGTCTCCACCGACCGCGGTCTGGTGGTTCCGGTGCTGCGCGATACCGACAGCATGAAGATCGCCGATGTCGAGAAGGGCATCGTCGACTTCGGCAAGCGGGCTCGCGACGGCAAGCTGGGCATCGACGAGATGCAGGGCGGCACCTTCACCATCACCAACGGTGGCACCTTCGGCTCGCTGATGTCCACGCCGATCATCAACCCGCCGCAGACCGCTATCCTGGGCATGCACAAGATCCAGGATCGTCCCATGGCGGTGAACGGCAAGGTCGAGATTCGCCCGATGATGTACCTGGCGGTCTCCTACGACCACCGCATGATCGACGGCAAGGATGCGGTCCGGTTCCTGGTGACCATCAAGGAACTGCTCGAGGATCCGTCGCGCCTGCTTCTGGATATCTGAACGGCACGTGTCGCTGGGTGATGCCGGCGGCACTCCCAACTCAAGACACTCAAAGGGAGCCAATATGGCTGACAAGTTTGATGTGATCGTGATCGGTGCGGGCCCCGGCGGCTACGTGGCCGCCATCCGTGCCGCCCAGATGGGCCTCAAGTCCGCCGTCGTCGAAAAGTGGATCAGCGAGGATGGCAAGCCGGTGTTCGGCGGGACCTGCCTCAACGTGGGCTGCATCCCCTCCAAGGCACTGCTAGAGGCCTCCCACAAGTTTGTCGAGGCGAAGCACGACTTCGACGACATGGGGATCCAGGCCGGCGACCTGCAGATGGACGTCAAGAAGATGATGGCCCGCAAGGACAAGATCGTTACCAACCTGACCGGCGGCGTCGCGGGCCTGCTCAAGGGCAACGGCGTGACCTCCATTCAGGGCACCGGCAAGGTGACTGGGGCCAATCAGGTCGAGGTCACGGACAAGGACGGCAAGGCGACCTCCTACGAGACCGACAACGTCATCATCGCCACCGGCTCCGTACCGGTTGAGATTCCCCCCACTCCGCTCACCGAGGGTCTGATCGTTGACTCTACCGGCGCCCTGGAGTTCCAGGAGACGCCCAAGCGGCTCGGCGTAATCGGTGCCGGCATCATCGGCCTGGAACTGGGCAGCGTCTGGTGCCGGCTGGGTTCCGAGGTTACCGTGCTCGAGGCCATGGACAGCTTCCTGCCGATGGTGGATACCGCCATCGCCAAGGAGACCCAGAAGCTGCTCAAGAAGCAGGGCCTGGACATCAGGCTGGGCGCTCGCGTGACCGGCTCCGAAGTCAAGGGCAAGGAAGTGGTCGTCAAGTACACCGACGGCGAAGGCGAACAGGAGATCACCTTCGACAAGCTGATCGTCAGTGTCGGTCGCAAACCCTACACCCAGGGCGTGGTCGCCGACGGCCTGGGCATCGACCTGGATGAGCGTGGCTTCATCCACGTCGATGACCAGTGCCGCACCGGCGTGCCGAGCGTCTTCGCCATCGGGGACTGCGTGCGCGGCCCGATGCTGGCCCACAAGGCCTCCGAGGAGGGCGTGGTGGTGGCCGACATCATCGCCGGCCACAAGGCCGAGATGAACTACGACGCCATTCCCAACGTCATCTACACCTTCCCCGAGGTGGCCTGGGTCGGTCTCACCGAGCAGGAGGCCAAGGCCAAGGGGCTCGAGGTCAAGATCGGCAGCTTCCCGTTCGCGGCCAGCGGACGCGCCATGGCCAACAACGCCACCGACGGCCAGGCCAAGATCGTCGCCGATGCCGAGACCGACCGCGTACTGGGCATGCATATCGTCGGTCAGCATGCCGGCGAGATGATCGCCCAGGGCGTCATTGCCCTGGAGTTCGGCTCCAGCGCCGAGGATCTGGCGTTGACCTGCTATGCGCACCCGACCATGTCCGAGGCCGTGCACGAGGCGGCGCTGGCGGTGGATGGCCACGCCGTGCACATGGTCAATCGCAAGAAGCGCAAGTAAGTCGCACAACGAGCGCCGCCCATGGGGCGGCGCGCTCCTTCCGGCGAAGCATCGGAAGGGACGGTGGTGGTCCAACGCGTCCGCCAGCAGGCGAGACAGGACCACCGTTCGAGTCACATGCAACCAATGGCATGAATCGATGAACCTTCACGAGTATCAGGGCAAACAGCTGTTTGCCGACTACGGTCTTCCGGTGTCCAAGGGCTTTGCCGTCGACACCCCCGAAGAAGCCGCCGAAGCCTGCAAGAAGATCGGCGGCGACAAGTGGGTCGTCAAGGCCCAGGTCCACGCCGGTGGACGCGGCAAGGCCGGCGGCGTCAAGCTCATCAAGAGCCCGGAGGAGGCCAAGGCCTTCGCCGAGCAGTGGCTGGGCAAGAATCTGGTGACCTACCAGACAGACGCTAACGGTCAGCCGGTGACCAAGATCCTGGTCGAGAACTGCACCGAGATCGCCGAGGAGCTCTACCTGGGAGCCGTTGTCGATCGCGCCACCCGTCGTGTGGTCTTCATGGCCTCCACGGAAGGCGGCGTGGAGATCGAGAAGGTCGCCGAGGAGACTCCCGAGAAGATCCTCAAGGCCGATATCGATCCGCTGGTGGGCGCTCAGCCCTACCAGGCGCGTGAGCTGGCCTTCGCCCTGGGTCTGAAGGGCGACCAGGTGAAGCAGTTCACCAAGATCTTCCTGGGTCTCTCCAAGCTGTTCCACGACAAGGATCTGGCGCTGCTGGAGATCAACCCGCTGGTGATCACCGACGAGGGCAACCTGCACTGCCTCGACGCCAAGCTCAACCTGGACGGTAACGCCCTGTACCGTCACCCGGATCTCCAGGAGATGCGCGATCCCTCCCAGGAGGATGAGCGTGAGGCCGAAGCCGCCGCATGGGAACTGAACTACGTGGCCCTGGATGGCAACATCGGCTGCATGGTCAATGGCGCCGGCCTTGCCATGGGTACCATGGACATCGTCAACCTGCACGGCGGTTCACCGGCCAACTTCCTTGACGTGGGCGGCGGTGCCACCAAGGAGCGCGTGGCCGAGGCGTTCAAGCTGATCCTCTCCGATGACAACGTCAAGGCGGTGCTGGTCAACATCTTCGGCGGCATCGTGCGCTGTGACATGATCGCCGAGGGCATCATCGGTGCGGTCGAGCAGGTGGGTGTCAACGTCCCGGTCGTCGTGCGACTGGAAGGTACCAACGCCGAACTGGGGACCGAGAAATTGGCCTCCAGTGGTCTGAACATCATCGCTGCTACCAGTCTGACCGATGCGGCTCAGCAGGTCGTCAAGGCAGCGGAGGGCAAGTAATGAGTATCCTGATAGACAAGAACACCAAGGTCATCTGCCAGGGCTTCACCGGCGGTCAGGGGACCTTTCACTCCGAGCAGGCGATCGCCTACGGTACCAAGATGGTCGGCGGCGTGACCCCGGGCAAGGGCGGACAGGAGCACCTGGGCCTGCCGGTGTTCAACACGGTCAAGGAAGCCGTGGAGAAGACCGGTGCCGAGGCCAGCGTGATCTACGTGCCGGCTGCGTTCTGCAAGGACTCGATCCTCGAGGCCGCCAACTCAGGCATCAAGCTGATCGTCTGCATCACCGAGGGCATTCCCACCCTCGACATGCTTGAGGTCAAGGTGAAGTGCGACCAGCTGGGCGTGCGCCTGATCGGTCCCAACTGCCCGGGCGTGATCACTCCCGGCGAGACCAAGATCGGGATCATGCCGGGCCACATCCACCAGCCGGGCAAGGTCGGTATCGTGTCGCGCTCCGGTACCCTGACCTATGAAGCCGTCAAGCAGACCACCGATCACGGCTTCGGCCAGTCCACCTGCGTGGGCATCGGCGGCGACCCGATTCCGGGTTCCAACTTCATCGATATCCTCGAGATGTTCGAGAAGGACCCGGCCACCGAGGCGATCGTGATGATCGGCGAGATCGGCGGCACCGCCGAGGAAGAAGCGGCGGCCTACATCAAGGCCAACGTCTCCAAGCCGGTGGTCTCCTACATCGCCGGTGTGACCGCTCCTGCGGGCAAGCGCATGGGCCATGCTGGCGCTATCATCTCCGGTGGCAAGGGCACCGCAGACGAGAAGTTTGCTGCCCTGGAAGACGCCGGCGTGAAGACCGTACGTTCGCTGGCCGAGATCGGCGATGCCCTGAAGGAAGTGACCGGCTGGTAAGCCGTTCCCTGCCGACAGGCGCGCAAGCACAGGACGGGCACCCCCAGGGGTGCCCGTCCTGCGTTGTGGCTGGCACCGTCAAGACTCAGCCGTTCAGCCATTCAGCGGGAGGCGACCAGGCAGCGGTCGCGACCGCTGCGCTTGGCTTCGAGCAGCGCCTGGTCGGCGTGCTGCAGGGTGGTGAGATGGCGCTCGCCGATGCGATGCTCGCTGATCCCGGCGCTGAGAGTCACCGAGAGTTTCTCTTCGCAGCTGGTAATGGTGACGGCTGAAACGCGATCCCGCAGTCGCTCGACGATGATGCGCGCCTCGTCGATCCGGGTTTCCGCCAGCAGCAGGATGAACTCCTCGCCGCCCCAGCGCCCGCACAGGTCCGACTCGCGCAGTACCTCGCGCATGGCGTCCGCGATGGCAACCAGCAGCCGGTCGCCGACATCGTGCCCATGGCGGTCGTTGATGGTCTTGAAGCGATCGATGTCCATCAGGACCAGGGTGTAGGGCTGCCCGCTGGCCTCAAGCTGGCGAAGACGTTCGTCGATCAGTCGTCGGTTGGCCAGTTGGGTGAGCGGGTCGTGGGTAGAGTCCTGGCGAAGCGCCCGGTTGCGCTCGCGCATCATCGCCTGATAGCCATCGGAGATGCGCGACAGCTTCTGTTGTCGACGCAGGCTGTTTTCGTAGCGCTTCTGGGTCACCTGTCGCGCCTCCAGGGCCAGCATCTGGTATCGGTCGGAGATGCTGATCAGGCGCTCGAGCTGCTGCTGCTGGTTGCGGTACTTCTCGACGAGAGCCTCCAGAGGCTCGAACAGCGGGTGTCCCGAATGGGTCGGGTCCGCCAGCAGCGCGGTGACCCGCTCGAGCAGCGCCTGCTCGTCCCGGCGGCTCATGTCGGCGTCGTCGCCGGGGTGATGGCGAAGGGATAGCTGCAGTCCTCCCGGAACTCGTCCGCCAGCTCGGCGATGCGCTCGTTGCGCGGGTCGTAGTACCACTCCACGGCGACCTCGCGGCCGTTGCCGTGGGCCTCTTCCAGCAGGTCGAAGATGTCCATCATCGCCTTCACCGAACTGGTGTTGAGGTACACCAGGCCCAGGGACAGGTGCAGCGGCCGCTCCTCGTCGTCGAGGAAACGGCGCACCCATTCGACTACCTGGTCGAAGAGTTCATAGGAGTTCTCGGGGTAGGAGTCACCCTGCATGGTCAGCCTCCCTGCCTGCCAGCTGCTCTGGATGGCAGGCGTCGACTGGCTGCCGGGAATGTCGAGGTCACGAGTCATGGTGATCATGGTACCCATCAGATGGTAGCAGTCAGGCTAAAGAAACCTTGGCCGTCGGGCAACGCCTGTAGCGAGGCCTTCAGGGGGCGAGAGGCCTTGCGGGCCATGTCCAGCAGCCCGAGGCCGGCGCCGCTATCGCGTTCGGCATCGCGCGGGCGACGCAGCTGCTTCTTGTAGGCGGCCTTGAGCTCGGCGCTATCCAGCGGGCCCAGCGCCTCGATGATGCGTACCAGGCGCTCGCCGTCGGCGAATTCGACCAGGTTGCCCGCCGAGACCAGGTATCGTCCCTCGGCGTCCTGGGCCACGGCCACCGTGGCCGAGGCCTGCGTATCGTCATAGCCGTGGCGACGGGCGTAGTGGCGAATGTTCTGGGTCATCTCGATGTAGACGGCGAAGACATCCATGGCCGCCGAGGGCGTCGCCTGCTGGGTGTCGAGGTAGTTGCGCAGCGCCTTGCCGATCTCCTCGATCAGGCTGCGCGAGATGGGGCCGTTGAAGCACAGCATGATGCGATCGCGCAGGTAGCTTTCCCGCATGCTCAGCAGGTCCATGGGCTCTCCTCAGCGGGCGTCGCCCGTCTCCTCGGGTGGCTGGGGGGAAGATGTGTCGGCTGACCCCGGCTCCAGACGGAAGGCCAAGAGAGTAATGTCGTCGCGCTGGGGGAGGTCGCCCTGGTGAGCGAGCAGGGCCGCTTCAAAGGCCATCATCTGTTCCTCCAGTGGGCGACCGGCCTGGGCCAGCAGCAGCTCACGGAAGCGGCGATTGCCGAAGCCAAAGCCGTCTCTTCCCCCGGCCTGGTCGAGAAAGCCATCGCTGCACAGGGTGTAGGTCCAGCCGGTGCGCAGCGGTGCCACTCGGTTCTCGTAGCGGGCCGGTCGGCGATGGCCCAGGGCGCGCCGGTGGCCGGCAAGGGTCTCAAGTTGTTCGCCGTCGCTGGCGTGAAGATCGATCTTGGCACCGGCGTAGGTCAGGGTCCCGGCGGTCGGGTCGACCCAGACCAGGCCCATGTCCATGCTGGTGGCAATCGAGGCGGGCAGCTGGTCCTGGGGCAGCAGCTTGCGGCTCTCGCGGTCGATGTTGCCCAGCAGGGCCGCCGGGTCGTCGGCGCCCTCCCGAGCGAGGGCATGGTCGATGATGGCCCGGGCAAGCATGGTCATCAGGGCCCCCGGCACGCCGTGGCCGGCGCAGTCGACGATGCCCAGCAGGTAGCCGCGCTCGGTGGCTCGAAAGACATAGAAGTCGCCGCCCACCACGTCCCGCGGCTTCCACAGGACCCCGTAGCGATGGTGGAGGTGCTGTTCGAGGGCATCGTCGGGCAGGATCGCCTGCTGGATGATGCTGGCGTACTGGATGGAGGCTTCGAGCTGGCGGTGGGCCGATACCATCTGCGCATGGGCCTCCTCCAGCGCCTGGGTCCGCTGGTGGACCTGGCTTTCCAGGTTGCGGGTATAGCCTTCCACCTGACGTGCCATATGCGCGAAGGTCCGCGATAGCTCGCCGATCTCGTCCCGACGCTCCGTTGGCAGCCGCGATTGGTAGTGGCCCCCGGCGATGGCCTGGGCGGAAAGCTTGAGCCGCTGCAGCGGAGTGAGAATCAGGCGATGGGTGGTATAGGCGAAGCTGGCCGTCAGCAGTGCCAGCAGAAGGCCAAAGGCGACCACCATGGGCCAGAACCAGCGGCGCTCGAGAAGCGGGGCGGTCTGCAGGTCCAGGGCGGTGACCAGCAGCCACTGCAGCTCCGGCAGGTAGCCCACGCTCAGCAGTCGAGGCGCTCCCTCCAGTTCGGCTTCCAGGGCCACCACGGTTCCTGGACGTCGCATGGCGTCCTGCATGGCGCGGCGCAGCGGTTCGCGGTCGGCCTCGGCGACCAGCGCCTGAATCCGCGGGCTGTCGTTGGCTTCCGCAGGGTTACGACCCGAGCCGAGGGCCAGGCGTGCCGTGTCGGGATGAACCTGCAGGGTGCCGCGCGAGTCGATCAGCATCGGCGTCATGCCGGCTGGGGTGTTGCCGAGGAAGCGCCTGATGAACTGCTGCAGATCGATGCCGCCTCCGGTCAGGCCCAGCAGGGTGCCGTTGTCCATGACCTTGACGTTGACCCAGACCATGGCCCGATCGAGGACCTGGTCGGCGCTGACGTTGATGTCATAGGTGGAGGTGCTGCCCATGGTGTCGAAGTACCAGGCATCGTCGGGCTCATCCGGTGACAGACGGTAGCGCGGTGCCGCACCGTTTTGTCCATAGCCGTCCCCGAGATAGTAGTCACCGGAGGCATGCTCGACGATGAAATAGGAGCGGCTGGCGAAGTGTTGCCGGAAGCCCTCGGCCTCCGCGAGGAATCGCTCCTGACGCGCCGGGTCGTCCGGTTGGCGCAGCCATTCGCGGGTCACTATCGAGTCGGCAAGGCGCCTGGAGAGGGCGAGTTCCCGCGACACAGGCGTGATCACTCGCTGCATCTGAAGCAGGGTGTACTGCTCGGCATAGGCGCCGGCGAAATGATCGCGGACCTCGACGACAGCCTTCCAGCCGATCAGTCCCGCCGGAATCAGAGCCAGCAGGCAGGCCAACAGGAGGAGGCCAACCGATTTGCCGCGTAGGCCGAGTCGAGCTGCCATGGCATTCGAATCTCGTGAAGAAGGAGTTCCATCCGCTTCTAGACCTTGCCATAAAGCTTCGCCATAGGCGACGGCCGGATCCTCGCATCGTCAACGCAGCGCAATTTGCCGACTTCCCCCACACCCCAATGGCGGCGATCTCCTACAGGAGAAGTGGCCATGGGCGACTGCCGCTGCTTCGCTGCCAGGCATGAGACACAATTAACACGACGTTGCGTTCCTGCTGCTCGACTCAGGGTACTCGACGTAACGCCCCTCACAGGCGGGCCGATTTAGGCTGTTTGCGACTTGACTATTGTTCCGGTCGGCCTACTATAACATCCATATGGATGGTATATGGATTCCATTGGGATGTTAAATGAGTCCCGGGAGGGGTGTTTCCGCTCCTGGGCCAACGAGGGATCACACATGAGCGTGCATGAGCTGCGCCGCAAGACCGGCGACTCCAGCGAGAAGATCACCATCAACCTCGGGGTGGTCGACCTGGGGCAGATCGATCTGCTGGTCCAGGAGGGGTTCTACTCCAACCGTACCGACCTGATTCGCACCGCGATTCGCAATCAGTTGGCCACCCATGCCGAAGTCGTCAAGGAAACCGTGGCGCGCAAGGCCTTCGTGCTGGGCCTGCAGGACTTCAGTCGCAGCGATCTCGAGGCCCTGCAGGTCGCCGGCGAGGTACTGCAGATCCAGGTGCTGGGGCTGGCTCGCATCGCCGAGGACGTATCACCAGAGCTTGCCCGCGCCACCATCGAGTCGGTGGTCGTGCTGGGCGCCCTGCATGCCAGCGCAGCCGTCAAGGCGGCCCTGGCGGACCGGATCCACTGAACACTGAACAGGGACATTGACGATGATCGACGCGCGACGAATGGAAGAAGCGACGCGGCTTACCCGCGCCGGGAAGCTGCACGAGGCCATGGCCATCCTCCAGGGCGCTCTGCCCGAGGAGAGGAGCCAGGAGAGAGGCCAGAAGAGGAGCGAGGAAGCGGCGGATAACGCCTATTGCGGGGGGACTACCTTCGAGGGAACCTGCCGGGTCATCGACGAAGAGGTGCCTGCGTCGAAGCCGGGATCTGATCAATCGAGTCCGCACCGGAATGGTCAACCATCTGCGGGAGCGGTGCCATCCTCGGCGTTCGACGAGGTCCGGAAGACGACTGCCGGAACCACCCCGGGCGGTGATATCGGGCTGCCTTCTGCCTGGCGTGAGAAGTGGCGCCAGCTGCGTGACGCCATGGCGCAGCCCGAGCAGGCACAAGGCACCTATGAGGCAGCACGGCCAGGTGCGTTCACCGCCGGTCACTTTACCCATCATGCTGGGGCGCGCGAGTACAAGCTGTATCTGCCCAGCGGCTATCACGGCCAGGCATTGCCGCTGGTGGTCATGCTCCATGGCTGCACCCAGAACCCCGATGACTTCGCTGCCGGTACCGACATGAACCGGCTGGCCGAAGAGCAGCAGTTCTGCGTGCTCTATCCGGCCCAGCCGATGACCGCCAACCGTTCGAAGTGCTGGAACTGGTTCAAGGCAGAAGACCAGCAGCGCGAGGGGGGTGAACCGGCGATTCTTGCCGGCATGACCCGTCAGATCATCGACACCTACGAACTTGATTCGAGCCGGGTCTACGTTGCAGGGCTATCGGCCGGTGGCGCCATGGCGACGACCCTGGCGATGACCTACCCGGACCTCTATGCGGCGGTGGGGGTGCACTCCGGGCTGCCACACGGCGTGGCCCAGAGTCTCCCCGATGCGCTGGGGGCGATGCAGGGAGGTACGGGACCCCTTGGCGGCGGCGGCATGTCGCGGGCGTCCGAGTGGTCGTCCGAGGTGCCTGCCATCATCTTTCATGGCGACCACGACACGACCGTACACCCCAGCAATGCGGATCGCGTGGCCGCCCAGTACGCCGCCTCGCGCCGAGCGGGCGAAACGCCAGGGCCGGGCAGTGCCAGAGTCACGGTGGAGCAGGGGAAGGTAGCCAGTGGCCATGGCTATACTCGCACCACGCATCACGATGCCAAGGGCGAGCCGTGCCTGGAACAGTGGCGGGTAACGGGTGCAGGCCACGCCTGGGCGGGAGGTAGTGCGAAAGGAAGCTATACCGACCCGAGAGGCCCGGATGCCAGCGGGGAAATGCTGCGCTTCTTCCATCAACATCGGCAGGGCAAGGGCCGCGTGAGCTGAGGCGTCAGCCGGCGGGCGTTAGGGCCCCTCGGACGCAATCCGCTAGCATGCCGGTTATCGCTCGATCAACCAGGGAGACAGGACAATGGCAAAGGTGCCCGCCGCCTATCGCGCCACGCAAGGCTCCATTCTCGACGTTGACCGCGACTTCTATGCCCGGATGACGGCGCCGGAGGCGAGAGTGCGTGTCGATCAGCTTGTCGTGCCGATCCGCGAAGGGCTGGCCTGGGAGGTGCCGGCCGGCCATGTGCTGCGACTCTCGACCCTGGATGGGCCGCAGGTGGGAGATCTCAACCTCTGGCATCGCCATAACCCTCGGGAGCGCTTCTGGGCCTCACGGACTCGCCAACTGCAGCGGGCTCATGTATCGACGTTCGATCGCCTGTGGTCGACGCTGCCCTATCTGCGGCCCATGGCGACCATCATCGACGATACCCTGGCGAGCTACGGCACGGACGCCGACGGTGGTCGAGTACATGACCTGCTGGGGACGCGCTGCGACCCCTACGTCAACAAGCTGCTGACCGGCGAAGACTTCGATCATCACTGCCATTCCAACCTGGTGCGGGCGGTGGCCCCCTTCGGGCTCACCGAGTTCGACGTGCACGACGTGCTCAATGTCTTCCAGTGCACCGGACTCAATGACGATGACCAGTACTTCATGAAGGCCTGTCCGGCCCGCGAGGGCGATCATCTCGAGCTGTTCGCCGAGATCGACCTGCTGTGCGCGCTGTCGTGCTGTCCGGGCGGTGATCTGTCGGTCGACCTCTGGGGCCCCGACGCGCGCGATCCTCTGGATACCTGCCATCCCATCGGCGTCGAGGTCTTTCGCCTGGAGCCCCCATGGCTGAAGGGCTGGAGGCAGCCGGGATACGCGCCTTACCGGGGCGGGCACGGCATGTCGGCCCCGTCCGTCGACTGGACGGCGGAGAAACGGCGTCGGTTCACCTCCTGAGAAGGCACCGACGTTCGCTAGGTCGCTCTCGTCGCATCCGCCGACAGATCGACAGCCACCATGCAGGAAGGCGACCCGAGGGTCGCCTTCCTGTTCCACCTGTAATTGCCTAAGGGTCAGTATTGCCGAAGGGTCAGTCGGCGGGGCGTCCCACCAGCGAGCGTGTCTCCTCGCGGGCCTCGGTCAGCGCCACGCGGAGGTGGTCGCCGAGCTTGAAGCGCTCCTCGCCCTCGATCTGGATGCGACCCTCCTTGTCGTCGATCGCCACCTTGGTGCGGTCGCTGTGCATCATCGGGGCCGGGATGAAGGCGGTGGCGCCGTTGATGGTCAGGCGCACGCGCATGCCGCCGCGGTTGATGGCGATGATCTCGGCGTCGAAGGCCTCCTGGGCCTCGGCGGCTGGACTGAGGTAGCGCACGTAGAGCCAGTCCTTCACGTCGCGCTCGGCCATGCGGTTGAGCCGGCGGCGCTCGGTGAGCTGCTCGGTGAGCTCCAGGGTGGCCTCGGCCGGTGCCTGCTCGCCCTTGAGTACGCGCTTGATCAGGCGGTGGTTGACCATGTCGCCATACTTGCGGATCGGTGAGGTCCAGGTGGCGTAGGCGGAGAGCCCCAGGCCGAAGTGCGGGCCGGGTTTCGCCGACATGCTCGTGAAGCCCTGGAAGCGGCGCAGGCGAACG
>LKMJ01002219.1_pt1 | contig 17683 bp, 16 predicted proteins | sample 643391 | NCBI WGS metagenome assembly LKMJ01 (sample SAMN04112250, study PRJNA286221) | soda lake metagenome | biome: soda lake; feature: Kulunda Steppe; material: water; isolation source: sample PL-Br10 brine of Picturesque Lake | place: Russia: Kulunda steppe | collected 2010-07
GAATGCACACACACACACACACACACACACACACACGAATGCACACACACACACATATACTATAACACACACAATCACACACACATACATAAAATGTATGCTATGGCACATGGACGCTGACATGCACATGTATGGAATGTGTGCTTGCATACATATTAAGATGTGTTAGTGTACAAGCGCACTTATGCATGCATGCGTACATTCGCGCACAAATATGCATTCATACTGTATGAGTCATGCGTGTATGCATGCACAAATCCTCACATGCATACGATCACATGAAGCGCATGTGTGCTTTTTTAAAACACACAAACCGATGGCAATATACACAAGCGCAAGCGCGAGCCTGCGACATGCACACACCCACAGAATACACACATACACACAGGGCTCATCCTCGGGGCTCATCTCCAAGCTCCACAGAAAGCCCCCATGGACCACGTGCTGGTAGTAATGCCTCCCTAAGCGTGGGCGCCCGCACTGCTTCTTGTATAAACCTTGGATCCTACGTAGGTGTTGCTGGAACTGTGTGGCATACCTTTGGTGACCTGTGCAAGATGCAAATGAATGCAAGTATGCATTGGCAAGAGTATTTTACTGTGGACGTTGCCAGTACTAACAGTTGCGGCTTGTGTGCATTCAGATTGAGTGAAGTTGGTCCAGTCATGGATGCTACCCTACAATGAATCATGCTAAGAAAATTGAATTCAGACAAGAAAAGCAGTGCCTTGAGATGCAAACATGCGAGGGAGCTTAATGTAAATGCATACACCACACACAGGCTAGATTTGTACGTTTACAAGTGTGTGCTTGTCGGTGATGGTTCAGGCTTTGAGGCATGAGTAGCATGTGCACATGGTGTCCTGTGAGGAAGTTCTGATGCCTTTAAATTGTCCATTGGCCTGCACAGGAAGGCAGGTTCTCGTGCGAAATGCGCTCCCAAGCATACCATCCCACAAGCATAACCCCACAGCTGACAGTTCTGTTGTTTTCCTCTTGCTCAACCTGAGCCCCGGAGTCCCTGTCTCGCATAGAGTGCGTCTTGTCCATCCTACAACTTGTACCAGCTGCACGACGTCTGTGTGCCTGACTGTGCGTGCAGCGCCCACTCATAGCCATGCCGCCCTCACCTATAGCCCCATCCTCACAAGCCCCCACACCCACTGAGGCGGGCAATAGTGGGAGTGACTGCCTGAGCAGCAGCGGCAGCACCCCCAAAGATAGGTGAGTTACACAGGGTGAGGGAAAGAGGCCCGCAGTCTTTTTTAAACACAGTGCAAGGAATTGAGTGTGAATAACAGGACTGCTGAGATTTGGAGTGCTTACCCAGAGGGGGGCAACTCGTTGAAAGTGCTGGCATGCCCCTTTCACACAATCCTTGATAGAATCACGTAAGTAAGCAATTTATGAAGTTGGGGCTAAAACGGATGGCCTGGTGGCTGGGGTGGGTAAGCTGCCTCCAAGTTCTTAATGGCTCAGGTATTGAGCCAAGGCGACCCAACCAAAGCCCATTTTGCCTTCAAACTACCACCAGTTCACTTCCTTGATGATTCAGCATGGGTCTGGTTGCTGGAAACCATGTCTAAGGGGTTTAGTATTGACATTTTGGCACTCAGACACTGTTCCTCTCCAAGCTAAATGGCTGAGACGCTGAGACGCACATCTCTCCAACCACTTTGTCCTTGCATTCCATTCCTTCTCCAGTAATGTTTGTTCATACAAGAATACCTAGAATAGCGTGATTTGGTGCCCTGGGTGATCTCATGTAGTCAAAAATAGGGTTCAAGCCGCGGCTGGTGAGCAGTGCGGCCATGATTTGGGCCTCTCAAGCTCAGGTGGGTTAGATGCCTTGAAAGTGGTAAGCTTGAAAGGTGCCAACCATTATCACAGGAGCATGCAAAAAGCACACTCATTGTGGGCCACGGTTGCCTCCCTCTGTTGTTTCTTTCGAGCAAGGAACATCTTATTGGTCCTGAATTTTTGCACAATAACTGGGATGGTCTTTACATCATACAACAGGTTTATCAGCATGCATTGCACTAAGTTGCAGTCCTTGTTGGATCACCATGCACTTCTGTAGCAACCCCCTAATGTGCACCTTTGCCAGCCTGCATGTGCGCAGTCGCAGGTAAAAGAACACGCACAACACAAACATACACAGACGCTTGCATGCATGCACACACACACACACACAAACACACACACACACACACAAACACACACACCATCGAATTGGGCTTGCTTGCAGTAACTCAGGGAACCCTCGTGTGTCACGATGGGGCCGGCAGCGAGGCCCTGCAGGAGCATCCAGGTGTGCTGAGGGCTCTCCTCTGGTGCTTTTGAAGGGTCGCATGTTTTCATTTATGATCACGGTTTATGGAGGGTAGCATGAAGGGTAGCATGAAGGGTAGCTTGAAGGGTCGCATGTCTTCATTCATGATGAAATCTGTTTTGTTTTATGACATGATGTGAGCATGCGTAGCTACGGGGGTGCTGCTGGGTGAGCGCTTTGGGCTGCCAGGCCCATAATGCCCTTGCGGAGTAACCTAAAGCAGTCGTCGTTCTTGTTGGGACTGCGGGGGCGTGCAGGGCACACAGGCTCCTGCGTCTTAGGGTGCAACATGCATGCATTTGCGTTTTGTGTTGGGACTCGCTTGGCTGGGGGCCCAATCACAGTAAAAGGTAGGACTTCCGTGAGTCATGGATCGTGATGTCTCAGGCAGCTTATGGCGTGCATTGTGCACGCTGGATGCATGCGGCTGAGCATTTGCTTTTCCTCAAAGAAACGCCATGGCGCAAAAGTGCTATTTGGATGAATGGATGCAGCTCTGGCGCGTAATTAGACAAAGGGGCTTTCTCAGCACTGCTCGTTGAGCTGCATGTGTATGTTTGCGTGTGCGTGCATGCGCGCATGTGTGCCTTCGTGCATGCAAGCACAAATGTATCTTTAATGCATTGAAATGCATTGTAAGGAGTCATAAGGGGGCGTTGCAAGGCGTGATGCATGCTCAGCAATTCATTGTGCACGCGTGTCTAGCTGGAAGGCTTTGATTATTGCACGAAGGAGTGTGCATTTGTATGCTGGCGACTTATTCCGGATTGTAAGAGTCATACTCTTTAACCACCGCATACACCTCTTGCTGATCTCTAAAGAGCCAGTGAGCTCTCCCATGATAGCGGTACGGAGCCACAGGCTTGCAAGCTGCTGCACCAGCCACACCTCGTATGTGCACAGACACTGCGGCACACCACTCATGCTGCAAGGCACGATCCACAGGGGCGTATGCGCGCTGCTTGCCGTGTGTGCGCCTCAGGCCTCGGCGCAGGTCTGTGGACATGTCGTGCATCGACTCCGCGGCCCAATCCGCGCTCCAGCTGCTGGCCACAGACGATGGGCCTGTAGACAGCAGCAGCCCCAAGGCCAGTGTGCAGGCACAAGGAGGGGAGGGGCAGTTGTCCGCAGCTGAACCTCCTTGGCTACTGCAGCCTCCCCTGCCGCACAGGTGCATGCATGTGTGTACGTGTGTACGTGTGCGCGTGTGTGTGTGTTTTCGGGCATGTGCGCGCTGGTGCTTGATTATGCGCGCGTGTGCAAGCCGGGATCGGGCTGCCGGTGCCATGTGTCATGCCTTGTCTGCTGTATGGGACCAGCAATGTTGACTTGTGTAAGAAGACCTTGCCAAGCAGTGCTTCGATTAAGGTTTTGGGGGGTGTCGCCAAATGGCGACACAGGGTGCTTTTGCCGAGATTGTGTGTCGCCACAGCGATCCTACCAGAAAAAACGCCAAATGATTGGCTTCTCCAAATTTTTGGCAGATTGAACTTACAAATGTGTAGCATTTACAATACAATTGAATTTACACAATTCACTCTTTGTACAAACGAGCACCCCTCTCTCCCTCCTTTCCCAGTTTGGCTTCAAGTCAGATGTCAGGTCTAGTCGCTGTCACTATCTGCCACCTCCATAATTCCTGGCTGCTGCTTCTGCTGCTGCTGCTACTGCTGGGCACACCCAGCGCAGTGCCCAGCATGCTGGGCAGCGCTTCTTTGCTGCAAACCACTAGTCGCATGCCTTGAGGAAGAGAAAGTCTGTGAACTCCCACATTCGCTGGGTTGCCAGTACTAGGCAGGCATTCAGGTACAGTGCTTGGAGGCAGTTGTGGCGCTCATCCTTGATGAAGGCAAGCTTGCTGAACGGGTGCTCCTCCTCCACTGAGCCAGGCACTTGCACCAAAATGCCTGCCATGACCACCCACTCGCTGACTGGGAGTGCCGCAGCAAGGGCCTCAGGAAGTGCAGGAGGGACAACTAGGGACGCTTAAGGCTCTGCAGCAGGGGGTGCTACAGTAGGGGGTGCCACAGTAAGGGGTGCTGCAGCAGAGGGTGCTGTAGCAAGTTGTGCAGGGAGAGGTGATGGTGATGGAGGGGCTGTTGCTGCTCCTGGCACTGCTGCTGCTGGTGCTGCTGGTGCTGGTGCTTGTGCTGGTGGTGCTGCTGCTGACATTTCTGGGAGAGGGGAGGATGAGGAAGCGGGGCACCAGGGGGATTTGGGTTTTCAGCTGTCCTTGGAGCCCTTGGGCCCCCAAAGTGCGTTTATACGCAGTTGAATACAACTAATATATAATCAATATGTAAGAAATTGGCGACCCGAGGTGGTCTACGAGCATTCCCCGTGTCGACAATTGGCGACACAGGGTGCTCTGCGACGCCCTGCCAGGCGTCGCAGTGTCGCCACACAAGTGACCAAAATGCGACCATTTGGCGACGCGTCTTACTTAATCGAAGCACTGGACCTTGCATTGAGGTGTGCTGCAGCATGCACTTCTAGTAGCACAATGGCTAATGGTGCCCAACAACATCATCACCTGGGCTGCCTCTGAAGTGGAGGGCCCCTACACAGCACCTGCGCATGCACCTGCATGAGTACAGGCTGTCCCAGGCCTGCTGCAACAGCAAGTACTCTCTGTTCATCTGCTGCAACAGCAAGTACTCTCTGTTCATCTGCTGCAACAGCGAGTACTCTTTGTTCATCTGTGTTCATCTGCTGCGCATGCGAACAAATGACGCGTTCTTTCTCAAATCCGCGGCAGCAGCATGGAGGGCCCCCACTTTTTTTGCACCCGTGTTCATGCAGGTTGTCCCAGATCAGTGAAAACACCACGCAGGATCGCTGGCCCCCCTTCTCGCCCACCGCGCAGCCTCGCCCTCTCCACATCCGCACCTCTGCCCTTCAAGGTATGGCCGCCTGTGCTAGGTGCCCCCTGTGTCTGCCTTTGCTATAAGGGCCTCCTGGGTAAGCATATGCTAAAGGCCTTTTGTGTCTGCTTGTGCTATAGGGGCCTCCTGGTATGTATATGCTTAAGGCCTCCTGGGTATGCCTTTGCTAGATACTCCCTGGGCCTCCGCCCATGCAGGGCCCTACTCAGGGCCATGCATGGCCATGCCTCAGGCCTCTAGGATGTGGCAACCTAGGTCAGGCGCCACCAGGGCATCCACCTTTGGCTGCACAGGCCCGTGCCCCTGGCTTGCAAGGTGCATCACCAGCCAAGCAGACCTTGCAAACTTGTGTGGCAGGGCGAGTTGTGCCCACTGTGCTCCCAGCCAGATGTGTGGGGCACAGGTGCAGCCATGGTGCAGCCATGTGTGGGGCAGCCATGTGTGGGGCAGCCATGTGTGGGGCACAGGTGCAGCCATGGTGTGCGTCTTGGGCTCAGCCAGTGGCTGGCTTGAGCGCCAAGCGCCAGGAGGAGCGCACGCACCTCGTCTGACCTTGCAGCCTGAAGCATCTTGTGCAGCCGACGCTAGGACGTGCACAGAGGGATACATATCCCTGCACATGCGCATCTCCCTTTCCCTGTTGTGCAGCCCCCAACACAGGGAATCCATCATATCGGTGGCCTTGCTCCACCCGCTCTCCATTGGCTCATGCACAGGGCAGGGGAGGCTAGGCATCTTTTCCTTCCCTGCTCACGCCTCCATAGGCTGTATTTCATGTGGTGGCCTCGCATCCTACCTCGCCCTGTGCACCTTGCTGCTCTTTCGTTATAGCCTCTGCTTCTGCGTTCCGCCAACACGTCCTCGGATTGCTTCTCCTCCTCTCGAGGTACACATCCTCCCTTTGCTGCTGAGCCTCCCCTCTGCGCGGCCAACATTGTCTGAAGATAGCCACCCCGTCTGACCCTCCACTTCCCCAGGGCCCAGGCCTCCCGGGACAGGCCAGGACATTGACGACGACAGCATGCGCGCATTCGCAGCATCCTATGCGCGCCCACCCTCCCAGCAGTCCTCTGACCCGCCTCAGTCTAGCTACGGCCCTGTGCAGCCCCACTCGCCTGTGGGCTCACCAGGCGCCATCAGGCCTGGCTTGGGCATGGGCGTGCCTGGCCTGAGGATGCGATGCGGGGAGGCTGGCGGCGCCGCCAGCCTGCATGCGCACTCCCCTTCTGGCCATGCCAGCTCGCACCTGATGATGGCGTCCCTGAACTTGAGCAGCAGCCGTGCTCCTGCCGGCCGACGGCGGGCCGATGGTGAGACTGACGGCCATGACTGCGCAGGCCTCGGGTCGACCTGTGCAGGTGCGGGCCACAGGACACTCTGAGCAGGTGCAGGCCACAGGACACTCTGTGCAGGTGCGGGCCAGAGGACGCCCTGTGCAGGTGCAGGCCACAGGACACTCTGAGCAGGTGCAGGCCACGGGTCGACCTGTGCAGGTGCGGGCCAGAGGACTCCCTGAGCAGGTGCAGGCCACAGGACGCCCTGTGCAGTTGCAGGCCACAGGATACTCTGAGCAGGTGCAGGCTGTGCGCTGTGAGGGTATTGGCGGGTGGACAGTGCACGGTTTCGCGCACCCGCCCCGGCCATCGGCTGGGCATGCACCACACGCATGTGCTGGCCTGCATTTGATGCACCTTCCAGCACCCCCTCGAGCGTGCACACAATGAAGGCATCGCACCCCATATGCCCTGCCTGGACCTCTGACGCCAGGACGCCTGCAGCACGTGCGCCAGGCCTGCCGCCTCTTCATCCTGCACCCCCTGAATTCTTACCCGAAACTTTGACCTAGACCCAACCCTAGTCAGACGCCCGATGCGCCAAGCAATGCTGCTGCCAGGGCCCCCCTCTGCAGCAGGGGCTCCCTATTGATAGTGCAGCTTACAGCTAGATGCTCATTGCATATGTCTGGACCCCTTAAGCTGCCAGGGGGCTCTGCACTGCAACAGCAGTGCACTAGGATCTCCTCATTGCGTGAGCCTGGGTGCCCTCCGCAGCCAGGGCCTGCAGGCACTGTGTGCCTCATACAGCAGCTCACTACGAAGCTTCTTACTTCCCCAGGTTCCCTGCTCCCCTGCACGTCCACCCTGCAGAAAACACTGGCCCCCAGCGTGAGCTGCTCCTGCTGCGCTGCTGCTGCGCTGCTGTGCCTGCTCCAAATCACTATGTTGTGCGTGGACTGTGTTTGCCCCCCCTTTTGCTGTGCAGCTGGAAGCCTTCCTGATAGCCTCTCTTCCATGGGTGCGATCAGCAAGCCAGGCTTCCAAGGCAGTGCTAAGTGAGTGGGTGCCTGTGCCAACAGGGCAAGGCTTGGCACTCGTTCACCTTGCCATTAGATCAAGCTGATGCACACGTTTGCTGCAAACTTCCGCAATATAGCTTTTTTTTCCTCCTTCAAGGTGGACAAAAAAACAGCCATATTCCCGGAATGTCACACTGCCAAGCCATACAGCTGCTGAGCCTTACCCTCAATCATAGCCCAATTCACAGAGGACCCCAAGCTTGATCATTCTAAACCACGACTGGGTCTAGGTGAAACCATGTGGTGGGCACTTGCCGGTTTGCCTGCTGCAGCGCATGGAAGTGCAGTTGCAGTATGATAATCAGTGACCTGCACTGTGCCTCAGTGATGCCTCAAACCCTCAGGTGATGCCTTACAGTGCCTCAGTGATGCCTCACAGTCCCTCATGTCTATGATGCCTCACATTGCCTCAGTGATGCCTCACAGTCCCTCAATGTCTATGATGCCTCACAATGCCTCAATGTCTATGATGCCTTACAGTGCCTCAGTGATGCCTCACAATCCCTCAGTGCCTCAGTGATGCCTCACAGTCCCTCATGTCTATGATGCCTCACAATGCCTCAATGTCTATGATGCCTTACAGTGCCTCAGTGATGCCTCACAATCCCTCAGTGCCTCGGTGATGCCTCTCAGTGCGTCAGTGATGCCTCACAATCCCTCAGTGCCTCAGTGATGCCTCTCAGAGCGTCAGTGATGCCTCACAATCCCTCAGTGCCTCAGTGATGCTTCTCAGAGCGTCAGTGATGCCTCACAATCCCTCAATGATTCCTCCCAGTGCGTCAGCGATGCATCACAGTCCCTTGGGTGTTGCCAGGTGGCTGTCACTGACCTGCACAGTCCCTCAGTGATGCAAGGTCTGCCAGGCATAGTGAGCACAAGTGAGCAGAAGGAGGCAAGCAATTAGAAGAGGCCTGTGGCATGCTTTCCATTGCGCGCCTGTGCTCATGGGCAGCCGGACGCAAGCAAGCATTGAAGTGCAGGTGATACGTGCACATGAATGCACCCACAAACACATGAATGTGCTCTGCTTTGCTGTTTGGTGCCTGCAGCCACAGCCACTTGGTAACAACCCCCAGAAGCGCTCTAAACGAGGACCTCATACGTGGCAGCAGGAACCAGACACAAAGCTTCAGCACCGCGCGACCTCGTGGCTACTTCTCATAATTGGGGCGATGAACAAAAGGTTGGCAGGTGCAATTGGCACCTAAAACAAGGGCTGTCAAGGTAGGGCGGGATGGCGAGCCTTCGTAGTGCACTCGAAGCAGAAGGCAGTGCAGCAGCAAAGAAGCCTCCCTGGTCGTTGATTGGAGGGGCAGGAGGCCCTGCGCATAGAAGGCCTGCTTGGCCGTAACACAGAAGGCTTTTTTGGACGAGGGCACCTGTCTTCGGTTGGCCAGCAAGGCATGTTTCCTGAGCAACAGGCAACCCTCATACCAGAAAAAGTGGCATAATCAATCATTGTTGGAGCGCGGCTAGCTCTTGGGCTAGGCTGCAGGAAGTTGGCTGTGCTGCTTGGAATGTGATGAGATGTGCAGAGGACACGCGCGGGTGTGAGAACTTGCTTTACTAGTAACTCTACAAACGCACCTTGCCCCTACAACAGGACTGGAAAAGAAAAGGACTGCCCTTGAACAATGTGTGGCCCTCAAAGGCAAGCAACTATTATTCCATACAGGCCTGCGGCATGAAGTACCTTCCTGCCATTACGCTGCCACTTGCTTAGTTGGACAATAGCGTGTAGACAGCTCGTTGCAGATACGTGCATCTCTTACTAAGATCTGTCAGATAATCTGTCTTCCTGCACCCATCAGTCTCTCAGTTTTGTATTTGGCGGTAAGTATCCTACTTCGCCCCACATCACAATAACCTACTCTTCCCAAATCATCACTGTGCATGCTTTTCCCTCTGCATTCTGTGTAATGGCTGCTCACTGCATCATCACCACTCCAGCTTGTTTACTGAAGACTGCTGAGTTGATGTGGCTTAGGTTTTGCCTGGAGCACCTGGAAAGGAGATTGGTTGGGACTTACTTAGGCCATCAAGTCCACTAATCATGTGATGCAACAGATGATCTGGTGCAATTCTAGCACACTTCCTAAGCACGTTCAACGTAAGCCCACTTGCCGATGTAAGGCACAGATGATTTATTTCTAAGGGCTGGGAATGGTCTCATACATGCGCTGCGCCTCTGGCAAAGGGGACAGCATCTGCACAATTGTGGATGCACACATGCTTTGATTGAACAGTTTAGGCAGTCTGAATAATGTGCCCACCCCAATGCACTTGGCGAGGTACCCTATTGGTGGTTGTTGCTTCCACCTACTGTGTACACAAGGCAGGTCTTGATGAGGCGGCCTTGGCCTGCTGTGTCCATTCTACTCGCATGTCATCTTTCTGGTAATCTTTTAGCTTTTCATGATGCGCCAGCACTTGGTTTTGATTCAAGCCCCCAAGTCCAGTCGGACATCTACGGTCAGATGACCAACCACCACTGATCCACATTAGGGTCAAACCCGTACACCGATCGAGCAATCGATGCATTGTTCTGGAAGACTTCTGTTTCAGATATTCGATGATGTAGTCATGGCACGTTGCTCATACATATTGCACGGTGAAAAACATGTAATTCACGAGGCGCCCCCTCTAGCGATGGTGAGGCTGTGTCTCTAGAGTGTTTTCCTTTGTAACATCCAACAGCTCAAGCAAGCTACTAAACAAATGCTGCTTGGAAAATGTAAGAACTTAGTCACACCATTTTAGTTCAGTCCCAGCCTGGGGAGGCAAGAGGCGTAGCAGCGCCCCAGTCCAGCCTAACCCCGTCCAGTCCAGTGTGAGTACGTCCGATGGCAGTTTCACATAGCGCTGATCTTGCCTTTCTGCAGGCCGACCAGAAAGTTTCAAGTTAGTATTTAGGTTAACCGCCAGCCTGGCTATCAGGCTGAATGGTTTGCAAACAACAATTGTGGCTGGTCATCGCTGATCAGAAAGAGAACGCATAGGGAAGGATAAGGTTTACAAGAAAGGCCTTCAATCAAGAAGTGGGACTGCCAGTGCTAACGTGCTCATAAAAACTTTAGTGTATGGAGGAAAGAATAAAGCTTGTTGTTTACCTTGCCCAGAATAGCAGACACATTTGTTGAAGCCTGGGATAAACAATACCATAAACAGAGCAGAACTGACTGGCATAGCTTCTGCACTAAGGGCAAAGTGTACACACATAGCCACGGATAGTGCCTTTTCTCTATCTCAGATACTAAAAAAGCTCTAATTCCCTGAATTACACAGGAAGCACACACATATCAAACTCTTGTAACAAATCGTCTCCATGATTAACGAACCTGGTACTCACATAAACTTTTAATGAGTTAAGCCCACATCTGTGTGATTGGAAATGATTTTACCGTAGCTATTACAACACATTTCCATACCTATGGGCATAATGAAGCATTCCCACCACCATCACCTGACGGAAATCCTTTCGCCTGTATATACTTACTGCTCACAGACAAGAATAATGAGACTAATAACATCACCGCTAACATCAGGCTTGCACCACTGCAAAACATTGAGGACAAACTAAAGCTTTTAGTAGAAGCCCACGTGAGCTTGCATCACTGGATCATTGCATCATTGGAGATGCTAATACCAACTAAAGTTACTACAACTATTGGAGGAGACTGCTCACCTCCGTGAATCTTACAACTAGCAATTCATTTTGTAAATGTATCACAGAAAAGGAATGTCATGAAATTTAGAACGAGTATTCTTTTCACTTAGAAAATGGCCCACCTCTACGGCAGAGCCATTAGCTCATCTTGTCTGTTGTGTCATCAGCCAGACAGCCAAATCCATACGTTTTCAGGCTGTCAGGATGCTTCAATTCAAAACATGGTGACTAAAAGACTTGACGTTGCTTCCAGGCTCATCATCAATACCTTGAACAAAGGCGATTTTGTAGGAAACATCATTTTTAAAGTTTTTGGAAGTGAAACACGGATGGCTCAACAAAGTCTGGTCTTGCTGGCACATGTAGCCAGCAGGACTTTACCCCAATGGCTTCTACCAACCCTTTCAGCACATGAACTTCGATCCTGCTCTAGACCAGATGCTATTTGCATACTGCCAGTTGGAACGAAAACGGGCCATCTAAGAGACATACAGGCTATACACCCTTCGTGCTGGGATGTACGACTCATTTAAGTCAAATATTGTGATGACATACGACCAGAGCAACAACTAGCAAGAGCAACTGAACAGCATATTAGATTGAAACACGCCCTTGCACAGCAAAGCCGCAAAGCATGCTTACATACCATCCTGATTGGAGTGATGGGGACCATCTATAAATGTCATACCGAACTACCCCGTAGGAAAGAAAAAGAAGAAAACAACGGAGGCAGAAAACCACTCCCTACGTCAATTAAGGAAAAGGAGACACATTGGCCCGAAGAGCCGTGAGTCTCCTCCACCAGGGAGAAGGAAGAACTAGTGAGGATCTGGAGGGTGACAAGCCTCCCCCTGCTCCAGACCAAGACCTTGAGAGCCTACTAGGCTAGTAGACCGTAGAGTAAGAAAACTTACTCTCGATCTAAACACTTATTCTATTCAATTTGCAACAAAAAATCATAGATACAAGTAGGAGGTTGATAAATATCAACGAAAGAACGTATGGCTCTCTTCAGAACCTCCTCGACCCCCTCTAATGGCCTTCTTCCTAATTTGACGGTGGAGAATTGCCTGGTGCTTGCACCAAATGTAAAATTCTTCCTTAATTCACGCAAACAGGGGTTGCCATGTTGGCGTAGTCTTTCATTTTTTCTTGTTGAAGCCTGCGAGAGGAAACAGGGACGCACAAGTCCTTTGGAGAGAGACCACGTGCGGATGGGTGCAGTGAAAAAGGACATGTTCCTCATCTTGTACATCATGAGCATTAGACAAGTCACAAGTATGGGAGGTGTTATGAGTCCAGGTCACAGTTTGAATTCGAAGGGTGTGGGCACGAAGTCTGAAGTGTGCCACGCTGCGAATAACATCACGAGGAAGATCAAGGAGCATGCATCTAGGAAGGGTGTACGACGAATGTGTGACCAGGGCCCTCTTTGTAGGGAGGGCGCACCATTGATGGTAAGTAGAGCGTTTGCTGTTGCGCTCTCATGGATGCATATCATAATAAGATGTCCAATATTCCAAGTGCCTCTCCCTAAGGTCCACTACAAAATGACTAAGATCAATGGGCTCACACCTCAGCAGCCTTTCCTTGAACAAGTAGGCTTGTGTAAAACCATTCATAGCAGACAGGATGTTTGGTGACCAGCAATCATTGCACTTTGAGCTCAATTGCATGTCAGCTGGTAAGATCTTTCTCGCAGTGGAGCTATGCTTTGAGTTAAAGCATTGTACAGCCGCACTGCCACCTTAGGGAAGGATAAGGGTATTCAAGACTCCTTCGCAGACTCATCACAGCCTGTTATCTGCTTAGTGCACAATGTTGCTGTCCGCAGCCAGTCCAAACATCACATTTGCTCGAATACCCTTGCCAAACTAACATGTCATGGCCATGCCGCAACTTGGAGTCTGACATGGTTTCAGCAGTCTCTCAATATGAGAAATTGGAGGAGAGAATCTTAGCCCAGCTGGCTGGCGACGCCATGTGTGTTTTTTGCCGTCTTGCGTTGCCTTTTGCAAGAAACATCCTTCCATGCATGCCCTGTTCGAGTTACAATGGATGCATGCTATGATGAAATTGTGCGTTTTGGGTTTGTTGACTGCCAGTCAACAGCCAGTGGGTGGGGTATTGGGGAGGGTCGAAGCTTCAATCTAATGGGTTTCCAAACCCTGTGCACCTATTCAAGGTCAAATCCTATGCTGGTATAGCTGGTAATGAGTGTGCAGATGCTGCAGCCCAGTACTGCCTGCCTGATAGTATCAGGCAATGCAAGTTGGCGCAAATCTTGCAGACACAAGGATGCCGTGCGCTGGCATTGATGGTAACCCCTTTCATGACATAACCTGGCATGCCTCTGAAAGGGATATCCTCTCTGATGCAACAATCTCGAGGCCCTCCAACCTACCTGCCCTGTCACGCCAGATAAGCGCTGTGCCAGATCTGTGCTGCGTTGTAACAAGGTGGTTGGTTGAGTCAGTTGGTGGAGTATTTGATCCTGTTGTGAGTTCAGCTATAGCTGCATTTGAGCACGTCAAAGACGAATCTTGCAGCAATTCCTTGTTCGCTACTAGCAACCTTGGAAGATGTATGCCAGGGAGTACACCCCTCTAGCCCTTGGGGAGCAACAGGCATGGCAGTGCCCAGTCCAGTCTATCCACCCAGTCCAGTGTGAGCGTGTCTGACAGCAGCTGCATGCAGCGCCGACCTTGCCTATCCGCAGGCTGAACAGAGAGAGAGTGTGTGTATGATAGGGTAAGGGAAAGAAAGAAAGACTACGCCAATAAGGTAGTTCCTGTTTGATAGGGTAAGGGTATCAGAGACTCCGCAGTCTCATCACAAGCAACCTGTTGTCTGCTTGGTGTACACTGTCGCTGTCCGCAGCTAGTCCGCACACCACATTTGCTCAAATTCCAAGTCTGTTTGGTGTGCAGCAGTCTCTGAGCGTGACAACCAGACGTGCTCTTGAGAAAAATTATGCAGCAAATCATCATCAAGACCAGGAGTGGGGTACTGGTTGTCACCCTACTGATCCCCACTGGCTTCTTTTGTTTCTCTTTACAGGCGCCTAGGCCCTAGGTGACTCCTTTTCCTTACTTGATGTAGGGAGTGCTTCACTGCCTGCGTAATTTTCCTTTCTTTTTTTGGGGATCAGTATAAGAGGATAGCTTCAGATAAGTTTTCTTTCTCCACTGGGCAGGTATGTTGTGTGTATGGTAAAGTATGTCACATACTGTGTGTGCCTGTATGTTTCTTTTTGTTAGTGGAAACATCTGCTATGAACGGTCTGACACATTCCTACATGTTCAAAGAAAGACTGCTAGAGTGTGAGCCCATTGATCTTGGTCGTTTTGTTGTGGACCTCAGGGAGAGACACTTGGATTATTGGGCATCTTATTCTGATGTGCATCCACAAGAACGCAACGGCAAACGCTTCACTTATCATCAATGGTGTGCCCTGAGAGGGCCCTGGTCACACATTTGCCTTACATCCTTCCCAGATACGTATTTCTTGACCTTCCTGGTGACATTATTGGCAGCACGGCACTCTTCAGACTTAGTGCCCACACCCTACAAATTGAGACAGTGACCTGGACTCACAATACCGGTGGGCACCTCCCCTACTTGTGACTTGTGCAATGCTAATGATGTACAAGATGAGCAGCACGTCCTTATTCACTGCACCCACGCCTCCACCCATGTGGTCTCTCTCTACAGGACTCAAGCGTCTCTGTTCTGAAGCAAAGAAACAATGAGGTTGATTTCTTCCTTCATGCACTCATAGCCTTTTGTGAGCAGGCTGAAGGCCTTCTTCTTATAAACCCCTTGTTTGTGGAAAGTATTTTTGGTCCAGAGTGGAATTATGTGGGCTCGGTCTTGATTTGCAAAAAGCTACAAAATTTGCCGTGAAGCTTCATGCTTATTCGGTTCAGTAAGCTTATGAACTTGTCCGTACCATACTTCCAGACACATTTCTTGGGAAAACTTGTACCACTGCTCATCTTAAACTTGAAAGTCAGGAACGGGGCACTGCTCCTCACCTTCCTGATCCCCATTGACTTCTTTTCCTGTTCTTCTGGGCAGCTATACAGCAGCTGCTGCTGCTATCACTCAAGATCATGTTCATATTGCCAAAGACAGCCTTACCTCACTCCATCAAATTAGGAAACAATTGTTGTACCCTGAGAAGCATCGCGACCATGTCCAAGGAGACATCCTCAACATTCTTTCTAATACTATCCATAACTCTCAATCCCAAATATTCCTTTACAAAGTAAAGTCTCTTGCTGGTATTGCCGGAAATAAATGTGCAGACGCCCTTGCAAAATACCAAGCCTGCCACGGTAACAGCCTCCCTGCTGAAACAAGCATCTGCACCGCAGGCCCTGGTGGTAATCCCTTCTTTGATATTAGCTGGTTAGCTGTTGAAACAGTAAATCAGCAGGGATTTGGCACTGAAGCTCCCCAACACGGCCCCAGATTGACTTACCTTTCAAATCTCCAAGATGCGCTCCCAAAAAAAAACCACATGCACTCGAACCATAAGCTGGGATATGCCAACTCAGAAAATAGGGTACAACTCTTATTACCAGAGTCTGCTTCCACGCTGTTTGGAGCATGTTCAAACTTTTTCTCCAAATGAAGCGCAATATCTTCCAATACCACGCAGGCACCCTTCTTGACCAGAAACACGCTGTCCGCTTTAAAATGTCCACCAGCCTCTAGTGTCCACTCTGTCAGCAAGCAGGAGGTGCTCTCCATATTCTCTCAGGGTGTCGACATACAATCATCTCAGGCATTATCACTGAACGCCATAATGTTGCCTGCAGGCTCATCATGAAAGCCATCAGCGAAAGCTCTCTAGCAGGTTGTTTGGTCCATTTCGATGCCGGCAGAACTGACCGTTTGGGCCAACAAAACCTTCAAATTCCTGAGCATGCTAATAACAGCCTTTGGACTGTACCCAGCTGGCTTTTTGATGCTCGTTCATCTGCCAGAAATAGACTCACCTCTAGTCGCCCTGATGCCATCATGATCAAAATGATTTTGGTCACCCCCTTACCTACCAAAAAACCAAATCGCCAACCACTCCTTACTTGCACCAGGTGTCAGACAACCCAGCAGAGATGTACGCAGAGTCCACGAGCTTTATGTCAACATGAGGGAGATACACCTCGTTAAGGTTAAATACTGTGAAGATGCATGGCAACACGAGGTTCTTTGTAAGCGCTTAAAGGCCAAGGAAGTTACCTACACACCATTCTTCGTGGTGTGGGTGGCTCTTTTCATACCTCACACACTTTAAATCACCTTACAGAGCTCGGCCTTGATACACAAAAAAACCCATAAGGCTGCCCTCAAGTTACATGCTCATTCTGTGCCTCTATGCCTGATGGTGCGCGATGCGCACAAACTCACCATAATTCTGTGCTCTATGCCATAGTCTGTGCGCTATGCGCACCTGACGCGCTCTAAAAAAATCTAGTCGCTCTCAAGGTCTTGGTCTGGGCCAGGCAACAGAAGCAAAAAAATTGCATTTGTGGGATAGTTCCTTGCAAATGGCATGATAGAATACACACAAGCATCATGCATCTCAGATGATCTGATGACATGCCCAACAGGAAGTACTCTACAGCAAGGAATCCAAAACTTGTGTAAATCAGACACTTGGCTTCTTCTTCTGCTTCTTCTTTAGAAATCGTGCAGGGAGCCTGCCTTACTGATTTGAACCCCAAAGGCAAAGAACAGACACGTGCAAGAAGGGCCAGAAAATGTAGCCATGGAGTAGGTCTTGAGAGTCCAAGACCTCCTGCCTCAGCTTAATAATCAAAGTACTGTCACCAACAAATGCTCAAATAAGCCACTTGTGCATAGGTACATACACATGAACTGTGATGAGCTTTGATTTCCGAGGAAAAGATGTTCCTTAATGACAGTGCTACATCATTAGCAGGCCTTGTGCTGCCACCCTTGCCAGAGTCCAAACTTCCTGGCCTGATTGAGCATACACGCAGGTCACTGCAGCTTGCAGACTTCCATGAGCAGAGAGACATTATTGCACATTTAAGACGGTCAATGTCATCATCTGGGCATTGCATCCAGCCACCCTTACTCACATGCTGTGCCAGCTCTATTTGCACTTTTGCTTCACGAGCTATCAAGCACATCAAAGAGTACACTCAACAGAACAGGTGAGCCGCGGCCATTGCAGCTGCTTGGCAGCACACTGCCCAGAAGGATCATGCACCTGTGCTCTAGAGCGCACTTCAAAGTGCACAGCCACATACAGCAGGAGAATGGATCAGTAAGACCTGGCAACATGATGCGTCAGCCCCACTTTGCCTCTCCAAGAGACAGAGCAAGTGAAAAAGCAAACAGAGGGAAAGGGTGAGAGACATATAGGTGGGGGAGAGGAAGAGAAAGAGAGAGAGAGAGAGAGAGAGAGA
>LKMJ01002220.1_pt1 | contig 17683 bp, 17 predicted proteins | sample 643391 | NCBI WGS metagenome assembly LKMJ01 (sample SAMN04112250, study PRJNA286221) | soda lake metagenome | biome: soda lake; feature: Kulunda Steppe; material: water; isolation source: sample PL-Br10 brine of Picturesque Lake | place: Russia: Kulunda steppe | collected 2010-07
AATTGAATTGACAGATTTTCTTTCGCTGAAATTTTTTCCCAAACATCACGTGTTAAGTTTGCGAGGGGCTCGAAGGTTATATTTTCCCCCACTGGAGAGTATACCTCCATTTGATTATCTAAACGTATGACTTCATCAAGTACCTGGTATTCAATTTCAAGCATACCTGAAGACATCTCTTCAAAATAATTTTTAGTAAACTCGAGATGAGCTTCAAAATAGTTTTTGTTATGTGGAAGCGGGTCAATATTGATATTGTGATCTTCAAGAAATGGTAAACCACCGGGTCCGAATGTACCGTTTCCGGAAGTGAATCTGTTTGAGTCCGGTTCAAATTCAACCATTACGGCAATGATATTCAGGGTGCCCTCTACAGGTGCTGGATTGGTTGTATGTTGAATGTGTGTTGAGTTAAGAGAAGGGGAGAGAGCGATGCCCTGAGCTTTCAGAAAATTATCGGGAATTACTATAAATAAAAAAAGCAGTGACATAGAAACTATACCACTGCCTGATACTAAAGTTTTCAGATTCATTCGTACTGCCTTTATCTGAAGTTCAACAGTACACTAAGTCTTATGGTGTTAGCAAGAGGGTGATCATCTTCAAGGGTATAGATGTAACTGAAATCTACGCCAAATATATTGTAACGGAGTCCTGCACCGAGTGTGATAAATTCTCTGTTACCATTTTCCGGATGCTCATAATAATAACCACTTCGGAGAGCAAAAAGCTCATCATACCAGTATTCAAGGCCAAAGCCGTACATTAACTGCTGGCCGAGGCTTACATTAACGGTTTCAGTACCATTAAATCGCTCGTATGATCCCCAGGAGTTAAATAGTGCTTCAAAAACACCCATTGATTCAAATTCCTGGCTTCCTTCACCACCAACTCTTTCAGTTCTGGCCATTACTTTAGAAATATCATTCGATAGTGTAAGTGTGTTTACACCATTTCCGTCAATATTCATTTTGTAGGCCCAGCCGGCTCTTAATACGGTTGGAAGGGGATCTTTTTGGGCATTATCTGTATACTGAATTCCTGGTCCGATGTTTGAAAGATTTATACCTGCATTGAAAGATGCTTGTCGGTTTGCTACATCAAATGTATTTGATTTGTAAAGAGCTGAAAGATCAACCCCAACACTTGCACCTGGGTTAATTTCCTGACCGCTTACACGGCCGTCGGCCAGCGAACTGTATATAAATCTCACACCAGTACCAACCGCGAAGTTATCAGAAACCTGAAAACCGTAAGAAAGCCCTGATGAGATTTCGAAACTGTTAAATCGACCAAGCTCTACGCCGGTTTCATCGGTTCGGGTTTGTTCGCCCAGGTTTAAAAAAGTTATATGGCCACCGATTGTGCCGATACCATCTATATGGTACGTTCCAACCAGGTAGTCATAAAAAAGATCTGCATTAAATGCGGGCAGCCAGTTGGCGTGAGTTAAACTTACCTGATTTTGATTTTGAAAGGCGAGGCCTGCAGGATTCCAAAATACAGCCGATGCATTATCAGCAATTGCAACGCCGGTATTACCCATGCCGGTTGCCCTTGAATCAGGCTCTATCTGTAAAAATGGAACGGCAGTGATACCAACTTGTGCATCCGCCGATTTAAATGGTAATAATAAAGTTAATCCTAAAAGTAGTGTGGTTATAACCTTTTTCATAATTATGGTGCTATTTCTAATAGTATTGATAAAGACAATATAATATACAGAACCTGAAAATAGTAGAGACTATTGTATAACATATTGAAGCTATGTTGTATTGTGTTATTTCAAAATTTACGAACACAGATCAAATGATTGAAATTTTACCGGTATATAAATGATATCACTAAGGCAATCCATTTAATCAGCAAAAATTGAAACGGTAGCTTTTTACAATAAGTCGGAATTTATGAGAGGTTTATGAATTTCGTGGAATAAGAATATGAAAAATTTAAATGAATTGCTCTGAATTAAAAACTTATAATCGCAAAATATTTAATGATCAGATTATACGTACAATTCAGTTTAAGGTCAATGAAATAAATGATTTAGGTAATGAATAAATACTTCTTGAGATTCCCAAAATCTGGTTGTTGAGGATTAGCTTTTTTTAAGCTGAGATGGCCTGGCAGATTTAAATCATTTCTAAAACCAGGGCTGATGCTCCGCCGCCACCATTGCAAATACCTGCACAACCAATATTTTTAGATTTTGTTTTCAGGGCATGAATCAATGTTACAATGATTCGGGCACCTGAACAACCTATCGGATGACCAATACTAACTGCACCGCCATGTACATTTACCCTTTCAGCATCTAATTCTAAAATTTGATTATTTGCCAGTGATACTACAGAGAAGGCTTCGTTAATTTCAAACAGATCTACGTCGGTTTTGGATATATTTGCACGTTTTAGAGCAATTGGAATGGCATCGGCCGGAGCAGTGGTGAACCATTCGGGCGCTTTCGCGGCACTGCCATGACTTCTGATTATGGCCAGTGGTTTTAAACCAAGTTCATTTGCTTTCTCTTCACTCATCATTAAAACAGCTGCAGCCCCATCATTGATACTGCTTGCATTGGCAGCCGTTATAGTTCCATCTTTATCAAAAACCGGTCGGAGAGATGGAATCTTATCGAAGTTTACTCTGTCCAGTTCCTCGTCCATACTGACTTCCGTCACATCGCCTTTTCTTCCTTTCACTTTCATGGTTATGATTTCGTCTTTGAAAGCTCCGGATTTATGTGCCTGAATTGCCCTTTTATATGATGTGATTGCAAAATCATCCTGGTCTTTACGGGAAATATTACATTCTTTAGCACAGATTTCACCGGCATTTCCCATATGAAAATCATTATAAGCATCCCATAAACCATCTTCTATAATACCGTCTTTGGCTGATGCATGCCCCAGCTTTGAGCCAAATCTGTGCTTATCCAAATAATAGGGCACATTACTCATACTTTCCATGCCGCCGGCTACCATAATATCATTATGACCCAGGGCAATTTGGTCTGCGGCAATCATAATGGCTTTCATTCCTGATGCACAAACTTTATTCACTGTTGTTGATGGAGTTTTATCAGAAAGTCCGGCTTTCATAGTTGCCTGCCTGGCGGGTGCTTGTCCAATTCCTGCAGTAAGAACATTGCCCATAATTACTTCCTGAACCATATCGGGCTTAATACCGGCCGCTTTAATAACTTCGTGGATAGTGCTTGCTCCAAGTTCGGGGGCTGTATAAGAAGAGAGTGAGCCACCAAATGATCCGATTGGAGTTCGTTTTGCTTCAACAATTACTACATTCTTCATAATAGTGATAAATTAATATTTAAAATGCTTGTTCTAAATCGGCAATTAAATCATCTGCATCCTCGATACCCACAGACAATCTTATTAATGAGTCTTTAAGTCCTGCTTTTTCCCTTACCTTTTTCGGGATGGATCCGTGAGTCATAGAAGCAGGGTGGCTGATGAGTGATTCAACACCGCCAAGGCTTTCAGCAAGTGTAAATATTCGGGTTTTACTCATGTAAGCTGAAGCTTGTTCAAAAGAATCACCCTTAAGGCTAAAAGAAACCATTGCACCAAAATCTTTCATCTGCTTTTTGGCAATTTCAAAACCCTGATGGTTTGGCAGTCCGGGGTAAAACAGATCATCTACATTGGGATGATTTTTTAAAAAATCGACAATTTTTTTAGCGTTGCTGACAGAGCGTTCAACTCTGACCGAGAGAGTTTTAATGCCTCTTAATATCAAATAACAATCCATTGGGCCAGGCACGGCACCTGATGTTTTTATCTGAAAGCGTATTTTTTCCATCAAATCTTTATTTGATGATGCTACTGCTCCACCAATTGCATCCGAATGACCGCCCAGATATTTTGTTGTGGAATGCATCACTGCATCAGCCCCCAGCAATAATGGTTGTTGTAAATAAGGAGATGAAAACGTGTTGTCTACGATACTTAAAGCATTGGCCTCTTTAGCAAGTTTTGAAACAGCCTTGATATCAATGATTCTCAAAAGAGGATTGGTAGGCGTTTCAATCCAGATGAGTTTTGTATTTGTTTTTATGGCTTTTTCAACTTCATTGATATCCGTCATATCAATAAAAGAGAACTCAATGCCATATGGTTCGAAAACCTGTGTAAATAACCTGTAAGTGCCGCCATAAAGATCATTTGTGGATACCACATGGTCACCCGGCTTCAGAGATTTCATAATGGCATCTATCGCCCCGACACCACTTGAAAAACAAGCACATTCATCGGCTTCTTCCAGGCCCGCAACCATTTTTTCAAGAGCGGTACGAGTGGGATTCCCAACTCTTGCATAATCATAACCTTGATGTTGATTCGGTGCTTTTTGAGCATATGTAGATGTGAAAAAGACCGGTGGCATAACTGCGCCTGTAGTCTCTTCCGGTTTTTGTCCTGAATGGATAGTCTTAGTGTTAAACTTCATAGTATTTAATAATTAAACGTGCGTTCGATAGATTCAGCTTGCTCTTCCATATTGAGGCGTACGTAAACCTGATATAAATTGTCGAAATATTCTGGATTATCCGGATTTATTTCGAGAAGCCTTTCCCAATAGGATAGTGATTGTTCAAGGTAGATATCAGGCAGCTGAGAAAAATTTTCCTGCAGCTCTTCATCAATTAATGGAATCAAATCTGACAACAAAAAGGAGGCATTTTTGTAGGTTGATGCCATTCGGAATACAATTTCTTCACTCTGAGGCAGTCGTTCAGTCAGTGTGGTGAAAATTGAATCAATCTCCTTCATATAGTCTATAATGGAAATTAGTTCATCTTCAGTAACCGAATCAACAGAAGGGTTGTTAATTAGCGACTGTATTTCATCATTGAAGATAAAAAAAAGCTCGGCAGCAAGACTCTCAAAATAACTGTACCTGGTAGGATATTCCTCTGTAAGTTCTCGCAGCAGGTTTACAGCCTCACGGTGCTGTTTATTGAGCATATAAGCATTGGCCAGCCCGTGTTTAATATGTGGATCATCCGGATTATCGTCTGTAAGATTTCTGTATAGGTCTATGGATTGTTCAATGTCACCCGATTCTAAATAGAGGTATGCCAGTTTTTCTTTTATTGACGGTTTATCACTGTCACTTTTACGGTCGGCCTCTTTAAGAGTACCGATAGCATCGTTTAAATGTCCGTTTCTGTAATAGGTGGTGGCAAGAAGCGTATAAGTTACTGTACTGTCTGGCATGATAGCAGTTGCATTTTCAAAATGAGTTACAACCGTTTCAAATTGGTCTTGAGGAAGTATGGTTTCGGTATCCTGCAGCAGCTTCACACCCGAGCTCTGTTCCCGGTTCCAGGATCGTACTAAAATTTCATTTAAATTATCCTCAATAGAAGAGTTTTGGCTCGTCGGTTCGTTGGCAAGTTCTCTTAGATTTTGATAAACCGTAAACCTTGGCTGAGGGTAAGAATAGCTCTGTGCAAGATTTTCTAATGTTTTTGCTTTATCCAGAATCAGTTCTTCATTTTCCGGGCTCTTGTTCAAAGCTTCGTTAATTCTTGATAGATCTCGCTCATATGTTTCGGTATTGCTCAGTTCTGAGGAGTTTTGTTCTACTGATGAACTTGAACTTGCACATGATATTGCAAAAAAAATCCCGAAGACAAGCAGAATGCTTGCCATTCGGGCATTAATAGGGGTTATATTCATATAGATAAATGGTTAGTCGTCTAATCCTGCTTTTCTCATGGCTTCTTCAGCTTCTTCTTCCATTCCAAGTGTGGTGTAAACCTGGAAAAGTGATTGCCAGTTTTCAGGTTCATCAGGATTGATTTCAGCAGCTTTTTCGTAATAAACTCTTGCTTCCTGTAGATTTTCACGAGCAGCAGTATCAAGCTCTTGAGCCTCTGCATCATCAATTGTAGAATTTCTTCTTTCAAAGAGATTAGCTGCAAGATTTTGATAAATAATTCCGAGAATAAAGTTAGCGGATTCACTTTCTGGCTCGAGTTCTACAACCCGTTCCATCTGTTCAATTGAGATTTGCACAAATTCATCTACCTGGGCTTCTTTACTTTCTATTTCGGCTGCTAATTGCTCCACTAGGTTTTCAAGCTCTTGTTGTTCATCTCCTGTTGCTTGTCTGGCCTGGTTTCTCAGGTCAAAGATGGTTTCGTAATCTTCAGATAGCTGATTGGTAAGATTTTCAACTGTTTGATAAATCTGAGTTCCTAAAACCCGCCTGTATTGAGGATTATCAGGATCCTGAGCAATAAGATCTTCAACCATTTCAATAGCTCGTTCTCGTTCTCCCATCTGGATGTAGGCGTCAGCTAAAAATTGAACAAATACCGGCTCATCAGGGTAATACTCTCTTCCTTCTTCAGAGTAGGAGATGGCTTCATCATATCTGTTCTCAAATAATAAAAGGCTAATCAGATATTCGTAATCATCCACTTCAGGCTGTTCCATCCGGTCCATTGCCATTTTATATGTTTCAATAGCTTCTTCAACTTCATCGAGCTGAAAATGTGTGGAAGACATTACCATGTAAGTCATTGCACTATCTGGGTTCACTACAGCGGCATTTTGAAAGTGTGCCAGAGACTTACGGAATGGATCATCTGTGGCGGCAAACAGACTGTCATCGTTCTGTATTTCCACGCCTATGTTATATTCTTCTGCCCAAAATCCGATAATGGAATTGTTCAGGTCTTCGTATTCATCCGGTCTTTCTTCTTGTCGCTCCATCCACATTCTGGACGTTTCGAATGATTCTTTTGCACGTTCGTAATAGGGTTTTCTCTCGGTAGGATTTTCAAAAGTTTCTGCCTGGCTGGCAAGTACCACACCTTTATAGTAATGAGCAACGTAGTTTGATGAGTCAGCTGCCAGTGCATCATCGATAGATGATAGAGCCATATCAAAATCTCCGGTTATCAAAGCAAGTTGTACATCATCAATAAATGGCTGCGTAGTTTCACATGCCCAAAGCAGGCCGGCAGCAGCTAAAATCAGTAGAAAAGGTTTTAGAATTTTCATTTTTTTCAAATATCTGTTGAATTTTTTATTTCCAAGTGTTTGAAAGTAACCATATATAGATCATTCCGCAATAACAGGTTGTTATTCTGTAATGATTTTATAATCAGTTATTTTGATATAATTCCTAACATTATATAGTTAGATGTTATAAATATGTTTCTAACCTAAAATTTATTGAAATATTATGAGCCAAAAGATAATTCACACTGACAAAGCTCCCGAAGCAATCGGGCCTTACAGCCAGGCTGTTATCCACAATGAAACCGTCTATTGCTCCGGCCAGATTGCCCTCGAACCTGCAACAATGGCTGTAGTTGAAGGAGGAGTTAAAGAACAGACAGAAAGAGTGATGGAAAATTTACAAGCTGTTTTAATTGAGGCGGGAAGTGATCTCAGTAAGGTGTTGAAATGTTCTATTTTTCTATCAGATATGGATGATTTTCAGATAGTGAATGAAGTGTATGGAAACTATTTTAAAAAAAATAAACCTGCCCGCGAAACTGTGGCTGTAAAAACATTACCGAAAAATGTATTGGTTGAAATCAGCTGCATCGCTTCAATTTAGCTGGATTAATAGGTAAAACTCTCCGACCTTATTGTAGAATTCCCTGCACCGTCAAACACCCGGACGTCAACTTTGTTGCTTCCCCGGGGCTTGTATTCAGGATGGTAATAAATCAGAAAGTTTTTTTCCGGGTCATACTCTATGATTCCTCTATTTCCATTCACGGTGATTGTTGATTTTCTGTAGTCAATACCGGTCATATCATCCCGGGTTGGAACTTTAATGATGTAGTTTCCGGCAAGGTTTTTTTCAAGCCGGGGACGTCCTACCCAGGGCGGCGTTCGGTCTTCTTTTATGATAATGTTGTTGATTTCCCGCAGTGAAGTTCGCAATACTCCATTAGAGTTTGTAGAGGGCATCAGATATTCTCTTCCCCGGAATTCATCTACTGAAAAGACTGCAAGTCTCTCATTATCCTTGAAATTATCAGGCAGAATATAATTCAACTGGATGGATCCGTCTATAGGAAGCCGATTAGGTTCAAAAGAAATTCGAATTTCGTTAGCGGATTGTGAAATATCCATTTGCAATTCCAGTGAGTCATAAAGTGCTACTGCCGGAAATTGAACCCATAGCCTTTGGTCGGGTGTCTGCAGAATACTCTTTTTGTTGGGCGTCAGTTTTTTTCTGACTGATCGTAATGAGCTGAAGGTTACTGGCGTCTGTCTTCGAAGAAATGGAGCTGTGTTATCATCAATCGATGTTAAAAGCGGTATATTTTTACCCATCTCAATTCGGTTTAAAAAGTGTCTGCGAGCAGTTTCACTCTCTATCAGACGCGGATAAACCGGTACATGCGAAATTTCACCTAACTGAGTTGTGTTTGTAAATCTGAGATTTACAGTTGCAGTGGTTTCATTACCGTAGATATCAGATGCTATGATGCGAATGGGGTAGGTGCCCTGCGGAAAGTTTAGAATTCCTTTGTTTTGTACCTTTTCATAAAACGGGAGATTGTTTCCGCTTACAGTATATAAGCGCTGAAAGCCTCTGCGGGTTTGGGCAAGTATCGGGTAAGAGCGGTCCAAAAACATATGACCGGATACTTTGTGTGGAAAATAATCAGCTTTTGAATGAAACAGAGTGTCAGATTCATGCACCATTGTTAATGTATGAACAGCATAAACATTGGGTGTCTGATTGGCTCTGTCGTGTACATTTACAGACAAGCCAACTGGGCCGCCTGCATCTACGGTTCCAAAATCGTATCCGTTTGCAGTTCTACGGGCATTATAAATGTCGTGCCCATTTAAGTGTAAGGTTTCAGAATCTAATTTTTCTATTCCAAGCTGTCGAAAAACAGGAGGGATGTTGTCGCGCACACCCAGATTTGTAAGTAACGGATTAAACGGTTTGAATTCGGGAGTTCTGAGTTCGAAATGCAGATGTGGCGGCCCAATACCGGTTGAGCCGGTAAAAGCAATGACATCTCCTTGTTCGTACGTGAAATTTTTGTGCTCAAGGTTTTTATCAAACTCAAACGTATAATCAAGAAGGCGCAGAGAATCTACATAGGCCTGTAAATTCGGTTCAAACCTGTTAAGATGAGCATAAACAGAAAAGGAATCGTCGTTATGTTTTAGAAATATTACATTTCCATACCCTCTGGGGCCCATTGCCACCCGGTAAACAACTCCGTCTCTTGTGGCAAATACATTGTATCCTTCCCGACCAAATGTTCTGATATCCAGACCCGCATGAAGATGTGCAGACCTGGTTTCTGCAAAAGTTGAGGAGAGTTGCCTGCTGGAATCTGTTGGCCACAGATATGTTACCGATTCATCTAAAAAAGAAAGGGATTGCGCTGTGATGAAAGAGATATTTCCTGCTAAAAAGAGTAAACTTAAAAGAAATACCGATATGAGTTTATTTTTTAACATCAACTTGCAAAAATGAGAGATCGCGATTTAATGTGGCCGAAAGTTTATCTCCGGGATAAATCGGACCAACACCTTCAGGAGTTCCGGTAAAAATTAAATCTCCGGGGTGCAACGTAAAGTGTGATGATAAATACGAAATTACTCGATTCACATTAAAAAGCATACTGGAAGTGTTGCCAGATTGCCTTAATGAATTATTAACCCGTAATTCAATATCCATATTTTCAAGATCTAAATCACTACTATAATCTGTAAAATTTCCAATTGGGGCAAACGTGTTAAAGCCTTTTGCAAGAGTCCATGGTAATCCCGCTTTTTTGGCTTCTGATTGAATATCTCTTGCGGTAATATCTATACCGACAGCAACGGCTTTCAGAGATGTAAGAGCCTGTTTTGGCTCAATATTTTTTGTTGTTTTACCAATTAATAATACAAGTTCAACTTCATGATGAACATCATTAGTAGCAGGTGGGATGATAATTGGCCCCTTATCAAATAAAAGGCTGCTTCTTGGTTTTAGGAACACAACGGGATCTGCTGTTGGTTTACTTTTCATCTCTTCGATGTGTTTAGCATAATTACGGCCAATACAATAAACGGAGCCGAACTGCATATGAGGGTACTTCGGGATTGAAAAGTCCATTGTGGTTGGTTGAATTGAGTTGATGCGGTCAGATTAATATCAGGAAGCAACCTGAAATGGTCAACAGTAATGGAGAGGGGCAAATAAAAAAACCTCAACACCAAAGGTATTGAGGCTTGAAGTAAATAATTCTTTAAAAATTATGCTTCTTCAATAGAAACATATTTTCTGCCATTACCGCGAGTTCTGAACTTTACCTGTCCGTCAGTAAGTGCAAAAAGTGTGTCGTCACCACCACGGCCAACATTAACACCGGGATGAAATTTTGTTCCACGCTGTCTGACAATAATATTGCCTGCGCGTACTACTTCGCCGCCATACTTTTTAACGCCGAGTCTTTTAGATTCTGAATCTCTACCGTTTCTTGTAGAACCTTGACCTTTTTTATGTGCCATAATGAAACCTCGTGGTTAAGAAATTTTATCAATTTGTAATTGAGTAATTGGTTGTCTGTGGCCTCTTTTTACTTGATAGCCTTTACGTCGTTTTTTCTTAAAAACGATAACTTTGTCGCTTTTCAGGTGTTCTAGAACTGTAGCTTCTACTTTAGCACCTTTTACAACAGGCTTGCCAATTTTTACCTTGCCTTTACTGTCTTTAACGAGCAGAACATCTTCTAAAGTTATTTTGTCGTCTTCAGATAATCTGTTAACAAAAATAGTATCATTTTCAGATACCTTGTATTGATGACCGCCTATTTTTACAATCGCGTACATAATTATTATTAAACTGTGTGAATTCTTTCAATTACTGCTTTTTTAGCAAGACTTGAAATATAAAGTTTTTAAAAATTAAATAAAAGAAAGAAAAGCTATGATTTTATCCGTCTGATCATTTATTTTAAAACAAAAAAATTTGATGAATATGAGCAAGTTACCGGATCTGCATAAACAAGCTTTTAAATATAAAAACACAAAAAAACTTCAAAGAGACGGCGGAAGGGCGTGGATAAAAGATTCTCAACTTTATGAATCTCGCAAAGGTGCGAACGGCGGGTTAAAAACTGTCAAAGATCAAAAATCATAAGTAAACCGGATTATTTAACCAGCCTTTTTTGTGGTGAAGCCCTTATGTATGCCGGATCGGTTTACATGGCCGATATATTTTCCGATTATCCGTACTTCTTCAAATACATCCGGTTCAATAACAATATCATCATATTCCTTATTGGCTGGTTCAAGTCTGAGGCCGTTGTTATCATAATAGATTTTTTTCAGGCTGGTTTCGCCGTTGTATAAAACAGCCCCGATATCGCCGTCTTTTACATCGCTGTCCATCAGCAAAACAAAATCGCCATCAAAAATTCCTGCGTCTTTCATGCTCATACCGCTAACCCTGAGCGCAAACATATCATCCAGTTTCGGGAAAATAGTTTCAAGCGTGATCTTACCCAGGTCAGCTTCCACAGCTTCCTGAAGATATCCGGCCGCTATAAGGCCGCGAACAGGAATGCCGCTGCTTTTTGAAATACCCAGTAATTCTTCATGATTGGGATGAATATCATATTCATCGTCATCAGTTTTTACTAAATAGCCTTTTTTTAACAGAGCCTGAATATTTTGAGTTACACTATTGGGAGATTTATAATTAAATTCTTCAGCTATTTCACGATAGGTTGGCCATACATCGTGCTCATTTTTATAATCTACGATGTAATCGAAAAATTCTTTTTGCTTTCTTGTAAGTTGAGCATTATCCATAAAAACCCGATGTGATGATGACTATTGTTGAATAACTAAGTGTATAATAAGAGTTACTGTATAATATATGTGCAATAAACAAAGAAGATCATTCAAAAACAACATTCGAATCAGCAAATTCTTTCAATCTAACTTCGCTGCCGTACTTATTTTCATCTTTATAGTTGCGGGGTGTGATATAAATGATGAACCGGCTCAGCAAAATGAAGTTATTAAAACAGTATTTCCTGAAATAGCGCAGCATATTACTGAGAGAAATCACAACGAATTGTTACGTTTTACGACTCATGAAAATAAAGACGCAGCATCGCTTGCCTGGAGGGCAATTGCTAAAGCCGCTCCTGATGATATAGATGAATTTTTAAACTATGTAGTTGAACACGATTCTCATGAAGCATGGTTTGCATTGAGCCGTCAAAGCCTTAGCGAAAATCATATAGAGAAAATTTCTGATTTATACAGAGAAGGAAAAATTGAGTCGGAGGGTGTGTGTGAACTGTTTTTCAAACACGGTGGTGAGGATGAAATACAGATTCTGCTATCAGACGAGAACAGATTGTTAAATTCTGAACTTTGCGCGAAGGCGGTTGGAGGAATTTCAGTGAGAGTGCCGCTGCAAGATTTTGATAAACGCACAATTTTTGATCTCGCTTTTGCTTCAGGGGATTTTACAATACAGCGAAATCTTTTATACGGTTTTTACCGTGCGGCATTAAACCGCCCCAGAGATGGTGATCCTCTAAAAAATGCACTTCTGTCAATGATCGAAAACAGGGGAGAACAATTCAGCCCGGAACTTGATGAATATTTGGTGCGAATTACAGGAAAACCCGCTTTCGAAAATGTAATGCAAAGAAGAATTTTACGTGATCTTAATAATCACGTGCAGCTCTCGAATGAACTGGCGAGGAACCTGGTACTCTACTCCGGGGATAATCTTCCTGAAAAGCAGGTAATAATCTTACTTCGGCATAAGACTCCCAATGTTCGGGCTCAGGTGCTGGAGTCACTGCATGAGCTGGATCAAATCAGTCCTGAGATTTTGACGTTTGTGGAGGAAGAAATTACGAGGTATACCAGAAATAGTGAGGTATTTGTGCGATCGCTCGAATTACTTCAAAAAAATGATGTGGATATAAAATATTATTTGCCAAAGCTGGAATTTATTGAGCATAAAAATGCACACCTTCAGCATCGTGTGTTGCCTCTGTATGCAGAATATGAAACACGTAATGAATATCTGGATCGGTTGAAAGGTTTAATTAGCGGCGGAGGGATTAGAGGATTGAGGGCTGCACAGGCACTTTCAAACTATTTTATGAATAATATTGAAAACATGGAACTGGCAGAGAAGATCAGGGAATTAGTGTTCTATGCTCTGGATGAAGGAGACAGGAGTGTGGTTTCAGTCTTGAATGTTCACATAAGAAACAGAGAATTAATTTCTAATGATGATTTTGAAAAACTTTATAAATATTACAACAAATTCCTGGAAAAGCGTGAATGGACGAAAGCAGATGATATAGGCGAAGCGTTGCAGATTCGCTTTCCTGAAAAATTTGAACCAGAAGAAATTGAAAAAAATGTATTTCTGAATCCGGACTGGGACCGGCTGTTTGAATTAGGAATGAATCCGTATTGGATTCTGGAGACTGAAAAAGGCACGATTGAAATTGAGCTCGACCCGTTAGGTTCCCCATTCACCGTTTCATCTATTGACAGCCTTACCACTTCCGGGAAATATAATGATGTGCCGTTTCACCGTATTGTGAGAAATTTTGTAATTCAGGGCGGTGACTTCGACAGAAAAGATGGATTTGGCGGGCCTGAATACAGGATACCTACAGAACCTTCCATAAAATCTTTTGAAAGAGGAATGGTTGGAGTTGCCAGTTCAGGTACGGATACGGAGGGGAGCCAGTTTTTTATAATGCACCAGTGGGCACCGCATCTGGATGGGGATTATACCATTTTTGGAGAGGTAAAAAGGGGGATGAATGTGGTTGATCAGATACAAATTGGGGATAAAATTTTAAAAGCAACAATTTCAGTCAGATAACTTGTTTGAGGATTTGTATATTCGTTTATTAGCAAAGTGGGAAGAGTTATAAACTAACTAAACGAAATTTTATGAAGTATTCATTTGAAGATTTAGAGGTTTGGAAAAAGTCCAGGGAGATCAGAAATGTGATTTTTAAAATGGTTAAGCTTTTTCCAAAAATTGAATCACAAAGATTGTCCGATAAAATGATTCGCTCATCGCGGGCCATTGGTGATATGATCGCACAGGGGTTTGGAAAGGTGAAAAGCAAAGAGAATATTAAATTATGCCAGCAGTCAAGAGGAGAGGCTATGGAGCTTTTAAATCATCTTATCACCGCCCACGACTGTAATTATATTGAAGAGTTTACCTTCAATAAGAACAGAGAAGAAATCACCTCATGTATCGGTATGATTAATGGATATGTAAAATATTTGCGTGAGTCAGCACCAGACCAAACTAACAATATTGATGAAGCTCAGCTAGTACGCGAAATCAACCGATCCAGTTTGGAAGCTGCTGAATCCAGAAAGGTTGCAGGGTAAATTTTCGGTTAATTCCCTTTGGGTACAAATGCCTGAATACCGGTAATTTCTCTTCCCAGGATTAAACCGTGAATATCGTAGGTGCCTTCATAGGTATTTACCGACTCAAGGTTTACAACGTGATGAATAACCCGGTACTCACCCGATATTCCGTTACCGCCGTGCATATCCCGTGAAACACGTGCAATTTCAAGAGCTTTACCAACATTATTTCGTTTGGCAAGTGAAACCATAGAAGGATGAAGCTTTCCATCATCTTTAAGATTTCCAAGCCTCCAGGCCAGCATCTGCATGGATGTAATATCCGTAAGCATATTTGCGAGTTTAGTTTGTGGAAGCTGATTGGCAGCAATGGGTTTGCCAAACTGTTTACGATCGAGCACATACTGCCTTGCTTTTTGATAGCAGAATTCAGCAGCTCCAACTACTCCCCAGGCTATACCGTACCTGGCGCTGTTCAGGCACATGAATGGCCCTTTTAGCCCACGGATATCGGGAAATACATTTTCATCAGGTACAAAAACATCTTCAAATACCATCTCACCGGTTGATGATGCCCGAAGGCTCATTTTGTGTTTGGTTTCCGGGGTTGAATATCCATCCATGCCGCGTTCTACCAGAAAGCCCCTGATAACCGGCTCATCACCTTTATTTTCTTTTGCTTTAGCCCATACAACTCCTACATCTGAGATAGGAGAGTTGGTAATCCACATTTTTGCTCCATTTAAAATCCATCCGCCATCTGTTTTAACGGCCGTTGTTGTCATGGAGCCGGGGTCTGACCCGTGATCCGGTTCTGTAAGCCCAAAGCAGCCGATGATTTCACCGGAAGCCAGCTTTGGCAGAAACCGTTCTTTCTGTTCATCTGTGCCAAAAACGGAGATGGGATACATAACCAGCGAAGACTGAACGGACATAAAAGACCTGTATCCGGAATCTACTCGTTCCACTTCTCTTGCAATCAATCCATAAGCCGTCTGGCTGGCGCCGACTCCTCCGTATTTTGGGTCGATCGTAGCACCCAGTAATCCTAAATCACCCATCTCTTTGGCAATATCCATATCAAAGATTTCATCCTGATTGCCCTCAAGTGCCCGCGGTTCAAGCCTGGTTTGAGCATATTCTCTTGCCGTTTCCATGATCATTCGATCATCTTCGGAGAGTTCTGATTCAAAGAGGTAAGCATCGTCAATATTAAACTGATTTTTAGACATATCTGCGGATGATTAGTAGTAATTAGACTATTTTCGGTGTTCCATTTATACACATTAAAGTAACAAATTCCGCAAGATCGTTCACTATAAATATGGTCGGATTTAATGTGGTATTGGAACCGATTTCTATTATTTCTGTCAAAACTGTCCAAAACGATCAAGAAAGATGAAAGAAGTTTCAACTCCGAAAGGCCATTATTTCTAATTTCGTAGAATATCTGCGAGAATCAGAGGATTCATTAGCGCAATTCTGAGTGAAAAAAGAAGGGGATAGATTTTCGAACTACAGAAAAATCTATCCCAAACGAATGGAAATGCACATTTATCCCAAATGCCAAAACGTATTGGATTGCTATGTATTTCTGTATTTATTTTGGCATAAAGCCGAGATCTTCTATATCAACCCCAAGCAAATTTTCAAGGTCTTTGAGGCTTTGAACCTGATCGAAACTGTCACTTTTCATTTTACCCAAAAAGTCTGCAGGAATGTGCACAGCTCTCATCAAAACTTCGTCAAAACCGTCATTTGAACCCAAAGGATAGTTGGCATCGAGGAAAACCCGTATGTCGAAAAGAGTAAAATCAAAATTTATGAGTAGTGTACCGTTGCCTGTAAATTCTGTTAGTGGAAGCTGCCTCCAAACGTCCAGATTTTCTTCCTCAATAAAATCTTCGAGTACGTACAGCAGTATCATATCAGAATCAAACACATCAATTTCTGCTGGAATTTCATGGAAACTTTCGAAGCCGGTTTCCTGTAACATTGTGGCATTAAATTCAAACGATACAGGCAAAATTTCTGGTCCAGGAGGCCCCTCCGGACCTTGCGGGCCGGTTGGTCCCTCGGTACAAGACGAAAAAAACAAAGCAAACAGGATGATAAATTTTGAAGCTAATTTCAGGGTTTTCATAATTAAGTTCCGTTACAGGTTAGGGGTATTTACCTAAGATGATATATTTGTTGTCGAATCAATAAACATTTCAAATTCATCGATTCCACTTACAAATAACAGCTTATCATCCTGATATTGAATAGCATCTTCATGTTAAGGGCAGGTGAAAAAAAATCCCCCTCAGAAACTGAGGAGGATTTAATCAAACCGATAAATTTTAGAGTTGTATTAATTACCGGAGAATTACTGTTCAAACCAGAATGGCAGCCGTTCTTTCTGATAGTTTCCTGTCTCATTCATGGTAGCGGCATCGTACAGACGACCGTTGATCATTGTGTAAACAACATTTTCTGTATCGCGGAGATTTTCAAGCGGGTTACCGTCTATAACTATTAAATCGGCCAGTTTTCCGGTTTCGATGGAGCCGATATGCTGACCCAGTCCGAGATAATTGGCTCCGTTTATGGTTGCAACTCTTAACGCATCATGATTGCTCATGCCTCCTTGTTCAAACATCCACGTTTCCCAATGTGCCGCCAAGCCTTGAAGTTGCCCGTGAGCACCGATATTAACCGTTACTCCGCGATCATGCAGATCTTTAGCTGCTGCGGCACTTCGGAAGTGGCCAATCTCATACTCCTCGTAGGGCACCATTGTACGGTGACGCGATCTTGAATCCACAATTTCTCTCGGGGTAAATGACAGGAGTCGTTCTTTTTCCCATACATTTGTGTGCTGATACCAGTAAAACTCACCGCTCATGCTGCCGTAGTTAACAACAAGTGTGGGTGTGTAGCCAGTATTTGAAGCTGCCCATAGTGTGAGCACATCGTTATAAAGCGGATAGATCGGTACATTGTGTTCAATACCGGTATGCCCGTCAAGAATCATGCTCATGTTATGTGTAAATGTTGATCCGCCTTCAGGCATAACAAGAACACCCAGTTCGCGAGCGGCTTCGAGTACCTGCTGTCGCTGATCACGCCGGGGCTGATTGTAGCTTTTTACAGATATTGCTCCAAAAGCTTTAGTTCGCTAAATTGCAGAACGTGCGTCGTCCAGACTATTGACTACAGCTTTGAAATCTCCCTCGGCACCGTACAGAATTCTGCCTGTCGAAAATATTCGTGGTCCTACCATTGATCCCGATTGTACCATTTCAGCCTGC
>LKMJ01002221.1_pt1 | contig 17681 bp, 19 predicted proteins | sample 643391 | NCBI WGS metagenome assembly LKMJ01 (sample SAMN04112250, study PRJNA286221) | soda lake metagenome | biome: soda lake; feature: Kulunda Steppe; material: water; isolation source: sample PL-Br10 brine of Picturesque Lake | place: Russia: Kulunda steppe | collected 2010-07
TCCCAGGTGAACGCCGTCGGTTCATCGGAGTGTTCCTGGTCGTCGATGAGATCCTGCATGTGCTTCCGGACGACGTCAGCAGCGGTACCGTAGTAGTTCAACAGGTGGCAGTACGTGTCGACGCGGTCGGTATGTCTTTGCGGGTAGCACCCCTCCGAAGCGAACGTCCCGTCGTACTCGTGGAAGGTGTGGACGCCGACGATGGCGTTGGCGTCAAGGTTGATCGTGGCGACGACAGCAACTCGTGTGCCGTGGTCGGCTATGAGACCGTAGTGTGAGTTGTCGATGGTGACGCGGTCTGGTTGATACATCACTGCACGGTACGGTGTCGAGTAGTAAGGAAGCCCGGATTTCTACCCAGCGAGCGTTGGAGTAACCGAACGATCGAAAGTCCGTAGGTTTTACCGGGTCGGTATCGAGTGACGAGTATGGCTACGTGTGAATTCTGCGACCAGGAGATGCACGAGGCTGAATCCTGTACGAAGAACATGATCCTGTACCCAGACGGGACAATCCAGAACGGCGGGCGATTCGAACCCGCAATTCCGTACGGTGAGGAGAACCGGTGGGACTTGATCGATGACGAGCTCGGCGGGCCAGACGAGCGGTGCCATGATTGCGGCGTTCGACTCGGCGCATTCCACCACCCAGGGTGCGACATCGAGGAAAGCCCAGCAACCGGGCATCAACTCCTTGCGGAACTCCTTCGCGTGGAAGACAGGAGCGCACGACCACTGCACGCTGAAGCCGGATCAGACCCGCACCACCAGATCGACATTTCGGATGTTATCGGGGCCACCGACGACCGCGAGTAACCCGGGGAGGGCCCCGGTTACTCGGAGTTGACGTTCTCCCAGGACTCGATAATTGCGTCTGCTTTCCGCAGCTCCTTCGTGGAGATCCAGAGCACTTCCGTGTTGTCCGTTCGGTTCGGTTTCTGAGGTTTTACAGAGGTGTGTTTAAGAACTCGCTGCAAAACGACGTGGAGTCGGGACCGTCTACCACCTAGGGACCGTTAGGCGGTGAGTTTCTCACGGGAGATACTGATTCCGGGTGGGGTGAGGATGAGTTGATGGTCGCCTTTCTGTACGATGTCCCCACCGGTTTCGGACGCGAGGCGTTCAAGATCGTCGATGATGTGTCCAAGACCGGATTTCGCGTTGAGACGGGTGATGTCCGCAATTATGATGTCGCCATCCATGAAGGCGTCTTTTACCTCCATTGCGGCGACCTGCCCGTCCAGCTCGGCGATGTGTAGGTGGTGATCAGCGGCCGCCGCCGCGACTCCCTCCTCCATGTCGATCTCGACGTAGTCGTCTGGGCTGTGAGGCTGGCTCTTGCCCAGTATCTGGTTCATGATGCTCATACAGTTCAGTCGAGTAAACACCATCAATTAAACCCTTGTCAGACACCTGTCGGCCTGCCGTAGAATCCACTGAGGTACTGACCTGTTCGTGAGTGGGTGAGAGAGTCGTAATTAGCAGGGAGTTCCCGGTAAGGTGTGTCCGGAAATCACGGTTACGGAAATCACGATTAGGGAAATCACGATTTCCTTACTCACCTCAAGCCTGCCGCAACTCACGTAGCGATTGTCAAGCGTGAACCATACTCTGAATAATCATACTTTAGAGTATGATCTCACGACCAACTACCAGTGAACACGTCGCAGGTGCGGAGAGTGGGAAGGATTACTCAGGCGTCGATTCGAGGGTCAGTGACTTGTTCAGGAAGGTCAGCTCCGGCTGGGATTTCGAAACTCAGCACCGCAACATCATCACCGCTCAAGGTTTCGTCCCCAACGTGAACGGTGTTGGCGTCCTCGACGTAGACAGTATTGGTACTGTTCAGGAGATTGTTGAGTTCTTCGTCGGTCTCCCCGAACCAAACAGGTTCCATGGATTCATACGTGACCGTGTTCCCATCGCGTTCGTACTCGGAGGCTGCGAACGTATCCCGGCCATGAACCGAGATGATGAACGACGACATGTGTTGGACAAGATCAGTCGCTCGTTCTGGGTCGTACTCTGCGAGAAGTTCAAGCCGCCGCTTCCCAATCTCAATTGTTCCTTCGCAGTCGTACGAACACGGGAAGTGACTGACGAGTGCCCGGCCATGGTTGAATCGTTGGAGTTGATTCGTGTAGAACGGGTATGTTTCGAACTCATCAAGGATGCTCGGGAGGGACGCATCTGCATTCCCACGGTCCATGAAATCAGTGTAACAGCATTCCGGGTACCCTAGTGCCTCACCACGAACGTCACGTGATTCGTTCTCGAAGAGTTGTTTCGTCGCTACAGCATCTTCAGGGGACTCAGCAGCAACGAAACGGTAGCTAGACTCGTTTTCGAGACCGTGATCGTAAACGATGAATCCTCGGCCGAACTCGTCACACACCTCCTGGAAGTACTGAATTTTCTCGTCTATTCGCCCGGATGCATTTGAGACTATCCCGTACAGGACGGATTTCTCCCCAATGAAGAAGTCAAGGTATTCAGAGACGTGTCCTCTGTTGAACTGTTTGATCGCGTAGTAGTGATCTTGGGTGAATTCCCGGTCACTACTGCTCCCACTCATCATGTGTGGATTGAAGAGGTGTTCGTAAGTAAATCCCTGTTTCTCACGGATCGGTTTCGCGGATGCCGGGTTACTGGATTTGTGACCGGATGCTTAGCAACAGTTCTTTTTCCGGTGTTTTCAGCGTTTCTACGAGTCCCATCACTTCATCGCGGAGATCAAAGTATTCACGTTTGAGTGATTGGTACTCTGCATGCGTCTTCAGAAGGTCCTCATCATGTTCCTGTTGAAGGACATGGAGTTTCGCACCGATGCTAACGAATTGACGGAGTGCGTCGCGTGCCTCTGATACCTTCAGTAGGCTCTCGGTGACTCGGATGAGTTCGTCACGACTGACCGGTTTTTTGAGGTACTCGTCGAACTCCATCTCAATGACGTCTAGGTCCGGATCAACGGCAGTCACCATCCCGACTGGCGTATGGAACGCTTTCTTACGAGCGTCCTTGAGAACGTCTTCACCGTAGGTTTCTGGCATTCGACGGTCGAGTAGCACGACGTCGATGTCTTCAGTCCACTTGGTCAGGGCCTCGTCTCCGTCGCGGGCTATGTGAACCTCTGCGCCTTCTTGCTCTAACCATTCGATGTAGAGCCGCCGAAGCGCTTCTTCGTCTTCCGCGATGAGGATGGTAGCTCCGTCAAGCATGAATGCTCTGCACGAGAGTAATTCACACCCATTTAAAAAGGTTAGCTAACACAAGGGATTATACTCCCCTTGAAATCCCGTGACACCGCCACAACGCCGAGATTTAAGCCCGACACTCACTTACAATCAACCACGACAACCACTCGCTGCTAACCGCTCCCGTGCAACCAGTCAACCGAATACACCACACCACACCACCACACCCGGTGCGCGATCGTTGCACGACTATCAGTGAAAGCAACCGTAACGCGGTTCAGCGTAAATCCACCACACCATGCCCTCAAGGGAAACTAACCCGCCGTCGGACACCACTAGCGAGGAAGCAGCCGACGGCCAGACGTTCGACGAGAGTGCCGCAGAGGATGTCTCAGCCGTAATCACAGAAGTCGTTCACGACCTACGCAATCCACTCAGCATCGCCCAACAGTATCTAAACGCAGCTCGGCATACCCACTCGACTGACGAAGACTACCTCGATGAGGTTGATGACGCCCTGCAACGCATCGACGAGATCATCACCGCACGCCTGGAATTACAGGCGCTCGCAGACACATCGGTTACACGAGAACCCGTTCCTATCGAACGCTACACCCAGGAAGCATGGCGCACCACGGTCACCGGCGACAACGAACTCGTCCTGGAATTCCCAGACGGTTGTTCCCCGACAATCCAAGCCGCCCCAACACACCTGCAGTCGTTACTGGAGAACATCTTCCGGAACGCCAACGATCATGCCGGACCGAACGTCACAGTCTGGGTCGGAACGCTCTCCGACTCGCCTGGATTCTACGTCGCTGACAACGGGCCTGGCATCCCACGAGAACACCGCAAGCACCTGTTCGAGCCTGGCTTCACCACGAGCTCAACGGGGACCGGTCTTGGGTTACAAATCGTATCGAATATCAGTTCACTCTACAACTGGGACGTTAACGTCACGAGTAGCCGAACCGACGGCGCACGCTTCGAATTCCACCTGCCAGAAACTGACTGGAACGCTGAGTAAACCCTTAACCCGCATTTAGCGTTAGCCGTCTCATCAGTCTGTATCGTCAAAACTCGCTGCCGAAGGGTCCGTAAGAAGGAGAAACCGGTACACACGAACCGCAATGTCGATGATGGTAAGAGCAGTTGCGATGATGAGCATCATGTGGAGTGGGTTCTCTCCGAGCAGAACCCCGCCAATGACACCCCCGATGATGAGTGAAAATCCGGTGATAGCAAGTATTGAACGGGTAATTGAACCGGGTTTCAGTATACGGTGAGTCATTCCTGATCGGTGTTTTGCTGCGATGTTTTACTGGTCGTTTCTCTCGTCACTGGATGCCTTCCCCTCACCCGTTGTGAACGCGTCTCGGTCGATCGTGATGCAGCTCGAAAGTTGATCACGACGATCGCGTATCTGGGCTTCCACTGCGTGCTTCGCATCCTCATCGATGTGCTGTTCGATACCGTCACGGATGAGATCACCTAAGAAATCACGATGATATTCTTTCAATGCGTTCAGTTCAACATTGACGTCACGGCCTTCAGAGACGTGACGTTGGAACTGTGCCTTGATCGTCTCGTCTTTGTCCGTCGAGGAAGGCACCGGGTTCTCCGGTAAGTCAAAGCGAGCGATTTGTTCGGTTGTCAACGCCAACCGTTCGACTGCCAGACTCGCCATACTGTCAGTGTCGTCCGCTTCGAAGTACGCCGGGAAACCGTGCTCAACGTCGTAGTACCGTCGATCGTCTGATCCAGGGAAGTCACGAGCAAGGTCGATCCCGTAATATCCCATCGTGTCCAAAATTGAGACTGGCGCATGGAATCCGCTGGGGTTGTAGTCCCCAAAGTACAGGATGCGGACGTCACGTCCCTCGTTTAGGTACGGGATGAGGCGCTGACAGGCTTCGTACACTTTGGAATCCGACCAGTCACCGCGTGTTGCTTCCAGTCGGACATTGTACTCGTTGCAAATTGGTTGGAACACGGATGCTAAGGATTGTTTCTCCAGCCATATTTCCAGGTAGACGTCTTGTTCGTTCCAGAAGTTCTCCCAGTACTGGTTCCAGATACCGTCTACTCTGTCGTTGATGAATTCTTCCGGGTCAGTCCAACCATCCGCTGCACGCGTCTCAGCGGCGCGTGACGCGTCGATAATCTGTGATGGGTCAATGTACCCAGCTCGACGACCGCGCTTCACAGCACGCTTCACGAACCGGTATTCGAACTCCCACTGCCAGGAGTGGCGTGGCATATCATCCGGGTGTGAGTGGATCTCCGGGTCATCGTGGTGTTTCTCAAGTTGGTGGTGATACGAGAGATCGATTAGTTCATCCGGGAACCCACGGGCTTCTAACGCGTAGTAACAGTCACGGACGGTGCGCTGCTCACCGTTCGAGAGGATGTCCGTGATCTTGTTTAGGTACGCCCGGTACTTTGCCCCGGGGTTCCAGTCGCCTTTCGAAGTTCCTGACATAGATCAGTCACCGCAACGGAAATCTGCCCGATTCCACTGCGTTGTTCGTACTCACAATACACCGCACGGGTACTTAGAAGGCGGGATTTCACGACGTTGCCTACTCCACACGACGAGGTTTTTTCACGACTCTCCCCGTCTCAATTCAGTATGGAGAGACAGCACCTGAACGTCAGGGCTACGGGTGTCGAACTTTGTGGAATTCAAACTCACACCGAAAGGGGACGGGGTGGTAACCATGCCAGGTGAGGAGTCAGAAAGTTGCCTGTACTGTGCGACCCCAATGGATCACGAGGAACCCGTTGAACAGGGTGGGTTGTTGAGCGCCGACGAAGAAGAGATGTGTGAGCATCACACGGCACGGTACTGGTTAATGTTCGGAACGAAAGGCGATGTGTACGAGCTCAACGGCACCGGACCATACGTCGTGTACCGAGTCCACGATTACGCTCATGGTGATGGTCGGCATCAGAATACCGTGTTAGTTTGCGTCCATGAAGCACTTGTCAAAGACAGCGACACCACGCTCGGGGAAGACCCGGAAGTGCTACGGGTGGATTTCAACGACAACAAACACGAACGGTACGGACTCCCGACAGTCGCGCCGTTCACGAGAGGCGGCGAGCAACTCGATGAAGAAACTTACCTGACCGACGCCACGCTCAACCCGCGCAAGAACCTCTCTGAGTAACCGTAGTCGGTGTGTCACTAGGTACGACATATAAGGGGGCGACTTTACCAACCGGTGGGGGACTACGCGAGAACGTGTAATCCAGGGAGCGAAAGAAGATGTCGTAGTTGAAGTGTGGTATAGGTACTTACGTCTGCAACGAATTATTGGGAAATGGATGCACACGCACGTCACTTTCGTCCTTGACTCCTCCGGATCGATGGAGAAAATCAGGGATGACACGACAGGAGGATTCAACGCATTTCTCGACGATCAGCAAGACGAGGAAGGCACCGCAACAGTCTCGCTGTACAGTTTTGACACCACTGTCGAACGCGTCTACAACGGCTACCCGATCGAAGACGCGCCGAAGCTCACCGACGAGAACTACACGCCCAGCGGTCGTACCGCGCTGCACGACGCGATAGTCACGGCGATCGACGGCACGGAATCGCTTCTCATCGACGACGAGATTGAAGACACTGACAACGTTATCGTTGTCGTGCTGACGGATGGGAAAGAGAACGCGTCCGAGACACCAGGTGACACCGTTCGTGAACGCGTTGAAGAAAAGCAAGACGAGGATGACTGGGAGTTCCTCTTCATCGGCGCAAACCAAGATGCTGCGCTCACAGCCGAAGGGATCGGCATGAACGCCGATCACTCTCTCGACATGGATCACAGCGGCGAAGGCACACGAACAGCGTACCAGGCGACCTCGCAAAGCGTGAGTCGCGCTCGGCGGAGCGGTAGTACTGGTGGGTACCAGCCCGACGACACCGACCAGAGCTAACCTTTCGACACCTGTTGAGGCGGTCTTGGTTTGTAACCCCGACTGTGAGAGTGGTGTGCTGCCGGGTCTGGTCAGTAGTAATAGCGGCTCGTGAACGTATAGCGTTCATAAGTGGGTATCACTTACTGCAGTGATAGGACTGAGAGTCGTGCCAATATTCAGCGAGGAGTACAGTGCGCGCATCGCTACCCGGAAGCAGGCTGTCGAGCAGTACATGGACACCGGCCTGGAGGACGTTTCCCCTGCGCTTCGGGAGCCGACGCTCCACTTACCGCGTGCCGGTGGGAAATGCCTCCGTCCATTGCTGTTCTTCTCCGTCGCTGAACTCCTTGGTGAAAACTACGAGGGACTCGTCCCGATCGGCGCTGGAATCGAAGCCATCCATGTGGCCACGCTCATCGGTGACGACATGCCCGCAATGGATGACGACACCGAACGGCGGGGCGTCTCGGCTGTCCACGTTGAGTTCACCGAAGCAGAGGCACTGCTCGCGGCGAACCTCCTCTTGACTCGTGGTGTGAAATGGTGCCGTGACGGTGATGTTTCACACGCAACGACGGACGAACTCATTAACGTAATCGACCGTACGTCACTTCAGTTATGTGAGGGGCAGAACAACGACATTAAGTTCGAGACAGCAGACAACGTGACCGAGGGTGAGTACATGGAGATGGTACGTGGGAAGACTGCGTCGATCTTTGAGGCAGCCAGTGAGATGGGTGCGATTGCAGCTGACGCCAATGCGGAAACCCGCGAGCACGCCCGGTGCTTCGGATTGGCACTCGGTGTATCGTACCAGTTAATTGATGACGTCCTGGATTTCGCTGGGCAAGACATCCGGAAGACTGTGCACTCGGATCTGCGGAACGAGAAGCGAACGATCGTCACGATTCACGCTCTCTCGAACGATGTCCCTGTCTTTGATTCATCACTCCCGCTCATGGAGCGCGTCAAGATGGTTTACGAGGCAGGAAGTCTTGATTACGCAGCGGATGCTGCCACTCATTACATCAAAGAGGCTCAAAATCACTTGGATGCGCTCCCGGTTGAACGGCAAGTGTGTAAGGACCTACTTGAAGAGTTACTCGCGTTCGTCACAGTGCGACTTGAGGAGGCGAAACGGCACACATCTCCGTCGACACTATAGTGTGACGTCAAAGGCCGGTGAGTTAGTTAGTGATCTTCCTCGTAGCACTCTTGAATAGCGGACATCGCTAGTGTTCGCTCGTCCTGTGCTTGACCTTCGTGATCATCTGCCATCAACTCGGCAGCTTCCTCGTAGTGCACCATCGCAACGGCGTGCTGCTCGGCTAAGCATCGCAGATCATTCACTTGTTCTTCGTAGTCGAATGGGAGATCAGGGTTCATTATCATACCTCCCATCTCTTCCTCAGCGTCGAGGAACTGTCCGCGTGCGTTAGCGTAGTAGTCCGCGGCTTCACTCCATTCCTCTTCACTGTAGTATTCTTCACCCGTCTCGAACGTGACGATGCCGTCTAAGTAGTGCCCCAGTAGTTCCAAGATCGTCCTGGTCGCATCCATCTCTTCCTGGACTTCCCCGAGATCATTCACGTCGAATTCGGAGTTGAGTGTCTCGAACTCAGTAGCTTGACTCAGTTTCTCCTCGTCGAACGCCTCACCAACGGCATCGAATTGCTCATCCGAGTCATCAATGATCGAGATGCACGACTCGTAGTGATCATGAGCACCTTCGGAATCTTCTTCGTAAATGTATACTTCCAACTGTTCGTTGCAGTCGAAGAACTCATCGAGGTGTTCGAAGTATCGTGCGACTTCGTATTGCACGTCTGCGACGGTTCGGTATGCGTCGATCACGTCTTGCTCATCACCGGTTGCTTCAGTTGACGCGTTATCGAGGTGGTCGGTGGCAGTGGCGTAGTTATCTTCAATGTCGCCTAATGGTTGATGCGGGTCCAAGGTACCATCTGTTTCCGCGAAAACCATCACTTGCCGCAGGTACTCGTTCAGGACTTCGTCATTTGCGTTTAGAAACTCGACTGCCTCTTCCAACTCTTCATCGACGGCAGGAGTCCCGGTCATCCCGCTGTTTTCATCATCGGTTTCGTTCTCATCAGTCCCGTCCGAATTATCTGACGGTGTTTCAGATTCGTTCGTTTCGTCGGTGTCAGATGTGTTCCCGACTGATTCCGGTGAGTTATCACTTGATCCGCCGTTTCTAGTACATCCCGCTAGAACGATTGCGCCAGTACCAGCAGTTGCCGCCAGCAGCGCTCGCCGGGTCCGTTCTTCACTCCTCATACTGTTTGTTACACTCTTCTCTCGGGAATAGTCTTGGCCTCACAACTCGCCTGACGCTCGTATTGTGATGAGTCGAGGGTTAGAAGTTCGTGGGTTCAGATTGGGTGCAGGTCACGATCTCAGGCGTTCTGCGTAGCGCCGTCTGTGACACGGGGTGAGGGTGTGTGGTACACACCCCGTTTTGCAAGTGTGTTGATTGCAGGGTTGGTCACCGGGTGTAGTCGGCGTGTGATGGCGTTGATGGGAGTGTACGTGGTTGTGAGGCGGTAGGTGTGTTAGTGTGAGTCGGTGAAAGCGGCCGGTCTCCGACCGCCTTGCTTTCTCGTTGAGCGTCCTACGGGTCTGGTGCTCAACCAATTGTATTAAAACTTCTGCTTATTATACTTGTCTTGGGTAACATAGGGGGAGATATTGTTAATTGGGCAGGTCTTCTGCTCTCCTCTTCCTTCAACGGAGTCCCCTCCGTTTGGGAGCAAACACACTTGCAAAACGGGGCCTCTGTCTCGTTGCCCCCAGGGACAATTGGCGCGAGTCTTTGGACCGTGTTTTTCGGAGGGTGAGAGGTTCTTGATCCGGTTCTTGAATCCCACGTATCGTCGTTGTGTCTTGGGATTACACTCGCAAATCGGGGTGATCATTCGAATCACTTGAGACACTTGAACCACTGGGCGATACCGTATTTAAAGAAACACACTTGCAAAACGGGGTGGTCATTTGAAACACTTGAGACACTCGAAGTTCCAGTATGGCCGCGAAGAACAGGGTAGGGGAGAGGACACCTGCAAAACGGGGACATCACTGGAAACAAATGAGACACATGAACCACCGGTCTTTATGTGAGTGGGATATCAGCGCTCACGTATGCCTCGATTCACCCAGAGTTCAAATATATTCCAAGATGAGGACGTCCTCACGGACGACTATCGCCCGAACGAGATCCTTGAACGAGACGACGAGATCGCTGACTACGAAGAAGCACTCCAACCAATTGCGAACGGAGCTTCCCCACGAAGCACCCTCGTGTATGGGCAAACTGGGACCGGGAAAACCATCTCCTCGAAGATTATCCTGAACGACCTGAAGCGAGACAGTCAAGCATGGGATGGGATCAACGTCGAAGTGGTCTGGCTCAACTGCAAGGACATGACGTCCTATCAAGCAGCGATAGGGCTCGTCAATCAGTTCCGTGAGCCCGACAACCAGGTCAGTAGTTCTGGAAAACCACGCGCGGAAATCCACAAATTCCTGTGGGAAGAAATTGAGGAGGCTGACGCAACTCATTTGGTTTTTGTTCTCGACGAAATCGATTCCTTCGGGACTGACGACGAGCTTCTGTATCAGATTCCTCGCGCATTCAGCAACGATAAAGTCGAGAACACCAAGGTCGGTGTCGTGGGTATCAGTAACAACTTCAAATACACCGAAAACCTTTCTGCCCGCGTTAAATCGTCGCTCTGCGAGCAGGATGTCCATTTTGACCCGTATGATGCAAATCAACTTCGGAACATCCTCCGTCCCCGCGCTGAAAAAGCATTCGAGGACGGTGTGCTCACGAACGATGTGATCCCGCTTGCAGCAGCGAACGCAGGGAACACGACCGGGTCTGCCCGACACGCTCTCGATATTCTGTACAAAGCTGGATCACTCGCGCGGAAATACGACGACGACGAAGTAACGGAAGACCATGTCAGAGAAGCCATGGATGAAGTGGAACGAGATATCATCCGCGACGAGTTAGAAGAACTCCCCACGCAAAGCCACATCGTCCTCTATGTTCTCACGCTCTTACATCGACAGAACGAAACGCCAGTACGGAAGAAAGAGCTCTACAAGGTCTACAAGGCCATCGCAAAGAAAATCGATGTGACAGTCAAATCCGAACGCACTATCCACGAACAGCTCGGAGAACTTTCGCTCAAGGGCTTCCTCGAAGCAACCGAGAAGAACGAAGGCCCGCACGGCGGTCGGCATTACCAGTATGAATTAGACGTGGACCTGGAGTTAGTACTTGATGTGCTGAGCAATGATACACGGGCAAAGGAAGCGATGGACCTCCAGTTGCTCTGAATCCACGAGTAACGAATACCTGAGCGGTGATGGGTCGAACGTTAGAAGTTCGTGATCTCGGATTGGATGCCGGACACCATTTCTGACTTTCTGCGTAGCGCCGTTGCAGAAACTGGTAGGAGGCCCGTGAGTTGGGCAACGGCTTGATGGAAGGTTTCGGCGGTCGCGTACTCGTTGTCGAAGGCGTTCCGGACGGATTCACGGATCTGCCAGACACCAACCGGGGCCCAGTAGTCGTCGGACACTTCCCTGAGAACGAGTGCTTTCGCCTGCCGACCGCGGTCGGTAAGGTACTCTAGCACACCAAGCCGTGCTGCGTAGTACGCTCCAGACGTTTCTTCAACGTACTGGGTGCGCCCCTCGTACCCTTCATGTGCGGACTGTAGCCACACGCTGCCGTTCGCGTTCGGATTCCACACGCTTCCAGGGGACTTCATCTCCACGAGCTCGTACTCCCATTTCCCGGGGGCGAGGATCACCCAGTACCGATTCCCCATGTACGTCTGCTGGTGGACTTCGACTTCATCGATGCTGGGAGCGTTCCGAATTTGACCGCGGAGGAATTGACCGATCGTGTCGTCCACGGCAGTGATCGACCATCGCGTCGGGACAAGACGACGATTGTCAGCTTGTCCGAGCGCACCTGCTGAGAGGATACTGTTGATGTCGTAGACGTCGAATCCGCGATTGTAAAGGTAGCAGATTGCGCCTTGGGCTTGCCAGTCGTCGTCTTCTAAGGTCTTCTCGACTGGGCGAGGGACGTACGGGTTCTCGGTGAGTTCCGCGTTCGTGGCGTGTGCTCGCGGTCCAGTTGGCGCGGAAACATCGTCAAGCGCAAGGTCCACGTCTGGCGTATCTGCAAGATCCATTTCAACGCCCACTGGCTTCCCAGCAATCGCTACTTCACGTTGCGTGCCGATGAACCCGGACCAGGTATCGTGGACATTGACGGAGCCGGAGTGCTGGCTATTCAGCAGGCCAGTCCGGTACTGCATCACGTTCCCGATGCCAAGGTCTTGTTCGTACCATTCACTGCTTGTGCGGTGGGCTGCAGCGTCAGCGTCCGGATCTGTCGGGGCGAGGATACCGGTACTGATGTTCGGGTAACCGGTTCGCCCGACAAAAATTTCTGGAGCGGCGCGGCCAACGTGCGTGGTGTCGCGGACGTGATCGATTTGATCATTGATTCCTTCGATGTGGTCGAGGATTTCGTAGGATTTCTCCTTCGCTAGCTCGCGTTTCCTCGCCTCCATATCGACTTCGAACTCGTCGATGAACTCGTCGAGGCGCATTCCTTGTGCAATGCTTTCTCGGGAATCATCAAAAGGGACCGGGTTTCTCCTGCACGTATTGTATTTCGATTGTGTTTAATTTCACAGACGCTTATATGTATCAGCACCAAAATGGTGGTAGAGCATGCCTGCAACCAGTCCATTAGGAGAGGACGCTACCGAGTTAGTGGATTCTATCCCAGTCTCTGAGATCCGTGATGCAATCAACAAACTCGTGACTGACCCGTCATGGGAGTCACCAGAAACGTTCCAGTTAACACCGACGGTTGCTGTCCAAGTGACTAGACTCGTCAGTTTCAATGGCGTCGGCGGATCGGTTGAGGTACTGGTTCGAAGTGATTCCGTGGACACGTCACCGCTCATCACACTCGGTGAGGCGAATTCACGGTTAGCAGAAACAAAACAGGAAACAGTTGGTGAGGTGCCGATTGAAACGATGCAAGCTGCAGCCGCACTGCCAACACGCGGGGTAGAAGTTCCGGAAATTCAGCCGGTGTGCGCCGTCTTGCAAGGGATGCTCGTGGGACTGCCAGATGAGAACGGGTGGGTGACGAGAGACGGTGAAGTTGTCCCAACCATGTTCACTTACGCGTTTGAGGTGAATCAAGAGGGAACGGTAGTCGAAGACCCATCATTCCCGTATGACCAAGGGCGTGTCAACCCGTTCGACAGCGAAGCGCACGTGTTCGTGCAGAGTGTGGAGTTAAACTATACTGTGGAAGAGATGCCTGAGGAGACTCACCAGAGTCACTGGGAAATGAAACAGGAAGACCCAGTCCGTGATGTAGTTGCTGCGCCGAACCCGAAGGCCACTGAAACAGACGTGGGAGACGTCTTCTTCAATACACAAACCCAAGAGTACTGCTGGATTATTGGGTTCAGTGATGTACTCGGTGCGTTACTCCAATACGAAGACGGGACGTTTTGGGATCAACAACTGAGGCCTGACGGTGTCCCGGCAGGCCCGTACGAACGTTGTGAGTTACCGGACGACTACAATAAGCCGGTTCCACAACCCACTAACCCGTGTGAGCCAGGGGACCACGACTTCGGTGTGGAAAACCCTACGTCGTTCCACGACATCGAACCGGCACTGTGCCACAACTGCGGGTTAGCCACGTCGACACTCATCGAGTTGTACTCGCAGTGGCCGCTGAACCATGTTGAGTTCGCATGCATTGGGTGCGGAACAACTGGTCCCGGAAAGGAGATAATCAGTTCAGACCGATTGAGTGACACCGCCATGTGCGAATCCTGTTGGGACCCGTCGCTATCCGCACATGAAAACTACGAAAAGCACCAGGGCTAACACGAACACTGTCATCATTTGACCGCAAGGAGTTTTCTTTCACTGGCTGCAAACACAACGTAGCATGTCAGAACTAGCCCTACTAGTCGGGCTTTTCGGCGTAACGTTACTCCTCGCATTCGCAGCATGGTACGTCATCAGCGTCTACAACAACCTGGTGAGCCTGCACAAACGAGTCGAGCAAACTCGGCAAAACATCGACGTCCGCCTACAGCAACGCCAGGACGAGTTAACGAAACTCATCGATGCTGCAAACGTCTACATGGATCACGAAGAGGAGTTAATGACGGAACTTACGGGTGCTCGTGAAAAAGCCGAGCAAGCCCGTACCCCGGCAGAGAAAGCAGTTGCCGATCAGAACGTCAGAAGTGCACTCGCAGCATTCCGTGCTCGCGCTGAGCAGTACCCAGATCTCCGATCTCAAGGGAACGTCCTACAGGTCCAGGAACGCATTGAAGCAATCGAAGAACAAATCTCAGCACGTCGTGAACTCTACAACGACGCTGTCACGCGGTACAACACGAAGATTTCGCAGTTCCCGTACTTCTTGATCGCCCCACCACTCGGCTACGATGATGTCGAGATGTTCGTTACGGACGAAGAAACCCGTAATGACGTGAACGTCGCTGCGCAATTCGATTAATCCGAGAAACCACACCAAGACCCCGAGAACTTCACGCATGAATCTAACACTATTCGCAACGGTGCTGGCGTTCATCGCTGGGAGCGGTTTCCTCTACCTCGGCGTGAAACGATGGCGGAAAACCCAACTCGTGCAGAACACGCCAACAGAATCTGTGAGTTCGATGGCGCTTGGCCGGACAGAGTTACAAGGGACTGCTGAACCCGTCGAGAACGTCATGAGCCAACCGTTCGGTGACGGTGAGTGCCTGTACACGTGGTATGAGGTGGAAGAATACCAACGGCAGGCGTCACGTGATGGTGAGGAACGGTCGAAGTGGCAAACCGTGATGCAAGACGAGGTTGCGTTACCGTTCGCCGTGGACGATGGAACCGGGACAGCGTACGTGGATGTCTCTGATGAGCCAGAGTTCAAAATATCAAAAGAGAATCAGCGGAGTATCTACGTTGATGCTCGTGAATCTGAACCGGAAGAAGTCCAAGAGTTCCTTGAGTACAACAACATGAAGCCCTCTCACGACGGGGTTTCCGGGTTCGTGTCTGGTGTGCGACGTCGATACCGGCAGGCAGTGTTGCCAGTAGGTGAAGACGTGTACGTATTTGGGAACGCAGAGAAGAACGACAACGGTGAGACCGTGATTCGCCGGGATAAGGAGACTGATCAGTTTTTCATTGCTGACCGAGACGCAACGTCACTGGCCCGATCGCTTCGCATTCAATCGGCCGGGTTAATGAGTACCGGCCTCGCGTTCTTCGTGCTTGGATTCTATGTCCTCCTGTTCGGCCTCCCGACCGGGCTGTGAACTCCCGGGTCATCCGACCTCGTCTCGTTGGGAGAAAGGCTAACCGCTTTACTTGTCTTTGAGTTACACTCGGGTATGCAAACGACACCGGCCTATGTCGGGTGGGGGACTCACGAGTTTGACGACTCAGTAGTTGTGATGGTGAATCTACCGAAGGACCCAGGCGTGTACGAACACGAATTCTACATCGATGAGAAGGAGGGTGAACCACGACTCCATCATCGAATGATCGATTCGGACGTAGAGGACACTGCGTTCGCCCACGGCTTCGATGACGATGAAGGGGAAGCGTTACTGACGTTGCTCATCAAGCACAAGTCGTACTGGTTGGGGTTCACGGACGTTGAGGAGCCTGACCGGCCACACGTGCCAATGTACGATGGGCCGAAATCACCTGATGACGGGTTATTCGTTCAGCAGCATATCCACCAGGAACCGCTGAAGAACCTCGTGGCGATCGCAAAGCTTCTCTACGTTTCAGACTCTCCTGATGATGCGAGCACGCAGCCTGAACCTGAAGAAGAGAGCGACCCTGACAGCGAATCAGGAACGGTAGCGTAGGGCGTCCGGTGTTCGCGTACGTTTTTACTCAACCACTTGCTAAGAATGCACATCGATGGTGCATGAGAAGGAATCACAGGGACGGGTGGGGCGTGAGGAAACCTCACGTACAACGGAAGTGACTCACGACTCGGCCGAACCACCGGCCGACATCTTCCGAAACCGCCTCTCAACGGACGAGATTTACGAGCGAGTGCTCATCGAGGCAGATGAGGAGATTAGCCGAGACGTACGTGAACTGTTCTTCAGTGGGGTTGCAGCTGGCTTCGCCATCACAATCACCGTGCTACTGTACGCATCACTGACGCACTCAACCGGCGGGATTCCAGTTGTCGGCGCACTCCTGTACCCGATCGGGTTCATCTACATCATCCTCGGGAATTACCAGTTGTACACTGAGAATACGCTTCCACCCGTCGCACTGACACTCGACCGACTGGCCAGCATCCCTGCAATGCTCGGAATGTGGGTGACTGTCCTGGCAGGGAACCTCGTTGGTGGCACTGTCGGCGCGGTACTACTGGCATACGGTGGTGTGATGTCTCCCGACGTGGCGGCGACACTATCCAGTATCGCCATGACCGGTATCGAAACCGCGTGGTTCGATCTCTTCTTCAAAGCGGTGTTTGCCGGTCTCATCGTCGCCGGCGTCGTTTGGGTTGATTTCGGGGTGATGAACTCCACGACACGGTTCTTACTCGTTTACGTCGCGTTCCTTGCTATCCCACTCGGCGGCCTCTTCCACGTAGTCGTCGCCAGCACAGAAGTGATGTACCTCGTTTTCCTCGGTGAAATCGGGCTCCTCTACGGAGCAACGCATTTCGCATTACCCGTTCTCTTGGGGAACACGGTCGGAGGGGTTGTTCTGGTCACCACGATTAACTACTACCAGACCTCCCACGATATCCACGAGATCTCGGATAAACTCACGCTGTCTGAGTGGCTCTTCACCAACAAGACTGCCCTCGACCCAGAAAAACTCCAAGAGAAATTAGAAGCGAAACTCCTACGCTGAACACTACCCAATTAAGAGCGAGCGTAGTTCCTGACGCGTGGCGTGCTAGCGGGAGAGAGGCTGCCAAGCGCGGTACGTAAGGACGCGCCAGAACCACTCCAACGGGCCGTACCGGAATCGTGAGAGCCAGGCAACGGACACAACGAGTTGCACCGCCCAGATACCAGCAACGATACCAAGTTGCTCAACGCGCGTTAACTCACCGAACAAGCCGAGACCGTGTCCGTAGAAGATCCATGTGGCGATGACACTCTGCAAGATATAATTGCTCAGGGCGGTTCTCCCGACCGCAGCAAACGCGTTCTGGAACCACCCCGTTGCAGTCGTCGCGTACAGTACGATGAGTGCAATGTACCCAACCCCGGTGAGGATACTTCCCCAATAGTTGAACGCCCTCCAGTACAACGCAGCGTCCATTGACCAACCCATCCACTCGATATACAAAACCCCGATTGTGGTGATGGTGAGTCCTGTCGGGATGGTGTACACGGCGAGTCGCCGGTAGAACGACTGTGGGCGTTCCCCGGTGAGCACACCATAACGGTAGAGGGCCATCCCGATGAGCATAAGGCCA